>Ga0334882_1004659_pt1 | contig 11398 bp, 12 predicted proteins | sample GraSluR1_MG_5_FD_207226 | JGI IMG/M metagenome (GOLD analysis project Ga0334882, IMG submission 207226) | Sludge microbial communities from methane-producing bioreactor in Wageningen University, Netherlands - Granular Sludge_15_04-R1 | ecosystem: Engineered > Bioreactor > Anaerobic >... | reverse complement strand
GTGCGGCGGCATGACTTTGTGTATAGGAAGGAGAGCTTAGATTTGGGAAAACTGTATGTAATAGGCATAGGGCCTGGAAGTGTGGAAAATATGACACTGAGGGCTGTAAATGCTTTAAAGAAGAGTGAAATTGTAATTGGATATACAAAATATCTGGAAATGATTTCTGAACTGATTGAGGGCAAAAAGATATTTTCCACCGGGATGAGGGGGGAGATAGAAAGATGCAGAAAGGCAGTTCAATTGGCAGAGAATAAAATTGTGTCCATAGTGAGTACCGGCGATTCAGGGGTTTACGGAATGGCTGGACTTGTCCTTGAACTTGGCAAGTGTGACAATATTGAGATAATACCTGGAGTAACGGCATCTCTTGCCGCTGCATCGCTTGTGGGTGCACCTCTCATGCATGACAGCTGCAGCATAAGCCTGAGTGATCTTATGACACCTTATGATGTTATAAAAGGAAGGGTTGAGTTTGCTGCAAAAGGTGATTTTGTAATATCACTCTATAATCCCAAAAGCAAGGGAAGGCCCTTTTATCTTTCAGAGTGTATGGGTATTATAAAAAAATACAGGGATTCAAGTACACCTGTAGCCATTGTAAAAAATGCACTCAGGGAAGGACAGAATGTTGTAATTACTGAACTTGGGAAGTTTTCAGATGAATCAGTGGACATGATGAGCATCGTTATAATCGGAAGCAGCAGCAGCTATATCAAAAAAGGTAAATTTATAACCCCACGTGGATATAATATTAATTGAAGAGGGAGAAAATTATGGTAGAAAATGAAAGGGGAATACTCATAGTCAGCTTCGGCACAAGTATTCCGAAAATATTGAAATCATGCATAGAAAGTACTGAAAATTCTATAAAAAATGCATTCAAGAGCTATGAGGTGAGAAGAGCATTTACGTCGCATATGATAATTGACAAACTCAAGAAGGATTATAATTTAAGTATAGATACAGTGGAAGAAGCACTTGAGGAGATGGAGCTTGACGGCTTCAGGGAGGTATATATCCAACCGCTGCACATAATTCCAGGAGATGAATATGACAAACTGGTTGCAAGTTCGTGTAAATACAGCAGCAGATTTGAAAGTCTTGTTATAGGTAGGCCTGTATTGTATAGACAAAATGATTACAGAATAGCTGTAAAGGCACTAAGAACCCAAATCCAGAAATACTGCAGCCACGGCAGTGCAATAATTTTAATGGGCCATGGATCAAGTCATCCTATAAATGCCAGTTATTCCATGCTTCAATATATGCTGAGGGATGAGGGAATAAATAATGCATATATAGCTACCGTTGAGGGATATCCTGCTCTGGAAAATGTGATTCCACAGCTTGAAGCGAAAAATGTAGAAAAAGTTATGCTGATGCCATTCATGCTCGTAGCTGGGAATCATGCGTTTGAAGATATGGCAGGCAGTTTGCCTGATTCATGGAAAAATATACTTGAGAGAGAAGGTTTTGATGTGAAATGCTATATGCATGGGCTTGGAGAAAATCCGTGCTTTCACAGTATATATATACAGCATTTGAAGGATTCCATAAATGGAAATCCACTTATGAAGGAAGATAGTTATCCTGAGGCTGCAATAGACAGTATAAGAGGGAATGAAAAATGATAGGGCTTATTCTCGGGACATCTGAAGGAAGGGAGATCCTTTCTTTACTCAACAAAGTTACAGATGATATATTTGTATCTACTGCCACTGAATACGGAGGAAGTATATTGAAAAACTACAGGTATAAATACCTGAATTCCACACCTCTTGACTGCAGTGGATTTATCGGAGCTATTGAAAAAAACAACATAGAGCTGATTGTTGATGCGTCACATCCATATGCTGTTGATGTGACTGAAAATTCAATTGAGGCCTGCAGAAAACTTGGTATAGAATATATAAGATATGAGAGACCTTCGTGCATGGAGAAGTTTAAAAATATAAGCAGTGTCATAAGTGTAGGAAGCTACGGCGAATTATATGAAAAAATCAAATCTCTTGAGGGAACAATACTCAACACTACCGGGAGCAGAAATCTGGAGGTGATCATGTCCATGAACCTGAAAAACAGGATAATTCATAGAGTGCTTCCCCAGTCAGGGGTAATTGCAAAGTGTCAAAAATGCGGTGTAAAGGTTGAAGACATAATTGCTATTAAAGGACCAATTGGCAGGGAGTTGAACTGTGCCTTTATAAAGAATTACGATGCAAGGGCCATGATACTTAAAGACAGTGGAAGACAGGGTGGAACTTATGATAAAATAAGAGCATGTATTGACTGTGGAATATATGCTTTTATACTTGAAAGAAAAAAAATGAAGTATGATATTGTTTTTTATGATATAGTAAAGTTAGTGGATTATATAGAAAAAAAATATATTTTCAGGAGATAATTATGGAAATTACAGCTTTTTATCCTGGAAGTTTTGGTGAAATAATTCAGGGAAGGTCAGAAAACGGAGATGTATTGCTATCTTTTCCTGTAAATACATATAGCAGTGTGAAATTATTTGAATCCAGCAAAAGTAAAAAATTCATTCCAAGCTGGTCAAAAAAATCCTATATGTTTGTGAGAAATTTATTAAAGGCTTGGAACTATGAAAAATATTATTCAAATCTATATCTGGATATCAATTCAATGATACCAAGGGCAAAAGGTATGGCAAGCAGTACAGCAGATCTTTGTGCAGTTTACAGCTGTATGATCAAAATGTTCCATAGGGAATATAATGAAGATGAACTCGTAAAGCAATGTATAAATATAGAGCCTACTGACAGTATAATATTTGTGGAAATGACGCTTTTTGACTATAAAACAGGATTATACAGGGAAACTCTTGGAGATTATTTTAAATTCAATATACTGGTATTTCAAGGTGAAGGTATAGTTGACACTGTTGAATTCAATCATGATGCTTCAAAGCAGCCAATTATAGTTGATGATTTGATAGAGCCACTGAGGAGGGCCGTATACGATAGAAATCTGGAGCAGCTTCTGAAGGTATCCACGGAAAGTATACTGAGGAATCAAAGTAGATTATGTTATGATTTTTTGGAACCGGTTCTTAAAATATGTGAGCAGGCAGGTGGGCTTGGGATAATAGGAGCTCACAGTGGGAATGTACTCGGCATTGTTTTCGATGATATGGAGAAATTGAAGTTTGTAGAGAAAAGTACATATATTGACAAATTAAAGATATATGATCTATGTGCAATTGACAAATTTAAAAATTATATTATATAGAGGAGGGAAATTATTTGGGCAGAGGATATATTCAAGTTTATACTGGTAATGGAAAGGGCAAGACTACAGCAGCTCTTGGTTTGTGCCTGAGAGCAGTATGTGCAGGGAAAAATGTATATTTTGGACAGTTTGTAAAGGGAATGGACTACAGTGAGTTGAAAGTACCCTATTTAATACCTGATTTCACTATAGAGCAGTTTGGAAGGGATGCTTTTATAAATGGTGATCCAACTGATAAAGATATAAAAATGGCCAGGCAGGGGCTGAAGAAAATAAAGGAAGTACTATGCTCCGGAGAGTATGATATAGTTGTTCTGGATGAAATAAATATAGCATTATACTATAAATTGATTAGTGTAGATGAATTGCTTCATGTTTTGGATATAAGGAATTCTGAAGTGGAAGTAATTATCACCGGAAGATATGCAGATCCGAAAATAATAGAAAAAGCTGATCTTGTAACTGAAATGAAAGAAATCAAACATTATTACAATGAAGGGGTAAAAGCAAGAACTGGTATTGAAAACTAGTATAGAGCATATCTCTAAGTGTTCCAAATTATGGTTTGTTTAAATAACATGATCTATAATTTGGAAATAAGTAATTATCTGAATATTTAGTTATATGATAAAAGAGCATTCATAAGATAATGTGAGATATGGGGATAAATGACGAAGTTAATTCATAATTGAGATAAAAACAGCCTGTATCATAAATTAACCTGCAATTATTTAAATTGACCTTATTGTGTATATGTAATAGAATTTATTTGCAGTGAAAAATGTAAATAGTTTTTGGAGGTAATATCAATATGAAAAATATGAATGAAAAGTTATTTAGAATATTGATAGTTACGGCAGGAAGTATATTTTATTCCATTGGAGTAAATATGTTTGTTATACCGCATAGATTTTTAAGTGGGGGAGTTGCAGGTGTTGCAATTATAGCCCAATATTTGACGGGAATACCTTCGGGGTATTTTATTATAGCTATAAATATACCTATATTTATAATAGGATTTAAATTCGTAGATCTGGAATTTGGTATATTTAGTTTCATAGGAATGATATCCATGTCCATGGCATTGATATTTACAAAAGAAGTATCGGGATTGTACTATTTGCAAGATCCTCTTTTGTCGGCTCTTTGTAGTGGGATTCTTACTGGAATTGGTTCGGGGATGATATTCAAATGCAGGGCATCGCAGGGAGGAACAGATATAATAGCAGTAGCTATAAAGAAAAGATATGGAATTTCATTAGGCAGAATTACTTTTATAATAAATGCTGTAATAGTTTCAACAGGAATATTTATAGGAAGCCTTGAGACAGCAATATATACTTTAATATCGATGTATATGTATTCTGTAGTAGTTGACAAGGCAATCCAGGGACTTGACAGGGAGAAAATACTGTTCGTAATAACACAGGACAGTGAAGAGGTAGAAAAGGCCATACTTCAGAAACTCGGCAGAGGGGTTACCTGTCTTTACGGAGAAGGAGCTTATACTGGAGATAAGAAAAAAATAATATATTCAATAATGAATTCAAGACAGGCGGAGGAGGCCAAGGGTTTTATATCAAATATAGATTCTCATGCTGTCATGTCTATCATGGATACAAGTGAAGTCAGAGGCAAAGGTTTCAAACCTGCAGTATTTTAGTTGTTAAATTTTTATATAAGTCGTAAGGGCTTATTTTTTTTATCTAAAATGTGTATATTATATAAAATTTGGATTTGGGTATTTACATGAATAAAAAAATAATATATAATTGAGAATGAAAATCAATATTAATAAATATTGAGACTTTAGTATAAAATATCATCTGGATGTAGAAAATAATATACTGGATATAAATTGAATATTGTTAAAGGGGTCTTGATGTTCATGGAGAATATGATTATAGAAAAATATATGACCAAAATAAAAAGTCTGGAAGAAAAAGAATATCTTTTCGGAGTAATATCGTATGGCATCGCACCTACGTTATCAAGGAATAAACCATCTTCAATAATTACATTGAGAAGAGATAATGGAAGATTGAATGTACTTTGGGAAAAATACAGATATATTTTTTTGGAAGAATATAAGATCAACTTTCTTGAACTCAAGAAAAATGAGTATTCGTCTGTTATATTGTTCTATTATCCAGATGAGATTGAATCCGTCCTTTACGAGGGAAAAAATATGGATTTTTTGAGTAGGTTTGGGTACAGAAGGGAATTTGATTTAATACAAAATCTATTCATTTTAAAGGAAAGATTCAAAAATATATGTCCCCATGAAATTGGAGTATTTTTGGGATATCCCTTGAATGATGTAATATGTTTTATGGAACAATCTGAAAGGCAGTGCCTCATGTGCGGGTACTGGAAAGTATATGATGATGTTGACAGGGCTAAGCAGGTATTTGTGAATTATGACAGGGCAAGATATAATATAGCCAAGAGTGTAATGCAGGGAATTGTTCCATCAAGGATTATGAACATTCTTGAAACTGTTCCATATCATTGATTCTATGAATAATTATATAAAAGGAGGCGTTTTATGAGTATTTTAGTTGTAGGAGGAGACAGACTTGGAAATATAAAAGATAAATTGAATCAGAAGGGATTTGATGAGATAGGTCATGTCACAGGAAGGAAAAAGGGAGACAGAAAGATAAAAATTCCACAGAATACGGATCTTGTATTGGTACTTACAGATTTTATAGGTCATAACATGGCCGAAATCATAAAAGAGGAGTCAAGAAAAAATAATGTTTCAGTTATTTTTTCAAGACGGTCATGGGCGTGTATGCACAAGAACATAGAAGAATATATGAATCAACATTAATAAACCTTTTTATTTCTGATTTTATTTCAGAAATATTTTTTTGCAAATAATAACTAGAATGAGAACAGCCACAGATACAAGAGCAATTGTCCCTCCGGGAGCACTGTTTATGTAATAGGATAGAAATAATCCACCTATAATATCTATAAATCCAAATAGCACGGAAAAAATTAAGGTTGATTTAAAACCTCTATGTAGTTGAATCGCAGCTGCAGCAGGCATGGCTATCATGGATGAAATCACAAGTATTCCAAGTATGCGTATGGATACTGATACAGTAGCACTTACAAGCAGTGAAAAAAGGTAGTTTATGGATTTTACATTTATACCTGCTATTTTTGCACCTACTTCATCAAATGTTATGTACAGTAATTTGTTGTAAAATAGCGATAAAATTATTAATGAAATTATGCTTAAGATAAATACGGTGTACAATTCAGATTTTGAAACAGTAAGTATACTTCCGAACAGATAAGAATTTACATTTGCATTAGCCTTTCCGGTACTTATGAGTACAATTGCAAGTCCAACAGAAAATGTTAAAACTATTACCAGTATAAGTTCAGCATATTTTTCATAATAACTTCTTAGAAATTCTATTACAAGTCCGGCTGCAGAAGTAAATATGAAAGCAATCACTATAGGATTCAAACCAAATACAAGTCCTAAAGCTACTCCTGCGAAAGAGGAGTGAGATAATGAATCACCCATCATTGAATATCTTTTTAAAACTAGGAATACACCAACTGCAGGGCATAGTATGGAAATGAGTATGCCTGCGATTAAGGCATTTTGCATAAATCCGTATTCAAGCATTTGCGTCCTCCAATGTTAATTTTCTATATTCAGAAATAGTATATATGCTACACTCCCCATTTTTCATAGTACATATATGAGTGGAATTTTCTATGGCTGCCTTTAAGTTGTGTTCTACTGCCAGTACAGTTATATGATGTTTTTTATTTAAATGTTTTATTAATGAGTATATTTCAATCTGACTTTTGAAATCTATTCCCGTAGACGGCTCATCAAATATCAGGAGTTCAGGAGTTCCCATAAGGGCTCTTGCTATGAATATCTTTTGCATCTGTCCTCCAGATAGATTTCCTATCAAATTTTTTTTGAATTGAGACATGCCTACGTAATTAAGGCATTTATCTATACAGGCGGAATTCTTTATTTTTAAAGACTTCATATGGCTTTTTAATATTTCGTAGACAGTAATAGGAAACTGGGAGTTGAAACTTTCGAGCCTTTGAGGAACATAACCTACTTTATCTGTATCCAATTTTATTTTCCCACTTACAGGTATAAGAAGTCCAAGCATAAGCTTTATTAAGGTTGTCTTTGCACTGCCGTTTTCACCTAATATGGACGTGTAGCTACCGTGATTTATATTTAAATTGAGATTTTCAATCAGGTATGGCGATGAACCATTGTAGGAAAAAGTTAAATTTTGTATCGTAATCATAAAGAAGTTCCTCCAAAATTCATGTGAATTAAAAAATACATTAATATTATATATCTATATGCAATTCATTTGCAACAATAATAATAAAAAACTTTTAAATTTAGTATTGACGAGTGTATATAATCGATATATAATATTAAATGTCGGTTTTATTATGAGGTCCCTTGGTCAAGTGGTTAAGACGTCACCCTCTCACGGTGAAATCAGGAGTTCGATCCTCCTAGGGACTACCAGTTGAGTAATACGAGTGATTTGAAGGTTTTCAAGACACTCGTATTTTTTAGTTTCCCACATTTTTCCCACATAAGTTTTAGGTGGCTATAGAAAAATACAAATTCATATAATATCATTTAGCTTTTCAACAGCATTAATTTTTTGCTTTGGCATTACGTGAGTGTAAATATCAGCTGTTGTTTTTATATTGCTGTGTCCTAATAAAGCCTGGACTGTTTTTAATGGTGTTCCAGCTTCAAATAATTTTGTCGCATAAGTATGCCGTAAACAATGAAATTTTTTATGTTCTATATTTGCTTTTATCAATAAGTTTTTATAACTTCTAAATAGATTTTTAGCATCTGTGGGTTTTCCAAGTGCAGTAGCGAAAACAAGGTTGTTGTCTTCATAAGAATCACCTGATTTTATTTTCTCTAGTTTTTGCGCTAATTGATGTTGCTTTAAAATTGGAATCAATTTAGATGGAATAGGTACGATCCTATTACTAGATTCAGTTTTAGGTTTTTGGATTAAAGTCTTAGTTTGTCTTGTATCGTCTGATTCAATTACTTTTACTCTCTTTATAGTTTTATTTACAGTGATCTCCATATTATTAATGTCAATATCATCCCATGTTAAAGCTAAAAGCTCACCTTGCCTTAAGCCTGTAGCCAATGCAGTTAGGACTAGACATTTTAATCTACTTGTTGCTAAAGTTTTTTTCAAACGATATATTTCATCATTTGTAAATATTTTTATTTCTTCTTTGATTATATTAGCGGTACCAGGGATAAATATTTTTTTACCCACGCAAGGACTTTTTATTATATAACCTTCATCTACAGAGTAGTTTAAAAATTGTTTTAGAAGTTTATTTATATTTTTTATTAAATTACTGCTTTTACCTTTCTTGTATAATTGGTTATAATATCGCTGTATTTGAATACTTTTTAATTCACAAATTTTCAGTACTCCAATTTTACTATCCTTAATATAGTTCCTATAAAGTCCCTCATATTTTTCAAATGAAGAGGATTTAATTTTTTGCTTTATTATTTCAAATAACCATAAATGCATAAGCTGATTTAAAGTTATATTTTGAGAATTTATTTTAATGCCACTGTTTAAATCATTTAAATATTGATTTTTAAGTTTTTCAGCCTCTTTTTTACTTTTACCATAAAACTCTTTTCTAATTAACTTACCGGTTGAGTCTCTACCAATAGAAACAGAAATCCTATAATATTCAATTCCATTTTTAGTACAATTTGTCTTTGTGGCCATATTAAAACCTCCTTAATATGATTCTTTTTCTATAAAATATAAAACGCTTTCTGTCTCCATAATATTAAAATTAGAAATGTCTTTATCGGTAAGTTGCCTGAAAGCATCCAGCATAACCCTTGTTGGCGGAAATCCATTTCTAATAGAACCACTTATATGCAATTTGCCACAAGATGTTATGCAATAAAAAATATTATAATCATTCATTTTATAAATTACTATTTTCTTGAATGAACCGTATTTATTCATGAGATCCACGGTATCTTTATTTTTCTCTGTCACATCTATTAATTTTGATATTATACTCCCTCCTAAATTCAGAACGCCAGTTCTTTATATATTAAAAAAATATATAGGAGACTGAACTCCTATTAATAAATAATATTTTATACTGGCCTGCGTTTTAATACGGTAATATCAACTTCATGCCTTCCTAAGATTTCCTTTACGGCATCTATGTTTTCATTTATGCTTTTTATATCGCCTTGGATATATGCTATGTCATTGCTTATCTTATCTCTTTCAGCTTTGGAAACTTCTGAACTATGTTCCAACGCCCTTAGTATTTGCGTATTTTCATTTAGTTGAGATTTTATAGGCTCAAGTTTTGTATCTAATAGCTCGGCTATAGCTTTTAAATCATCTTTATCCATGAATATCATTCCTCTCTATAATTTAGTATAATCCGTATTTGGTAAATTTATACTATGTTGTTTTTTAAGAAGCTATTGATGATGAATTAATGTCATGTTCCATTTTTAAGCTCTGTCTATATTCAGCTGCTTCAGCAATCTTAGTAAATTCAACTACCGCATTGAAATTTTTCTTTACTTCTTCTTCAATTTCTTTTAGGGAAACTTTAAAAAATTCTTTTCTAGTATTTATTCTATTAACACGTCTATCGTCAAACTTTTTATGTAGAGCATTTTCTAACGAGGGAGCATCCTCACTAAAAATCATGGCATGTACATCAAATTTAAAAGGAACTGAGGCATCTCCTAATTCTCTAACTCTTTCATCCGGATTTAATCGTCTGGTCATTCCAATTTTATATATATTTTCTCCAAAAGATCCTATATTAGAGATTATGTACACGTAGCCGGCACGGGTATTTTTCTCTCTATTAGCTATATCTTCTTTATCTTTTCCTAATTGATTTAATGACATTGTAAGTGCATTTAATTTATCTAGTAATTTAGACTTTTCATCTTGGTTAGCTGTAGATAATTGCTCATTGATATCTTTAATAGCATTTTGAAAATGATGTTCTTCTTTTTCAATTTTCTTTTTAGCGTTTTCTATTTCCTTAAGGGCTTTAGCTTCTTCACGCATTCGTTCACGTATTTCTAATTGTTCTTCTTTTTCTTCCTGTTTTTTAATTTCATATTCATAAGCAAGTTCTAACTCTTCAATTTTTAGATTTAAGTATTCAGGCTCTATTGACACCCTCATTCTTTCTCCTAATTTGTTTAAAGTTTCAAATGATTTATTAATTCTTTTCTTCATGCTTTCAACATTGCTAAATTTTACTTTTGATATGGCAGCTTCACATTCATTGTTAAAAGAACGTAATATAAGTTTTATATTGTCATTAGTCATTGCCTTGCCTTTTGAAACACTATCTTCTACTATCCATCCATCATAAAAAGATATAGCTGTTTTATCTTTTACCATTTGTTTTTGTGAAGCCCTTATTTCATTAAGTTTAGCTTTAAAGGCCGTAGAACTGGTTAAGTTATATTGTGGAGTATATAATCCAACTGATTGAAATAAAAGTTCATTATCTAGTATAATTAAATCTTTTTGTTTCTCCTCTAGCTCGTGAGCAATTTCCTTCTTTTTAATGGATAGTTCTTTTTGCCTTTCTTGTAACTCATTTTCAATTTCCTCTTTTTTAGTAACTAATTCTTTAGCAAGTTTAATAGATTCATTATTTTTATTGATTAATGCTTTTTGTTCAGCTAGTGTTGAATTTAATTCATGGACATTTGATAACAATTCTTCATTTTGTTTTAATAATGATTCGTTATCAGAAGAAAGTTTACTATTCTCACTTTTATTTTTATTAAATTGTTCTGTGATAGTATTTAACTCTTCATTTATATTTTTTAGTTTTTCTTTTGAGTTGTTAATTTCAATATTAATTTTTTCCAGTTCTTCTTTTTTACCAGTTAATGATTCACTCTTTAATTCTTCGATTTGTGAAAATAAGGATTTTTGATCTTCCTTAATTAACTTATCCTTTTTTATGCTTAAAATTAGTAGGACAATTCCTGTGATTCCCGGTATTATAAAGAACCAGAAAGCAAACATTATTGCAATAAACCAAGTCTGTA
>Ga0334882_1004656_pt1 | contig 11401 bp, 8 predicted proteins | sample GraSluR1_MG_5_FD_207226 | JGI IMG/M metagenome (GOLD analysis project Ga0334882, IMG submission 207226) | Sludge microbial communities from methane-producing bioreactor in Wageningen University, Netherlands - Granular Sludge_15_04-R1 | ecosystem: Engineered > Bioreactor > Anaerobic > Unclassified... | reverse complement strand
CTGGGCGCACCCGGTCATACACAACGGAGTTTTATTCATCAGACATGGTGAAGCACTGATGGCATATGATATTAAAGAAAAATAGAATACTCTTTACCGGATTCACTGTCGCCATCTTTACCGGAATTACCATATGGTGGCTCTTTGTCGATAATTATCCGGCAGAATTTTCCATGAGGGTTCCGGGAATGGATAACAGGCCTGAAGCAGAACCCAGATCTGAAGCTGTGATTATTGGAGAATTTTTCGACACGCTTGGTGTCATGGATGATATAGTACCCGGAAGCTGGCCCAGGTTCAGAGGACCAGACTTTGACAATATCAGCAAAGATACAACCCCGCTTGCCGCATCATGGGATACAACAGGCCCCCCGGTAGTCTGGAGACAAACACTGGGTGAAGGCTACGCCGGTGCAGCGGTTTATAATGGAAGGGTATACGTCCTTGATTATGATGAGAGGAGAAAAGCAGATATGCTCAGGTGCTTTTCCCTGAAAAGTGGTACAGAACTCTGGAGGAGATGGTACTATTCGGACATCAAACGCAATCACGGATACTCAAGAACGATACCGGCTGTAACAGACCGATACATTGTCACCCTTGGTCCGCGTTCTCATGTGATGTGTCTCGATCCGGTCAGCGGAGATATGTTATGGTCGCTTGACATGGAGAAGAACTATTCTCTGCCTGACAAGAACAAAGGCAGCATTACTCCTGATTTTTATTCAGGTCAGTGTCCTCTTATCGACGAAGGAGTTGCCGTACTGGCCCCGGGTGCCAAAGCTCTTATGATTGGAGTTGACTGTGAAACCGGAACTATTTTATGGGAAACACCTAATCCTGACACTGTTCTGATGTCGCATTGCTCAATAATGCCAATGGAAATACACGGAAAGAAGATGTACGTATACCATGGTGTCGGGGGTGTGTGCGGAGTATCGGCAGGACCTGAGGATGCCGGAGAGCTGCTGTGGAGTACAACTGAATGGAGCCCTCCTATCGTGGCAGCATCCCCGCTTTATCTGGGGGGCAATGAAATGGTTGTTTTCGGCGCTTATGGAACCGGAGGGGCCAGGATCCGGATAAATCACAATAATGGTTCCTGGCATGCTGAAGTTCTTGACCAGCATAAATCAATCAATGGATTGTCGAGCGATCAGCAAACCCCGATTTTACTGGGTGAACATATATGGTGCCTTATGCCTGAGAATGCAGGACCAATAAAGAACCAGCTTTCGTGCTGGCACCGGTCTGATATTCTTTCCCCGGTATGGACCAGTGGAAAGGAGAACAGGTATGGCCGTGGGCTGGGACCTTATATCGTCAGCTATGATAAACTGTATCTTCTTGATGATTATGGCAATCTGTATCTCTTTAAAATTGAAGGAACTGAAGCCAGGCAGCTTGCCCGCCACAAAATACTCGACGGGATAGAAGCATGGGGACCCATGGCTATTGCGGGAAAATACCTGCTTATGAGAGATGCCCGGAATGTTTTATGTCTTGATATATCAAAAAAGATCTGATGAATATGAGCAATAAGTCTGTAACATATGCTGCAGTAACTGTGATTCTGATTTTTGTTGTTTACATGATCTGGGATACTGCATCTTTCAGGAACAATAAACCTTCTGAGATAAAAAGCGAAGCGTCAGTGCCCACAACCGACAAATGGGAAATAAACAAAACTCTGATGGTGAGTATGGGCAACCTCAGATCTGTGGCTGTTACGGATTCCGGTTCTGTGGTTACGGGAGGTGAATCTTTCGTTTCATATTTTGACAGAGATCTGAACCTGAAATGGCAGCTTGAAATGGAAAATGCAGTGACAGCCCTTGCAACAGGTGGTGATATAATTTATGCGGCTGCCGGAGAGGTTATAATATTGCTGACCATTCAGGGAGAAATCATTGAGGAATGGGGTCCCTTTGAGGCCAACAGCCTAATAACTTCCATTTCTGCTAATTCAGGCCTCATTGCTTTCGCTGATGCCGTAAACAAAAGAATTTTCATACTCGGCAGGGATGGCGTTGTGGTCAGAATGCTGGGACAATCAGATAATAACTTTTTAATACCCAGTCCTTACTTTGATGTAGTTCTTCTGGATGACAACACAATACTGGCCGCAAATACCGGAAGACACCGGGTTGAAAGATGGGATGAAAACGCTGTGCTGACCGAATATTTCGGAACACCCGGCACTGCTCCGGATTCTTTCTGCGGATGTTGCAACCCTGCCCATATGGCACTGGCTGGCGACTATATCGTAACAGCGGAAAAAGGAATAAACAGGATCAAGATACTAAGGAAAAATGGCGAGTTCGTTGAATATGTATCTTCTGACAATAATTTCACAAATTCGGTCCCGCTGGATCTGGCTGCATCTGACGACAAAATATTTGCTGCCAATCCGGCTGATTCAAAGCTGTACATATTTAAACGAAAATAACAGATAGCTAGGATAATAAAGTTTTACAGATATGGATTATGAATTGTTTTGCTGATATAAGATGAAAGGATACTGAATAATAGTGGAAAGCTCAGGCAAATCAGATAAATTCAGATGACAGAAAAGTCAGATTGCTTTTAATTTTAAATTAAACAACTCAGCCGATGACGATTACTAATGACAGAAGAAAGTTTATCAAACAAACAGGAAGGCTGGCAATGATTATAATCCTGGCAGCTTTTACGGTTATTCTCGGAAGGAAGGTATCAGCAGGGAGAAGTTGTCAGGGGTGCCCCGGGTCTGGCAAATGCCTGGGTGAAACGGACTGTGAGAACTATTAATTGTTTCAGCTGCATGATCATGGAAAAAAACAGCAATAAATACCAGAACAGGAGGGATTTTGTGCGTAAGGCAGGCAAATTTGTTGTCGCTGCACCTCTTGTGCTGATACCTGCGTCTCTTGTAAAAAAAGCATCCCCGGGTGGCTATGTATGGCAGATAGATCCTTATAAATGCACGCAGTGCGGTCAGTGCAAGACCAATTGTGTCCTCACTCCTTCTGCTGTAAAATGCGTGCATGCATACGAGATGTGCGGATATTGTGATCTGTGCGGAGGATATCTCAGGCAGGGTGTAAGAACCATCAGCACCGGTGCTGAAAATCAGCTTTGCCCAACCGGGGCCATTACCAGGACTTTTGTTGAGGAGCCATATTTTGAATATACCATCGATGAAGAATTATGCGACGGTTGCGGTAAATGTGTAAAAGGTTGTGCTGATTTTGGCAACGGGTCTCTTTATCTGCAGATCCGTCATGACCGATGTGTCGGATGCAATGAATGTTCCATTGCACGGAGTTGTCCTTCCGATGCGGTAATAAGGGTGCCAGCGAAAAGTCCTTATCTGGAAAAAGATAAGATAAAAAACGAGTCATGATCAAAGTAAAGACAATCAGCATACAAAACCCAGACTGTAAATTTTGAAAAAAATCTATCCATATCTGATACTGGTTCTGCTATTGATCTGGCATACGGTGAGTTATTCCCAGGACAGATTTCCACGGCCGGAATTTGAGTCAGGATACACGTATCACACCAACCAGATGCCTGCGGCAAGAGCTCCAGGCTGGGATTATTTTGACGCAGGCATTCTTGTGGTTATCCTCCTGGTTACAACCTGGCTGGCGCTGAAGAAAAGGTCGAGACAAGGCATTATTTACATTTCACTGTTTTCCCTGGCTTATTTCGGGTTTTACCGGGAGGGTTGCATATGCTCGGTCGGATCAGTTCAGAATGTGGCACTCGCACTCTTTAACACCGGATATTCAATACCAGTTTCAGCTCTTCTGTTCTTTATTATTCCTCTTGTTTTTGCACTGCTCTTCGGAAGGGTATTTTGCGCGGGTGCATGCCCTCTTGGTGCGATTCAGGAACTTACCGGGATCAGGCCTGTCAGACTTTCAAAAACCGTTGATGCCCTGCTATCGGCAATACCGTTTATATATCTGGCGCTGGCGATTCTTTTTGCTGCCACCGACAGTCAGTTCATCATTTGCCGTTATGATCCTTTTGTCGGTATTTTCCGGCTTGATGCACCATACACAATGATTATTTTCGGGGCTCTCCTGCTTATTACAGGCATCTTTGTTAACAGGCCCTATTGCAGATACCTTTGTCCTTATGGCGTCCTCCTCAATGTATTTTCGAGGTTTGCCGGCAGGCACCTGACGATAACACCGGCTGAATGCACAAACTGCAGATTATGTGAGGAGGCTTGTCCTTATGATGCGATAATTCCAGCGGATTTGCAGCAGAAGCCGGACGAAGATATTTCCGCCTCACGCAGGAGATTTGCATTTTACTTTGTTATGATACCGGTGTTTGCACTTGCAGGCGCACTGGTGATGTACGGCCTGTCACCCTCGCTGGCAGGGGCTGACAGCGATGTGAAACTTGCAAATGAAATACGGGCTGAGCAGGACCTGGGAGTTGCTGCGATCTCAAACGCCGCAGTGGCCTTTAAGGAATCCGGATTGACTGATGAGCAATTATTCGCTAATGAGGCTTCTGTGATCGGACGCTATAAAAAAGCAGCGCCATGGGCAGGTCTGTTCCTTGGACTGTCACTGGGCATCAGTCTGTTCTCGTTAACATTGCGGTATAACAGAACCGAATACAAACCCCACCAGGGAAAATGTTACAGTTGTGGCAGATGTTTCAGATTTTGCCCCATACAACCTAAAGTCTTTGAAAAGGATGAATCTTAGTGAAAAAGATATCAGAACGCTGAGAAGTATCAGCACTATCGCAATTGTCTTTACGATGATAGTTGCGTTGACTATGATATTCAGCCTGGTTCAGCTTAAACTAATTAATCCGTTGGAAAATCCGGTTCTGCTAGAAATTAAAGAACAGTATGACCGTGACCCGACGAACAATAAATACGCTGAACAGATAAGAGCCATTGACCTGATGGCCCGGAAAGCTTATTTTTCATCAAGGTGGCAGATTGAAACGGGTTCCTATCTGCTTCTTGCAGGTGCTATCGTCTTTATAATTTGCCAGCGGCTCATTTCAGCTTATGAGAAAACCCTGCCTGTGGAACCTGGGGTGAAGCCTGACCTTTCAGCCCGGAAAAGAAGAATTATGAATTCGCTCCTGACAGGAGCCTCTGTTATTTTTATAACAGCGGTTATTGCCTCTTTCGGCCTAAGGAAAAATCTTTCCATCAGAAATATTGACCGGAAGCCAAAAATCGTCAGGGAAAAGAAAGCCGGAACAGAGCCTTTCATCCCTGATATAACCAATTATCCGTTCTTTCGCGGACAGGACAGCCGAGGGATTGCCGGTGGCAGCGGGTACCCTCTGAAATGGAACGGCACAGAAGGAGTCAATGTGAAATGGAAAACGGAAATCCCAAAAGAAGGGAAAAGCTCCCCTGTCATATGGGGTGATAAAATTTTCGTTACAGGTGCCGAAGGTCTGCAATGTGAAATATACTGCATGGATAAAAATTCCGGAGATATTATATGGACAGCCTCGGGATCCGATATACCGGGGGAGCCCGAAGAGCCGCCACAAATGGATATGGAATCAGGAATGGCCGTTTCAACTGTCGCTACCAATGGAAGAGAGGTATGTGCAATATTTGCCAACGGCAACCTGGTGTGCACCGATATGGACGGAAGAATCAAATGGTCAAAAAACATAGGGGTGCCTGAAAATATTTACGGGTATTCCTCATCACTTATCATCTACAATAACACGTTGTTACTTCAGTACGATGATGATAACAGATTATCTCTCATGGGCTTTGATACCGGCACTGGTGAGCTTAAGTGGGAGACGATGCGCAAAGGACGGCCTTCATGGGCTTCCCCGGTGCTTGGCAATTTTAACGGATCCCCACATTTAGTTATTAACGGCAATCCGTATGTTACGGGTTTTGACCCTGAGACCGGCAAAGAATTATGGGCGGTTGAATGTATGACCGGAGATGTTGCACCATCTGTGGCATTAAACAGCACCCTGGTGTATGCTGTAACCGACTATTCAAGGCTTGCCGCCATCAGGCCGGGACCGGGAGCATCAATAGTATGGGAAGATAATTATTTTACTCCTGACGTATCAAGCCCGGTGGCAACCGACGAACTGCTTTTCCTGTCTACAGGCAATGGAGATGTAGCATGTTACAATGCACAGACCGGTGATACATTATGGACCCGGTGGTATACTGAACAGTTTTATGCCTCTCCGGTAATTGCAGGAGAAATGGTTTATTTCCTCGACAGGAGCGGGATGATGCGCATAGTCCGTGCAGCCTCAGAATATGAACTTGTCGCAGAATCCCCTCTGGGTGAGCCGACAGATTGCACACCGGCTTTTTCTGACAAAGAAATTTTTATAAGAACGACAGATAAACTTTATTGCATTTCTGAAAATTGACACCAAACTCCCCTGACATAAGTAATTCATCGTGTGAATGCGATCATTCCTCGCATCTTACAGTAGCTAAGATAGTTGAAGGTATTGTATCCCGCACAGGACGTGAGCGGGATAAAGTCATACCCATACTTCAGGAAGTTCAGAAAAAACTTAACTACCTGCCTTCTGAAGCTCTGGCCCATATCTGCAGGATTACTGACATTACACCCGGACAACTTTCAGGTGTGGCGACATTCTATTCACAGTTTCGTCTGAAACCCGCCGGAAAACATACTATAAGAATATGTACAGGCACTGCCTGCCATGTTAAGGGCTCATCGCTCATCAATGAAGCTTTCAGGAGGGTTCTTAAAATAGATGATGAAGACAACACTTCAGCGGATAATCTTTTTACAATAGAAGAAGTAGCCTGTCTGGGTTGTTGCACCCTGGCACCTGTCATACAGATTGACGGAAAGACCTATGGACATGTCAAGCCCTCACAGGCTGAAACCATAATAAAAGATTTCATGACCAGTGCCGTCCGCCAGGGCGCAATTGATTCTGATGGCGTTGATGGCGATTTTGATGCCGAAGTGCGGATCGGGCTTGGCTCCTGCTGTGTTGCGGGGGGAAGCAAAGAGATCCTCTCAGAACTTCTTCATACAAAAGATGCGTACAAATTGAACATTAAGATCAAACCTGTCGGCTGCGTGGGTGTATGCAACCAGACACCCCTTCTTGAAATAGTGTCAGGGGATAATGTAAGCTCAAAATACACAAGGGTGCGGAAGGTAGAAGTGGAAGAAATTTTGCTCAAGCACATTAAGCCGGGGAATTTAAATAAGAAGCTGCGTTATAAAATAAGCGATCTGATTGATTCATTTCAATCTGACCGCAAAATCAACAGCCCTGTAAATATTCCCGTAAACCAGCGGGAAGAATATCTGGACACTTTTCTTTCCAGACAGTATCACATAGCAACCGACCACAGCGGACGATTATCACCTGCCTCATTTGATGAATACTGCTTAACCGGAGGCTTCAGAGCACTTGAAAAAGCCCTGAAACATCTTAGTCCTGATGAAGTATTGTCACTGATAACCGACAGCAAGTTAAGAGGAAGAGGAGGCGGAGGATTCATGCTAGGGAAAAAATGGGAGCTGGCTAAAAATGCTCCCGGCAACACAAAATATGTAATATGCAACGGTGACGAAGGAGATCCCGGGGCCTTTATGGACCGGATGCTTCTTGAATCTTTTCCTTTCAGGGTGCTTGAAGGAATGATAATTGCCGGGGTCGTTATTGGAGCGGAAAAGGGAATATTGTACGTCAGGGCTGAATACCCTCTTGCAGTGTCAAGGGTGCGCAGCGCAATTGACAGGTGCTATGAAAGAGGAATTCTGGGAGAAAGCATACTTGGATCTGATTTTTCATTTCATGCTGAAATATTTGAAGGAGCAGGCGCATTTGTATGCGGCGAGGAGACTGCACTTATTGCTTCGCTCGAAGGAAACAGAGGCACACCCCATCTGCGTCCCCCTTATCCTGTAGAAAAGGGCTACAGGAAAAACCCCACGCTTGTCAATAATGTTGAGACACTTGCTACTATTCCATGGATAATTCATAATGGCCCGGAAGCATTCCGGGATATCGGCACAACCCACAGCAAAGGGACCAAGGTATTTGCACTTGCCGGTAAAGTTGCCCGGGGAGGGCTTATTGAAGTTCCCATGGGTATAACTATCCGTGAAATAGTTGAACGCATCGGAGGAGGAATAGCCGGCAATGGAAAATTCAAGGCCGTTCAGATAGGTGGTCCGTCAGGCGGATGTATCCCTGAAAGTATGTCCGACTCACCCATTGATTATGAGGAGCTTAATAAACTGGGAGCCATGATGGGATCAGGAGGCCTGGTTGTGCTTGATGATTCTGACTGCATGGTGGATATTGCAAGGTATTTTCTTGAGTTTACCCATGAGCAGTCGTGCGGCAAATGCACTTTTTGCAGGGTAGGGACAAAACTGATGCTCGATATAATTAAGAAACTTACCAGAGGCGAAGCACATCTCTCCGATCTGGATGAACTCGAGAAAATAAGCTTGGCTGTTAAAAAAGGAAGCCTTTGCGGACTCGGAAAGACAGCGCCGAATCCTGTCCTAACAGGATTGAGATATTTCCGCAATGAATATGAAGCCCACACAAGAGGAATGTGCCCGGCCGGAAGATGCAGGGATCTGATTAAATACCAGATAAACAATAAGTGTACCGGTTGCACCAAATGTTCTCAGGAGTGCCCTGTAAAAGCGATACCGTTCACTCCGTTTGAACAGCATGTCATTGATGACAGGCTTTGCACCAGGTGTGATAACTGCAGAATTGTTTGCCCTGAAGGTGCCGTGGAAATAGTTAATATAAATGGTAAAAATACAGATCAATAATAAGACGATTGTGGTACCGGAAGGTATGACGGTTCTCAAAGCAGCAGAACTGGCAGGAATATACATCCCGACATTGTGCCATAAGGATGATCTGCCACACTATACATCATGCTATGTCTGTATTGTAAAAGACATATCTTCAGATAAATATATTCCATCATGTTCAGCTTTGGTTCATGAGGGAATGAATATCGACACATCAGGTGAGGATGTTACTGAAATGCGGAAAAGAGCAGTTGAGCTGCTTCTTTACGAACACAGGGCAGAATGCGAGGCACCCTGCAGGATAGTATGTCCTGCCGGATTGAATATACCTTTGATGAACCGGCTGATTGCATCAGAAAACCTGGATGGGGCAAAACAATTGGCCATGAGCGAGTCGCATTCATCTGAAATTATGTGCGTGTCTTGTCCTGCATATTGTGAGAATGCCTGCCGGAGAAAAAAAATAGATAAACCCGTTTCCATCAGGAATATCCAACTCTTTATATCCAAGAGTATTGGTCAGGATGAAGGGTATATAAATGCTCATAATGTGAAGATCAATGATCTAAGCAGAGAGACACCTGATAGCCGCAGGGAAAGGGTCCGGAAAAGGTTTTCATCAAGGATAGGAAGGCTTGAGGCAGAGGAGCTTTCAGAATGGCTTAAAGAATGTGAAGGATCTCAGACAAGGTCAGAAAAAATTGATACTTTTGAAGATGCAGTTGATGAATCGCGCAGCTGCATGCATTGTGACTGCAGGGCATCTGAAAACTGCAGGTTGAGGGAAATTGCTGAACAGACAGGCGTCAAAGATCCCCGGGGAAAAATAGTTGCCACACCAATAAAAAAGAAGATAAACAGGAACACCGGACTGATATTTGAAAGTGCCAAATGCATAAAGTGCGGACTATGCGTAAGGATTTGCGATGACAATAAGGATGAGGCGGCTTTATGTTTCATTAACAGAGGTTTTGTTACACTTTTATCAGAGCCGCTGACAGAATCATTTTCTGATACATTAAAGACAATGGCTGATAAATGTATTGAAATTTGTCCGACAGGTGCGTTAAGCAGATATAATTGATAACAGATGAGGTATCTGACAGCAATATTGTTTGTTTTATTGGGCATTATCCCTGCCGCTGCACAGACCAATGACTCCGGCTGGCCTGTTTTTCAGGGTAGTCCTGATTTGTCCGGCAGAACTGATTATGAATTGCCCCCTTCTCCATCTCTTTTATGGAGCGTTTCAACAGGAGTCAGATCAAAATCGTCACCCGTGTTAAGTAATGGCCTGATCTTTTTTGGCAATGACAAAGGAACCCTGACAGCGGTCACTACCGGGGGCAGAATCAAATGGAGATACGATACGGAAAGCACAATTGAGGCACCTCCCCTCTTTCACAATGGCAAAGTGATCTTCGGAGCACACGACGGCATACTTAGGGCAGTGGACGCCTCAACAGGAAAGCTGGTCTGGCAATATGCTGCAGGGAACCAGATAACCGGATCAGCAAATGTCTGGACTTCCGGAAAAATGTCGGGGATTGTGGTTGGCAGTTACGATTATTATCTGCATTGTGTTGAGCCTGAAACCGGAAAACTGATCTGGAAAGCAGAATCGGACAATTACATAAACGGGACTCCTTCATTTTACGGAAACAAAGTTGTATTTGGCGGTTGCGATGGCATCATAAGGGTCATTGATCCACCAACCGGAAAACAGAGAGACACCGTAGACATAGGTGTATACATGGCTGCATCTCCTTCATTAGCTTCTGATGCAGCATTTTTTGGTGATTATGATGGTACGCTATACTCAGTGAACCTGACCACGAAGAGAATAAACTGGAAAGCAAAAGGAGAACAAACAGGCTCAATTATGTCTGTGCCTGCAGTACGGGGCAGCATGGTTGTTACGGGAAGTGAGAACAGGCACATTTACTGCCATAGCTCCGGTGACGGTAAAATAGTGTGGCAGTACAGGACAAACGGAAAGATCACAGGCTCAGCAGTGATAACTCCATCCAGGGTCTTGTTTGGCAGCACCGATGGCCATATTTATGTTCTGAGGTTGAGCAACGGAAATAAAGAATGGAGTTTCAACACGGGAGCACCTGTCAGCAGCTCTCCTGTTGTGGCAAGGGACAGGTTTTATATTCTTTCAGAAGATGGCCGGCTGATGGCATTCGGAACAAAAAAATGACATCCTGAAATGAGGATCATCTATTTAATAACTGGTTCGGGTGGATCATTTTACTGCGGTAACTGTTACCGCGACATGCTCTATGTCAAAGCCATACGCCTTGTGAAGGGAGTCAGTGCAAGTGCCGTCCCTCTCTATCTTCCTCCGGACAGGCAGCTGCCAGATAATGAATTCGACAGAAATGTCTTTTTTGGGGCGATATCAATGTACCTGAGGGAAAAAGTCTCATTTTTGCATGATATGCCGGATTTTATCGAAAAGATCGTTGACTCCGGACCTGCTTTGAAGCTGGCTGCCGGTATGGCAGGCACTACCCGCACCGAAGGGCTTGAGGATCTCACACTTAATATGATCAAAGGTGATAAAGCCTTCCGGGGTAAAGAAACAGACAGACTCG
>Ga0334882_1004655_pt1 | contig 11402 bp, 8 predicted proteins | sample GraSluR1_MG_5_FD_207226 | JGI IMG/M metagenome (GOLD analysis project Ga0334882, IMG submission 207226) | Sludge microbial communities from methane-producing bioreactor in Wageningen University, Netherlands - Granular Sludge_15_04-R1 | ecosystem: Engineered > Bioreactor > Anaerobic > Unclassified... | reverse complement strand
GTCTCCGTCACCTCCACCATCACCTTCATGATGTCCAGGGGCCCCTTCCGGTCGACGATGATCTGGTAGTGGTCGCCGACCTCGGGGATGGTCATCAGCACCGACTCCACCTGGCTTGGGAAGACGTTGATTCCCCGGATCACGATCATGTCGTCTGTTCGGCCGAGGATCCTCATCAGCCGGGGGTGGGTCCGGCCGCAGGGGCAGGGCTCGGAGTCGATCTTCGTCAGGTCCCCGATCCGGTACCGGATGAGGGGGATCGCCCACTTGGAGAGGGTGGTTATCACCAGCTCCCCCGTCTCGCCGTCGGGGAGCTCTTCCCCGGTCTTGGGGTCGATAACCTCGATGAGGAACATGTCAGACCAGATGTGGATCCCGTTCTGCTCCTGGCACTCGGTGAAAAGGGGGCCGCTCATCTCGCTCGTCCCGAAGATGTCGTAGGCCTTGATCCCCGTCGACTCCTCGATCCTCCTTCTGGTCTCGTCAGACCACGGCTCCGCCCCGAAGACACCCACCTTCAGGCTGGTGTCGTCCCGGATGGAGACCCCCATCCTCTCCGCCACCTCGGCGATGTGGAGGAAGTAGGAAGGGGTGCAGGCGATGGCGGTGCTCCCCAGATCCTGCATCAGCATGATCTGCCGCTCGGTGTTCCCGGTGCCGGTGGGCAGAACCGTCGCCCCGATCTTCTCCGCCCCGTAGTGGAGGCCCAGGCCGCCGGTGAAGAGACCGTATCCGTAACCGACCTGGATGACGTCGCCGCGGCCAAGGCCGATGGACGTCAGGGCCCGGGCGAGGGAGTCCGACCACATCTCGATGTCGTCTTTGGTGTAGCCGACGACCGTCGGCTTTCCGGTGGTGCCGCTGGAGACGTGGTACCGCACGATCCTGTTCCTCGGAAGGCTGAACATCCCCGTCGGGTAGGTGTTCCGGAGATCGACCTTGTAGGTGAAGGGGAGCTTCACCAGGTCGGAGAGGGCCTTTATATCCGAAGGGGCCACTCCAGCCTCCCGGAACCTCTCTCGATAGAAGGGGGAGTGATCGTAGACGTAATGGACCATCGATTTGAGCCGCTCCTCCTGAAGCCTGGAGAGGTCCTCGAGGGGCATGCGCTCTATGTGCGGATTCCAGTAGTCAAACATGGCCATCAACCTGAAAACCATCACTCTCTTGTACGATAAATATCAATCGATCGCCTCCGGCCACCCAGAGGGCTCCTACAAAGGCGGCTGGCGATGGAGGAGGTGGGGGGGATGGTCCATCCCGATCGCCCCCAACGGCAGGCCCTCTCCGGGCCGGGCCGCCCCCGGGGCCTCAGGAAATCAGATATACGATCATCGCCAAGACCTCCCCGGAGGCAAAAATGGATCTGAGGGCAATAGCATACCTTTCCGCCCTTCTCGCGGCCCTCCTCCTGGCGGGACCGTCGTGGGGTCAGCTGGCGGAGTTCGAGAAGGTCAGACCCGGGAACGACGCGTCTTCGCCGGTGGTGGTCATCGGTGATTCCAACGAACCCCAGGGCCTCTTGCCCTCGGTGAAACGGGTCCAGTTCCGGACCGAGACGGGATGGTCCAGCTGGATCTCGGTGAAGGGGGTGAGGCTGACCACCGCCCCCGTCGCCATCTCTTCGGAGCCGGGCATCGTAGACGTATTCACGGGGGGGAACGACAACGACCTATGGCATATCCGCCTCCAGGAGCAAGAGAGCTGGTCCGACTGGTCGAAGATCTTCGGCCCACCCCCCTACAACAAGAACCTCGGCGGGGTCCACTTCCGAAAGTACGAGCTGGCGGCGGCGACCGGGTCAGAAGGTGGAGACTACCACCTCTTCACCTGGGGGCCCACAAACCACTGCCTCTACAAGAGGTGCTGGGGTAGCGGAGGCGGCGTCGGCTGCGACAGGACCGCCGACTGGACCCCCCTGGAGGGGGAGATCGGATCGAGGCCCTCGGCGGTAATCTTCGGCGACGAGATCCACCTCTTCGCCCTGGATCGATCCCGAGGCCTCCTCTGGAACGTTGCCACCCTCCCCCCCGTCGGCTCGGGGGAGGATCCGGCCTGGAATGGGTGGCAGCCCCTGGAGTGGTCCTTCTCCACCCCACCGGCTGCGGCCACCGACGGGGAGCAGATCCACCTCTTCGCCAAGGACCCAGGGGGCGGGATAGGCCATCTCGCCCTCGACCCCGAGACGGGGGAAGGGTCCTTCGAGACGATAGACCAGGCGATCGACTCAACCCCAGCGGTGGTGATCGAGGAGGGAAGGACGCACCTCTTCGGGATCCTGGATGGAGAGCTCGTCCATCTTGAAGGCGGCGGCAGCGGCTGGGCGGCCGGTGAGAACCTCAAGGGCTCGATCTCGGGCCAGCCGACGGCCGCCTCCGATGGGATGGGGGATATATGGGTCTTCGCCCAGGGGCAGGGCGGATGGCTCTGGGGGATCCGCTTCGCCCCCTAGGACGGTGGCGGAGAGGAAAAGGTAGAAAGTGGAGAAGAGGGAAGGTGGGGGCGAAGGAGTTCCCCCCTAAGCCCTCCCGGCTCCTTCGAGGGCCTCCCTGACGAGCCGGTTCGCCTCCCCCGGATCCGCCCTTCCCCGGGTCTTCTTCATCACCACGCCGACGATGAAGTTTATCGCCTTCTCGTTTCCTGCCCTGTAGTCGGCGACCGCCTGGGACGACTCCTCGACGGCTGCCCGGACCGCCGCCACCACGGCGTCGTCCTCAACCCTGGAAAGCCCCTTCGCCGCCACGATGGCGGCCGGATCCGCCTCGGTGGTCTCTCCCGGACCGTCCAGGATCGTCCGGATCACCTCGACGGCCCCCTTCTCCGTGATCTTCCCCGCCTCGATCAAATCGAGGATAACGACCATCTGATCGGGGCTGAACCTCTCGATGGTGACGTCCCGGTAGTTCAGCTCCCCCTTCAGGACGTCGGCGATCCAGGCCGCGGCGAGCCTGGCGGGCGCCCTTTCTGCCACCACCTCATAGAAGTTTGCGACCCGGATCTCGGAGGTGAGGGATTTCGCGTGATCGTCGGCTATGCCGTATTCCGCGACGAACCTCGCCCTCTTGGCGTCGGGGAGCTCTGGAAGCTCCGCCTCCACCCGGGGGACCCAGTCGGCGATCCTCATGGGGACGAGGTCGGGCTCGGGGAAGTAGCGGTAGTCGTGGGCCTCCTCCTTCGTCCTGATGGTGACGGTGATCCCCCGGAGTTCGTCGTAGTGGCGGGTCTCCTGGACCTGGGCGACCCCCCTCCTCCGGGCGGACCTCTGCCTGGTGATCTCGTAGGCGAGGGCCTTCTCGACCCCCTTGTGGCTCGATATGTTCTTCACCTCGGCCCGTTCGCCTCCGACGAGGGAGATGTTCGAGTCGATCCTCATCGCCCCCTCGAGGTTCCCGTCGAAGACGTCCAAGTACTCCAAAATGTTCCGGAGCTTATCGAGGAAGGACCTCGCCTCCTTGGGGGACCGGAGGTCCGGCTCCGTCACCACCTCCAGGAGGGCCATGCCGCACCGGTTGTAGTCGACCATCGAGTACTTCGCCCGGTCGATCGTCCCGGCGTGGACGAGCCTTCCGGGGTCCTCCTCCATGTGGACCCTGGTGATCCTGATCCTCTTCTCCTCGCCATCCTCCCCCTTGATGAGGATCGAGCCGCCCAGGCCGAGGGGGAAGTCGTACTGGGTGATCTGGAAGGCCTTGGGGAGGTCGGGGTAGTAGTAGTTCTTACGGTAGAAGAGCGTCTCCCCCTGGATCGCGCAGTTGAGGGCGAGGGCGACCCGGATGGCGTACTCGACCGCCCTCCTGTTGACGACGGGAAGGGTACCAGGAAGGCCGAGGCAGACGGGGCAGGTGTGGGTGTTCGGCGGCGAGTCGTGATATTCGGTGGAGCAGCCGCAGAAGAGCTTTGAGTTCAATTTGTTCAGCTGGACGTGGACCTCCAGGCCGATGATGACGTCCTTTTCGGCCATCCTATACCACCTCCTTCGGCACAGCCTCGTGATAAGGCGTCGCGCCCTCGTAGGCCTTGGCGGCCCGGAGGACGGCGGCCTCGTCGAAGTGGCGGCCGATGATCTGAAGGCCAATGGGCAGGCCGTCGGCGAAGCCGCAAGGGACGGAGATGGCGGGAACTCCGGCCAGGTTGATGGGGACGGTGAAGACGTCGGCCATGTATAGCGATAGCGGGTCCTCGATCCTCTCGCCGATCCTGAAGGCGGGGAAGGGCATGGTGGGAGTCACCAGGAGGTCGGCGCCGCCGGCCGAGAGGGCCCTCTCGAAGTCCTGCCTGATGAGGGTCCTCACCTTGAGGGCCTTGAGGTAGTACCGGCCGTAGTAGCCGGCGGAGAGGGCGTAGGTCCCGAGGAGGATCCTCCTCTTCACCTCGGGGCCGAAGCCTGCGGCTCTGATATTGGAGAAGGTGGTGTGCCAGTCCTGGTCTGCCCCGAGCCGGAGGCCGTAACGGAGGCCGTCGAACCGGGCCAGGTTTGAAGATGCCTCGCTCATGGCGATGATGTAATAGGCGGCCAGGGCGTACCTGGTGTGGGGGAGGGAGACCTTCTTCCACGACGCCCCCAGCCCCTCCAGCTTGGAGATGGCGTCCCAGACCGCCTTCTCGACCAATGGGTCGACGCCTTCGCCGAAGTACTCCTGGGGGACCCCCAGAGTCAGCCCATCGACCCCTCCCTCGATCCTCGCGAAGTACCCGCCCTCCGACCTCGCAGAGGTCGAGTCCCGGGGGTCGTGGCCGGCTATGACGTCCAAAACCAGGGCCGCATCCTCGACGCTCAGGGTGAGGGGGCCGATCTGCTCCAGGCTGTTGGCGTAAGATACGAGGCCGTACCGAGAGACGAGGCCGTAGGTGGGCTTGAGGCCGACGATCCCGCAGAAGGAGGCGGGACACCGGATCGATCCGCCGGTGTCGGAGCCGAGGGCGCACGGCGCCTCCCCCGCGGCCACGGCCGCAGCGGAACCGCCGGAGGAGCCCCCGGGGACCCGGTCGGCGTCCCAGGGGTTCTTCGTCGGGCCGAAGCAGCTCGTCTCGGTGGAGGTGCCCATGGCGAACTCGTCCATGTTCGTCTTCCCGATGATGATCGCCCCCTCCTCCTTCAGCCTCTCAATGACGGTGGCGTCGTAGGGGGGGATGTAGCCGGAGAGGATCCGCGAGGAGCAGTTAGTCTCGATCCCCTTCGTCGATATCGAGCTTTTGATGGCTATGGGGATCCCGGCCAGAAGCCCTCCCCACGGGCTCCTATCAAACTCCCGAGCCCTCTCCAGGGCTGCCTCCTCGGATAAGACGTTGTAGGCGTTGAGCCTGCTCTTATTGATCTTCGAAAAGAGGGCCGATACCTCCTCTTCGGCCGAAGCTCCTGCCTCAAGCCTCTCCTTCAGCATCCTCAGCATAGCGATCACACGATCCTGGGGCTCTTGAAGTAGCCGTTCTCCGTCCGCGGAGCGTTCGAGAGCGCCTCCTCCGAGGAGAGGGACTCTCCCACCACGTCCTCCCGGAAGACGTTGGTGAGGTCGACGACCCGGTAGGTCGGCTCCACATCCTCGGTGTCGAGCTCATCGAGCTGATGGAAGTAGTCGAGGACGGAGTTGAAGGAGGCGACGAAGCCCTCTCTCTCACCCTCGGATACCTTTATGCTGGCAAGCCAGCTTATGTGATCCACATCTTCTCCTGTAATCATCGCAATCCCACGCCTCTCGACGATGATGAAATCCTGGGAGGCTATGAACCTTTTGCCGGTGGCCTGGACCCTGGGCAGACGGGCCCTGAAGGGACTGGGGCCCCCAATGGATGCAAAGGCGGACCGAAAGAGAAGACGCCAGGATCGGATATGTCAGGAGAGAAAAACAAAAAAGGTCGTAGCGGACTCGCCGGGATTTGAACCCGGGACTGAGGCTCCGGAGGCCTCCGTGTTATCCAGACTATACTACGAGTCCAGCTAGGATTCCAGCACTATCTCGATGTTGACGTTCTTGGGAACCTGGATCCGCATCAGCTGGCGGAGCGCCCGCTCGTCAGCATCCAGGTCGATCATCCTCTTGTGCACCCGCATCTCCCAGTGGTCCCAGGTGGCGGTCCCCTCTCCGTCGGGGCTCTTCCTCGTGGGGACTACCATCCTCTTGGTGGGCAGGGGTATGGGACCCGCCATGTGGACGCCCGTCCTCTGGGCGATCCCCCTCACCTGGCTGCAGATCTCGTCCAGGGAGCGGGGGTCGGTCCCAGATAGCCGAATTCTTGCCTTCTGCATAACTCAAACACCAGAAAAATTTGAGTTAGCGGGGGGTGATGTTCATGCACATCCCCGCTGCGATCGTCTGGCCCATATCCCTGATGGCGAACCTGCCCAGCTGCGGGATCTCCTTGACCTTCTCGATCACCATCGGCTTCGTCGGCATCACGGTGACGATGGCGGCATCCCCGGCCTTGATGAAGGCGGGGTTCTGCTCCTTCACCGCCCCGGTCCTGGGGTCGAGCTTGGCCTTGATCTCGGTGAGGGTACAGGCGATCTGGGCGGTGTGGCAGTGGAAGACGGGGGTGTATCCCGCGGAGATGGCGCTCGGGTGCTGGAGGACCACGATCTGGGCGGTGAACTCCTTGGCCACCGTTGGCGGCGAGTCGACGTGTCCGCAGACGTCGCCCCTCTTGATGTCCTTCTTCCCGATGCCCCTCACGTTCCAGCCGATGTTGTCGCCGGGGAGGGCCTGATCGGCCTCTTCGTGGTGCATCTCGATCGTCTTCACCTCGCCGGTGACGTTGGCGGGCTCGAAGATGATCTTGTCGCCCTTCTTGATGATACCGGTCTCGACCCTGCCGACGGGGACGGTGCCTACGCCGGAGATGGTGTAGACGTCCTGGACAGGAAGCCTGAGGGGCAGGTTCGTCGGCTTCTCGGGCTCCTTCAGATTGTTCAGCGCCTGCAGAAGGGTGGGGCCGCTGTACCAGGTGAGGTTGTCGCCGCGAGCGATGACGTTGTCGCCGACGAAGGCGGATACGGGGATGAAGGGGATCTCTGCGACCTTATATCCGACCATCTGCAGGAGCTTTCCGACCTCCTCCTTCACCTCTTTGAACCTCGCCTCGCTGTACTTGGCGGCGTCCATCTTGTTGACGGCGATGATCAGCTGGTTGATCCCCAGGGTCCTTGCGAGGAAGACGTGCTCCCTGGTCTGGGCCATCACCCCGTCGGGGGCCGCGATCACCAGGACCGCAGAGTCGGCCTGGCTCGCGCCGGTGATCATGTTCTTGATGAAGTCTCTGTGGCCGGGACAGTCGACGATGGTGAAGTAGTACTTGTCGGTGTCAAACCTCTGGTGGCCGATGTCGATGGTGACGCCCCGCTCTCGCTCCTCCTTGAGGCTGTCCATGACCCAGGCGAACTCGAAGCTCCCCTTACCCTTGGCCTCGGCCTCTTTCTTGTACTGCTCGATGATGTGTGGAGAAACGGCGCCGGCCTCGAACATCAGCCTCCCGACGAGAGTGGACTTCCCGTGGTCGACGTGCCCGATGAACGCCAGGTTCATGTGTGGCTTCTGTGCTGCCATCTTTATCTCCTCCGGTTAACTTTTAGCTCCGTATTTACGTCTCTTCCGTTTAAATCTTTTCAGAGAAGGCCTCAGGCCTTCAGGTAGTCGCTGGGCTTAGGCATCTCGGTCTTTAAACCCTTGCGCCCCCGGATCTGACGGACGGTCTCCAGCATCGCCGCTGGGGGTATCGGCTCGAAGCCGGCGAACTCCGTGCTCCAGAGGGACCTGCCCTCGGTGGCCCCCCGGATCGCTCCCGCAAACCCGAAGAGCTCCGAGACCGGCGCCTTCGCCTTGATTATGATCATGTCGCCCTCGGTCTCCATGCTGAGGATCATGCCCCTTCGGCCCTGGATCTCCGACATGGCGCCGCCCATCTGCTCCTGTGGAACCTGTATAAAGACGTTCTGGAAGGGCTCCAGGATGGTGGGGTTTGCCATCAGGATCCCGGCCTGGACCGCCTGCCTGACGGCGGGGATGACCTGGGCGGGCCCTCGGTGGATGGCGTCCTCGTGGAGCTTGATATCCATCAGCTTAGCCTTTACGCCCTGGACCGGCTCGCGGCAGATGGGGCCGTTCTTCGTCGCCTCCATGAACCCCTCCAGCATCAGCTCCATCGTCTCTTTGAGGTACTGGACGCCCTTGGTCATGTTGATGAAGACGTTCGTCTCGAAGACGCCGGTGATGTTCCTGGCCTCCTCCTTGTCCATCCCCTTGCTGATCAGGATGTTCCTCCGCTCCAGCTCCTCCATCTTCATGGAGAACTCCCCGGCCTTGATCGCATCGACCACCTGGGGCTCCAGGGGCTCGATCTCGATGTAGAAGCGGTTGTGGTGGTTGGGGGACTTCCCCTCGACGGGACCGGGGGTCTTGCCAGTTATCGACTCCCGATAGACGACGATTGGAGGCGAGGTGGTGATCTCGACGCCCTTATCCCTCTGGATCCGATAGGCGACTATCTCCAGGTGGAGCTCGCCCATCCCCGCCATCAGGTGCTCGCCCGTCTCCTCATTGATGGTGATGTTGAGGGTCGGATCCTCCTTCGCTACCTGCCGGAGAACCTCGACGAGCTTCGGGAGGTCCCGGGTGTTCTTCGCCTCCACGGCGACGGTGACCACCGGCTCGCTGACGTGCTTTATGTCCTCGAAGGGGGTCGCCTCCTTGTCGGAGGATACGGTGGAGCCGACGTAGGCGTCCCGGAGGCCGGTTACCGCCGCTATGTTCCCGGCGGGGATCCTCTCCACCTCGACCCGGTCAGCTCCCATGAATATCCCCGTCTGCTGGACCCGGTTCGACTTGGCGACGCCGGATATGAAGAGCTCCATCCCCCGCTCCAGGGTCCCGGAGAAGAGCCTGCCGGTGGCGACCTCCCCGGCATGGGGGTCGACGGAGATGTCGGTGACCATGAAGGCGATGGGGCCGTGGGGGTCACAGCCCTCCATCGACTTGTAGAGCTTGCTGCTCTTGTCCCCGTGCCAGATAACCCCGACCCTCTCCTTCTGGGCCTTGAGGGGGCTTGGGAGGAAGCGGATGACCATGTCGTTGACGGCCAGGTAGAGAGGACACTTCTGGGCGAGGGTCTTCATATCTCCGGCCTGGCAGTAGTCGTAGACCTCGCCAAAGCCGATCCCGGTGCTCTTCATCTGGGGGACGCTGATCGCCCAGTTGTAGAGGGCGGACCCGAAGGCGACGCTCCCCGCGGAGGCGTCGACCCTCCAGCCTGCCTTGTACTTCTCCTCGTTCATCCCGCGAATGAGCTTGTTTATGTTGTCGATCAATTTTCCGAGGCGGAGCTGCATCTCCTGCTTGTCCACCTTCAGCTCGTTGAGGAGCCGATCGACCTTGTTGACGAAGAGGACGGGGTGGACGTTCTCTTTGAGGGCCTGCCTCAGGACCGTCTCCGTCTGGGGCATCGCCCCCTCCACGGCGTCGACGACGACGACGGCGCCGTCGACGGCCCGCATCGCCCTGGTGACGTCGCCGCCGAAGTCGACGTGGCCTGGAGTGTCGATCATGTTGATGAGGTACTCTTTGCCCTGGTACTCGTGGACCATCGAGACGTTGGCGGCATCGATGGTGATCCCCCGGGCCTGCTCCAGCTCGTCGAAGTCCATGAATAGCTGCTTGCCGGCGAGCTCCATGGATATCATGCCCGCTCCTGCCAGCAGATTGTCGGATAAGGTGGTCTTGCCGTGATCGATATGCGCAACTATGCCGATGTTTCGGATCATCTCTGGCTTGTCCATCAGCGATGTCACGCGTTCTGCTATCTTCTTCCTCTTGCCCATATCAAGCCTCGCGAATTTTGAGATAAAGCTCAGAATCTTGGAGTCTCGGTTCCATTTTCGTACACCTATATAAGCCTTCGGCCATCGACGACGGGGGTCAGAGGGCCGCTACCATCGATTTTTCGCCGCTGGATGGCGTTTGGGGGTCCATCCAGCAGCGGGAGGAGAAGATATAGAGGGCGGAAGAGCGGCGGAAATTGGATTATAAAATGCCAATTATAAAAAGTCCAGTAAAGCTTATATCGGTGAGGTGGGACCTTCACAGGGTTTTCAAGATGGCACGCTTGGTAATGAAGTTTGGCGGATCCTCGGTGGCCGACGGGGCGAAGCTGCGGAACGTCGGAGAGCTGGTGAAGAGCCTGAGCGGAGAGAACGAGATCGTCGTCGTCACCTCGGCATTGGGGGGTGTCACCGACGACCTCCTCCAGTGCGCCAGAACCTCAGCCGAAGGCGGAAAGGTCGAGGATATTGCGACCTTCGTGGACAGGCTGAGCAAGAGGCACGTCCAGGCCCTGATGGATGCGGTCCGGGATCCCGATATCGCAAAGGAGCTGAAGGAGATCATCACCCAGAGGCTGGGCGAGCTGGAGAAGGCTTACATAGGGATCTGCTACCTGGGGGAGCTCTCCCCCCGGTCCATCGACAGGATCTCGAGCTTCGGCGAGAGGCTCGCCGCCCCCATCCTCTCGGGGGTCCTCCGGGACCTGGGGCTCAAATCGAGGTACTACTCCGGGGGGGAGGCGGGGGTAATCACCAACAGCGATTACGGGAATGCAAAGCCCCTGGAGAAGAGCTACGACCTCCTCTCCTCGAGGCTCACCCCCATCGATGGCGTCCCGGTGGTGACGGGGTTCATCGGCGAGGACGAGAGGGGGAACATCACCACCTTGGGCCGGGGCGGCTCGGACTTCTCGGCGTCGCTGATCGGAGCGGCCATCGGGGCGGACGAGATCTGGTTCTGGAAGGACACCACCGGCGTTCTGACCACCGACCCGAAGATCGTCTCCGAGGCGAAGAACATCCCCGTAATATCGTATAGAGAGGCGATGGAGATGTCCTACTTCGGGGCTAAGGTCCTCCACCCCCGGGCCATTGAGCCGGCGATCAGAAACGGCATCCCCGTCCGGGTCAAGTGCACCTTCGACCCCCAGGACCCGGGGACCCTGATCGTCAAGGAGGGGATGGCCAGGGAGGACGTCATCAAGGCCGTCACCCTATCGAAGAAGGTCGCCCTCCTCACCATATCCGGGGCCGGGATGATCGGGACCCCTGGGATAGCCGCCCGGGCCTTCTCGGCCCTCGCCAACGCCGGGGTGAACATCGTCATGATCAGCCAGGGGTCGAGCGAGGCGAACATCTCGGTCGTCGTCGACGAGCCCCAGGTTGAGGCCGCGGAGATAGCCCTCAGGGCGGAGTTTCCGACGACGATAGTCCGGGAGGTCTCCCACAACAAGGACGTGGCGGTGATCGCCGTCGTCGGGGCCGGGATGGTGGGGACCCCGGGGGTCGCCGGCAGGGTCTTCGGCGCCATGGGCCGATCGAAGATCAACGTCCTGATGATCAGCCAGGGGTCGAGCGAGCACAACATCTCCTTCGT
>Ga0334882_1004654_pt1 | contig 11408 bp, 6 predicted proteins | sample GraSluR1_MG_5_FD_207226 | JGI IMG/M metagenome (GOLD analysis project Ga0334882, IMG submission 207226) | Sludge microbial communities from methane-producing bioreactor in Wageningen University, Netherlands - Granular Sludge_15_04-R1 | ecosystem: Engineered > Bioreactor > Anaerobic > Unclassified... | reverse complement strand
ACCGACCGCAGCGTACGCGTGTCTCTGCTGGGCGGAGACCTTCAGATCGACTGGGCCGAGGATGACCGTATCTTCAAGACCGGCCCCGCGGCCGAGGCCTTCTCCGGCGAGGTCAACCCGGAGTTGCTGGCCGAAGCCAGGAGATAGCGTAAGCGGCCAGAGTACCCCCGGCGTCCGTGCTGGACGGATGCGGACGAAGCCCGCCGGGCCCGGGGAAAGCAGGCTCCACCTACCTGCGGAGATCGCAGCGTGGGGCCGCCATCCGTTTACACCGATTACACCGACAGACCCCACCGCCATCGACCTCCGGGCCTCAGGGCCCAACGCATACGGTGCGACGCATGACCGCAACACCGCTGTCGTCTGGGAGGCTTAGCTGCCACGGGTGCGCCTTGCACCCGTGCACAAAGGCCTAGCCCGCGCAGGCCACACGTCGGCCCTGCGCCTCCCCGCGTTGCCGGCCCCTGCCCCACCGCTCAACTCTCATGCTTCCAAAGGAGGGCATCGGATGGAGCTTGCCCAGCGCCTCCAGCGCATACCGCCATACCCGTTCCGTGAGATCGCCGCTTTGAAGGCCAAGATGATGGCCGAGGGCAAAGAGCCCATCGACTTCGGCATCGGCGACCCCGATATGCCGACTCCCGCCTTCGTCATCGAGGCCCTGGCTCAGGCCGCCGGGGACCCCGAGACCCATCCGTATGACGAAAGCGGCTACGGGATTCCCCAGTACAAGCAGGCCATTGCCCGCTTCGCCAAGAAACGGTTCGGGATCGACGTCTCCCCCGACAGTGAGATCCAGAGCTGCCTGGGCTCCAAGGAAGCTCTGGTCCACATCATCTGGGCCTATATCGACCCCAGTGATGTGGTGCTGGTGCCGGACCCGGCGTACTCGGTGTACAAGGTCCAGACCACCTGGTGCGGTGGGGCACCGTTCCCGATGCCGCTGAAGGCCGAGAACGGCTTTCTGCCCGACTTCGACGCCATCCCCCGCTCGGTGGCCAGGGCCGCCAAGCTCCTGTTCCTCAACTATCCCAACAACCCCACAGGCGCCGTGGCGCCCATGGAGTTCTACGACAAGGCCGTGGCCTTCGCCAGGGAATACGACCTGCTCATCGTCAACGACTGCGCCTATTCCGAGGTGGCCTACGACGACTACCAGCCACTGAGCATCCTGCAGGTGGACGGCGCCAGGGACGTGGCCATCGAGATGCACTCGCTGTCGAAGACTTTCAACATGACCGGCTGGCGCGTGGGCTGGGCCATGGGTGGGGAGCAGTACGTCACGGCGCTGTCCAAGTGCAAGAGCAATGTGGACAGCGGGACCTTCATGGCCATCCAGCGCGCGGCCATCGCGGCTCTCGACCGTTTCGAGGAGTGGGTGCCGGGCCTGCGCGCGGAGTACAAGGCCCGCCGCGACGCTCTCATCGACGGCCTCAACAGCCTCGGCTGGGAGCTTGAGAAGCCCAAGGCGGCCTTCTACTGTTGGGTTCCGGTGCCGCCCGGCTACACCAGCGAGGGCTTCGCCACCGCCCTCCTCCGCGATTGCCAGGTCCTGGCGATTCCCGGGGCCGTCTACGGCGAGTTCGGCGAGGGCTTTGTGCGCATGTCCCTGACCATCAAGGGAGACGACAAGATCGCCCAGATTGACAGGGCCATCGCCGCCATGAAGGCCAACCTCAAGCTCAACTGGTAGCGACAAGACAGCGACAGAACTGCACAGGCCCGGCGCTCCCGGTCAGGGAGTTTCGGGCCTGTTTCGTGTCTGTGCGGGCCCCATGCGGGCCCGGACAACGCCCGGCCTCCCCTATCCCGCCAGCCCCTCATGGGCCCTGCTCACGATCATCTCGATGCGCGGGGCGAAGATGGCGTTGCGGTCGCCATGCTCGGCGGCCCAGCCAACCAGGGCCTCGCCGGTCTCTCTGGCGCGCCGCGACAGAACCGCACGCTTATCTCCCGAGGCCCCGCTGGCCTCCTGCAGCGCCCTTTGCCACTCCCCCATTCGCACCAGCAGGCTAACGCCGATCTGCATGCGCTCCACCGCCTCGGAGTAGCGCTTGTCCGCCGCGGCCGCCAGAGCTCTCGCCCGGCCCAGGTGCTCCAGCGCCGGCAAAAGCAGGTCTCTGGTGGCCCGAGTGGTGTAGGTCAGATCGTAGTGGTACACACAGGGTCCCGGCTCGATGAAGCGCGCGATGAAGGCCCGTCGGAAGCCGAGCATCTCCCGGGCCGCCGGCCCATAGACATGCTCGTAGTGCTCCTCCACCCGGGCCTCGACGTCCAGGTCCGGATCCCAGGAGAGCTCCGCGATCATGTGCGCGTTGATCCCGTACAGGCCCCATTCCTCGGGCACGAACTCCATCACATACCCGCCACAACCGTGCTCGGCAAGCCAGCGGAAGTTGGGCCCCAGCATGGGCGTGATGTCGTAGGGCATGGAGCACATGTCGATGAGCATCAGATAGCAAAACAGGTATATCCCGCCCGGACATCGCGCCGCCCACTGGTCCATCAAGTCGGCGTATAGCGCGTTGGGGCGGGTGCAGTGCTCCGGCGCGTTCAGCGGGTGCTTGAAGCACCTTTGGAAGGGGGCGTAGCACAGGGCCACATTCGGCGCCAGGTCGATGCTCGGGGGATCGACGTAGTTCACATAGGCCAGGGCACTGAGCCGCCGGTCCGGATGCTCGGCGGCCACCAGCTCGGCCACGCGGTTGACGAACGCGACGTACGTAGCGGTGCGCCGCGAGTGCTCCGTGTAGACCACCGAAGGCCCTTGCTCCTCCAGGGCCAGACATTCCGGGCAGGTGCACCAGCCGTAGCCGTCGTTGGGCCACAGGCCGACCATGTCGATCTCCGGGTTCTGCGTCAAGAAGGCATTGATCCTGCGGGCCATCGTCTCGGCAACCTCGGCGCTGGATGTACACACTTGCCCGTTGGTCACCCGCTCACCGTCAATCTCGGCGAACCACTCCGGGTGCTCCGCGAAGAACTCGCCCGGTGGTAGCCAGTACTTGAAGCTGTGGTGCCCCATCTCCACAGACATGCCCCGTAGCTCCAAATGGGGCTTGAGTATCTCCCGATACGCCTCGAAGGCCCCCTCGACGTTGGCGAAGACCATGAAGCGGTTGAAGCGGTTCTTGCACATCCAATCCACCATCTGCACCGTGCGCCCGTCGATGTCGGGGAAGTTGGTGAAGGCCCGGTGGGCCATGGCCGGAGTGCACCGGTCGTCGCCCACCGGCACGGTGAGGTCCACCATTCGCGGCACGACCTCTCCGCCCTCGAAGTCGGAGAGCCACCGGCAGCCGCACTTGCGCTCCAAGAACCAGTAGACGCTGTGCAGCAGCGCAAGGTCGCTCTGTCCGGTGAACGTCACTCCCGTCTCTTCCACCGCGACGGCGAAGGCACCGGGCGTCTCGCTCAAGCCGGGATCGACGCAGAGCCTGAGCGTCCCGGAGGAACCATCGGCAATGGGAAAGCGCTTGCCGGTAATGACGGCCAGATAGTAGGCCAACTGCTCGGATGCGAACTGCGCCGCCCGGGAGGCTTCGGCGGCGAGCGCGATTGTGTGTCCGGAAATGCCCAGACTGAGGGAAGTCGTGCCCATGGTGCGATCCTCGCTGTGTCTCTTGCGCCAAGATGCCGGCGAGAGGTGATGCTTGGAGGTCTGGATACCTCTTTGGAGGAAACCGTTGTTCCCCGCCCACGGTGTCGTGCCCTCTGTGTGTGCGCCGGCCGGCGCCGATTGCCTCGGGAGGTGACAGGGCATGCGACAATCTGCCATAGCGCTGGGGCTCTGCCTGTGCGCGGCCTGCTGGGCGCAGCAGGCGGTCATTACCAACGGAGGGTTCGAGGAGGTGGACGCCGACGGACTGCCTGTGGACTGGCAGCCCCTGGGCGATGTGAGCGTGGTGGATCAGGCCCATTCAGGTAGTCGGGCCGTCCTGCTCCAACGCGACGGGCCGGAGGGCGAATGTGGCCTCAATCGCGCCTGGGAATTCGACAGTGGACAGCAGGGGGCCATGCTCTCGCAGCTCAAGGGCGGAGTGACCTTCTGGTACCGGGCGGACGCGGCCTTTGGCCCCGGAAGCCTGCGCTTCTACGTGATCCCCATGAGCGCGCGGCCTGTGGAGGACACCGGCGAGCCTCGGGCCGTCTTCGAGGTGCCTGCCGAGCACGTGGGAGACGGGGAATGGCATCAGGGGGTCCTGAAGTACGACTTCACGGCGACGCCTGAGGTCGAGTGGGTCCAGGTCTCTCCGCGCATCAGCGGCAAGGGCGCCCGCCTGCTACTGGACGACATCCGCTGGGTGGAGCGCGTCGGTCCATTGCCGTCTCTGAGCCGCCTGAAGCTCGAGGAGATACCGGGTCGCGAGGGCCGCCAGGGCGTGCTATCGGCGGTCTTCGAGAATGCGGGAGATGAGGTGGCGCCGGGCGTCTCGGTCACCGTTCGGTTGCCCGACGGACTGACGGCAAGCGACGGCGCCGTACGGGAGCTGGGCGCGCCGGCGCCCGATCGGCCGATGCGACTGTCCTGGCAAATCTCGGGCGAGCGGGTAGGCCGGGGGCGAATCGGCCTCCTTTGCGCCTGCGACGGCCGGGAGGTCTCGGCCTCCCTGGACTACGCGCCGGAGTTGGAGGTCATCGGCCTGTTCGCCGAGCCCTTCATCGCCGCCGCAAACACGCCCACGAAGCTCTCACTGTCGGTGCGCAACGCCGGGCACGGTATCCTCAGGGACATCCTCGGCAGCATCCGCTCCCGGGAGCTGGCGACGGTCGATGCCCCGGGGACCCGGTCCGAGCTGGCCGCCCTGTATCCGCAGACCACCGAGTCGCTGGTCTGGTGGTTGCGGGGCGGCGAGCAGACGAAGCAGGCCAGGGTGCGTGCCTGGGCCAAGGCCCCCGACGGCCAGAGCGTTGACGCCGAATCCGGGCTGATCGTGGGACCGTCGGTCCCCGTGATGGCCGAGGCACCGCTCCAGTCGACCGGTGGGGCGGAGCTGATCGGCAATGACCTGGTGCGCCTCATCCTCCCCCGGGCCGCTTTCGGCTACGGCATCGGGTACTTCCAGCGCCGCGTGGGTGGTCGCTGGGTGACGGTGGCGGCCACGCCCCGACTGAGCAGGCTGGTGGTGCGCGGCCCCGACGGCCTACCCGATGAGCACCTTGTCTACGCCTCGGAAGCCCGCACTGTGGATAGCCCCGCCGCCATCGCCCCCCAGATGCTGCCCCGCACGCTGGAGCTTACCGCACAGGTCACCGACGCCAGAGGCACCAACTGGCGGATCGTGCAGACGATCAGGCTGGGGCCCAATGACGAGCAGTTCGGCGTCACCTTGCAGGCCACCGCCGACCGGGAGGCGGACCTGCTGGCCCTGGACGGCCCCATGATCTACGCCGCCGAGGGCTCGCCGGAGGGGACCCGCCGGCTGGACGCCATCTTCCCCGGACTGGAGTGGCTCGTGGAGGGAGAGGACTCATCCAACTCTCTGGATATCTCCCGGGAGCATCCGGACTACATCCGGTACGTGCCTCACCCCCACATGGTGACCATTCCGGTGATGTCGGCGCGCATCGCCACTCCCGGCGCCGAGCCCACCGTCGTGGCCTTGAGCTGGGACAACCTGGCGGGGTATAGCGGCGAGCACAACCGGCCCAGTGCGGCTTTCGCCTCCCCCGATCGGTTCAACGGCCGCCGGGGAACTCTGATGGGCATCTTCGCGCCCTCCATGCCGCAGTTCATCGACCCCAACGAGACCGTCGCCCATACGCCGCTGCCCGTGGCCGCCGGGGAGCCGGTGACCCTCGCGGCCCGCGTGGGCCTGCTTCCGGCCGGTGAGGAGACGGCGCTTGTGGGTCTCGAGTGGTACTTTGGCAAGGGGACCGTCCCCTCCGCCAACCCTCTGCCCCACGGGAGAACCCTCACCGATGAGCTGGACTTCTCGATGGCGGCGTACCTCGACAGCCTCTGGATCCCGGACAAGGAGCTGTGGTGGCCGTTCCAGAACGGCCCGGCCATCTGGCACACGCCCCGGTGCGACCCCAACTACCTGTACGACATGCGCATCTGCCTGGAGGCCACTCGCGACGACGAGCTTCGCAGCAGGGTCAGGGAGCGTTACGATCGGGTGGTGCGCCAAAGCGGCGTCAAGCCGCGGGGCGAGGACATGGGCTTCCACTTCGCCGGGCCGTTCGACGCGCTCATGGCCGCCGCTGCCCGCAGCGGAGAGCTCATCGCCACCCAGGGCGAGGACGGAGCGTGGCGCTTCCAGGCCCGTCTGGAGACAGAGGGCGTGTTCCGGGGCATGGACTATTCCGAACTGGGCCAAGACGGGGCCGCCGAGGTGGGGACCTGTGCCCGCAATGCCTGGGAGATCCTGCGCTTCTGTCGCATGACCGGCGACCAAAGGGCCAGGGAGGCGGGCCTCAAGGCCCTATCATTCATGGATCGCTTCGAGGTCCCGCGGGCGGCCCAGGTCTGGGAAGTGCCCGTGCACACACCGGACATACTGGCATCGGCCGACGCCTGCGAGGCCTACCTCGAAGGCTACCAGGTCACCGGTGATCGCCGGTACCTGGACCGCGCCGTCTACTGGGCCTGGACCGGACTGCCCTTCGTCTACACCTGGGATGTGGAGGGCTTCGAGTTCCTCAAGTATGCCTCCATTCCCGTGTTTGGGGCCACCTGGTACACGGGAAGCTGGTTCGGCAGGCCGGTGCAATGGAATGGCCTACGCTACGCCTACGCGCTGTTCGAGTTGGCCAAGTACGACGACTCCCTGGACTGGCGCACCGTGGCCGAGGGCGTAACGGTCAGTGCCATGTACCAGCAGGCCACGGAAGGAGAGGACCAGGCGCTGTGGCCCGACAGCATCGGCGCGGTAGACAAGATCAAGTCGGGATGGGTCTTCGCCCCCGTTCAGATCCTCAAGAACGTCTACGCCATGATGGGGATGCAGCCCACGCCGGTGACGGTCGGCGCCGAGTCGGGCGGTGAGAAGGCCTACATCAACGCCGCCGGTCGCATCGCCGACGCCGCGTGGCAGGAGGACACGCTGAGCTTCGCCGTGACGTACATGCCCCCTCAGACGGGATATGTGGCGGTGATCGGCGTCACTGAGCCTGCCGAGATCATCGTGGACGGGGAGCCTGCGCCGGCGGTGGCCTCGCCCTCGGCCGCCGAGCCTCCCTGCTACAGGTACATTCCGGATGTCGGCCTGCTTGAGTTGCGCCTGGCCGACTCGGGACGCCACGAGGTAAGCGTCCGCGGCATCTCGACGATGCGCGCCGCCATCGCCCCGGCCGTGGCCGACAGCATCGACTTCGAGTTCGAAAGTAGCGCGGAGGGCTGGCACCCGGCCCACGACCTGGGGCCCGTGCGCGTGGCCGACGGCCACCTGATCGTCGAGACCACGGGCGGAGACCCCTACTTGGTGCGGGGTGCGTGCAGGTTCGCCGCTGAGACGGTGAAGCGTGTGAGAGTGCGAATGGCGCTGTCGCCGGGGATGGGTCAGGGGGCTCAGCTCTTCTGGACAACGGCTCAGGAGCCGGGGGCTACCGAGGCCAAGTCGCTGCAGTTCCCGGTGGTCGCCGACGGTCAGTTCCACGAGTACGTCATCGAGCTTGGTGCTCACCCCTACTGGCGAGACATCGTGACCATGCTGCGCCTCGATCCCACGGGCGGCATGCCCGCGGGTGAGGTGAGGATCGACTACATCCGGGGTGAGTGACGGTCTGGGAACCGCAGAGACGGCTGCCGGCCCACAATTCCACCACGGGCGCCGAACTCTCCCGCCCCCCCGGTGTCGAATGAATGGAGTGCCGTACCCAATACGGAGGGCCTGTCGGTTGCCCGGCAGGGCAAAGGAGATCCTGCACGTGACTGGTTCCCGCAGGGCAGACATCGACGAGGTGCAGCCATCGGAGGCTGTGGGCCGCAGGGACTTCATCCGCCACACACTGCTTTGTGCCCTGGGCCTGCCGGCCGCTTCCGCTCTGCTCGCCGGCTGCGACTCGGGCAGCACCGCGAACGGCCTCCTGGCCGCCTTCGCGGCCGTCCTCGCCCAGCAGCAGAGCACCGTCAACACGGTTCGTAACGCCGCGGTCTCGACGACGGCACCGACCCAGGCACAGATCGGTACCTGGCTGGCCCAGTGCAATCAGTCCGGCGCCACGGTGCAGACGGCGGCGAGGGCGGCGTCCCAGGGCGAGCTGCGGGCAGCCGTACCCGCCGCCATGCGCAGTGTTCTGGATAATCTCGACGGGATCGGCGCGCCGCTGGACCCCAGCGGCGCCGCCCCACAGTACACGCAGGCACAGTTGCTGGCCGCGGTGGGGCGCGCCAACGCCCTGCTGCAGAGCCATGCTCAGGCGGACAGACGCGCCCTATGGGCGCTCTGCGTCGGGCTGTGCATCGTGCAGTCCACGGCGACGGACGCGACCGTTTTGGCGATGGCTCAGAACGCTCGCGACATGGATACCCAGGGCACCGGCGGCGCGGTCTACGATCTGGTCTTCGCCGGAGTTGCGGGGGCCGGCGTCCGTCACGGACCCTCCACCTTCGAGCCCATGCTGGCATCCCTGCTGGTCCTGTCCGTGCTGCTGCTACTGGTCATCGCCTGCCAGGCTTCCCGCTCTCCCTACCTGTTCTTCGACAACATGTTGGGGCTGGTCATCCTCTTCGCGCTGATGTTCTACATGATGGGGTACGGGGTGTAGGGCCGAAGGCCAGCCCCGCGCGATCACGAGGCAGGCGAGGGCACACGCACGTGCGTGTGCCCCGCTGTCATCTGTCGCCGCAGACCCCTACTCCTCGTGGCCCTCCGGTCCCAGGTAGAACTCGGCCGGCAGCGGCTCCGCTACCTCCCAGATCAGCTTGAAGCGCACGGCCTCCGGCAGCGTCTCGTTGAATGCTGCGACGGCCACGGTGGCAGGGGATTCAGTGTCAAGATCCTCCAGCACATGGCGCGAGAGGTCCTTGCCGCTCCCATAGTCTTCGAACAGCGATATCCCCCCCCGCCTCGAGAGCCGCCTCCACCTCGTCTGTCAGCATATCGTCCTCCAGCCTGTCGTGGACCACCAGCAATCGGTAGCGCTCTTGCTCCGAGAGCTGCCTATGCTCAAGAAGCTTCTCCGTGAGCAGCACCGTCACTCCCTCCGCCGCCTGCGCGCGCGCCTGCTCCTGCGCCTGAGCGATCATCCCCGAGTCGTAGTCACCCACGTCGTCGGCGGCGACGCGGCGGATCTCCTCCTCCGACGCCCCTCCGCGCAGGTTGCGCCAGTCCATCTCGCGCGTGTAGGCCCTGGTGAACACATCGACGAAGGTGTCTGCGGACACCGGCTGCCGCGGCTTGTCCTCGGCGGCCTGTAGGGCTTTCTGGAACAATGCGGCGGCGTCCGTCCGGCTGTCGATGTTCATGGTAGACCATGGGGGAGAGACCATCTGCCCCCCGGTGGGGGGATTGCCCACCGTCAGGGCTGTGTCGTCCTCATAGCGAATGACAAGATCGGCCCACACGCCGGCGGCCGGGTGATCGTAGACTACACCCCAGACCGATTCGCCCCGATGGGCGAAAGCCCGTAGGGACAGGCCCGGTATCTCGTTGACGCTGAACTGCCCGGCGTCTGTGAAGCCTGCGGCCAGAAGCTGCTGTGCCGCGCCTTTCACCTCGTCAGCGTGTTCCCACTCCGCGTCCGGCTCCGGGCAAAGCGTGATCCGCACCGGAGGGGCGGCGCCACTTCGGGCCGCGGCGAGCTTCTCGGCGATACGCGCCCCAAGCGAGCCGGCGAGCCGCGCGGCCGCCATTCGCATCAGGACCTTCAGCAGCACCACGACGGCGATCAGCACAACCAGGACGATGGCCAGTGTCTTCATTGCTCTGCTCCCGCCTTCGGTATTCGCGCAACTGGACCGCTGACGGGCCGTGGCTTCCGCCCCGACGCATCCTTCACCTTCGCACCATTCGCCGCGACGGCCGACGCTCCCCGCCGGTGCTCGTGGACTACGGTCATAGAAAGACTGCGGGCCCGGCGTCCACTGCAGCGGGATGAGATGCACGGCACGGTGGCGGGACAAAGGGGAGCTGCGGGCGCGGCCGGGGATGCGACTACCGGGGAGGGCAGACGAGGCAGTCCGGTCAGGGGACGCGGGAGAAATGGCGGCCCGCCGCACCGGTCGCGCAGTGCTGGCCGGAAGGCCGGCTGGGAGGCGCGAGGGTGCGGCGGGCCTCAAAGCGAGGGTGCGACGGTCCTAGCCTTCGGGCCTGTTGCTCTCATCCAGACGGCCGTAGCCCCAGTCGGCGAAGACATCCTGGGCCTCCGGGACCAGAAGCGCCTGGATGAACTTGTGGGCCGTCTCCTTGTTGCTCGCATCGGCCATCACCACGGCCACGCCGTACATCCCGCCGTAGGCCTCCTTGGGCACGGTCATCACCACATCGGCTTTGCCCTCGATGGAGCGCTCCGGGTCGTCGGTCTCCCACTTCTTCGTGGAGCAGCAGGCGTAGATGAAGGCGGCGTCCGCCTTCTTCTCGATCACGAGGGCCTTGGCCTTGAGCGGCTGGTCCGGGCGGACGACCTTGCCGGCCGACACCAGCTTGCTCCACACATCCACCGACTCCAGCGCTTTCTGGCCGTAGAAGCCGATGGACAGCTCGGGCTGGCAGACGGCCACCGTCTTGATCTCATCCTTCCCCAGGTCCTCCAGGGCCTCGATCTTCAGCGGGTTGCCGAGCTGCACGGCCAATTGCATGTACTGGACGATGAACGGTACCGGCTCGCCGTCCACGACGCCGGCCTCCAGCAGACGCTCGATCTCCTTGTCCCCGATGCTGATGAACACATCCAGGTGGGCCTTGCCGTCCAGCAGCTCCTTCACCATGGGGCCGATGTTCTTGACCTGATCCTTGAACTCGAGACCCGGGTTGGCGGCCTTCACCTTGTCCCGGACTTCCTTGTAGGCCATGGCTATCCCGCAGGGGATGCCGACGGCCAGTTCGCCGGTCAGGCCCGTCGGGATCTCTGTCGGGACCTCGGCTCGTTCGGCGGCGGTCGAGGTCGCCGACTCCTCCGGCGGGGGGACGTTCACGTCGGCGGCGCCCTCCGGAGGCACGGACTGCTCCGGGGCGTTGGAGGTCGGGCAACCGGCCAGCAGCCCCATCGATAGCAGCAGGACAATGGCCAGGCAGATTCTGGGGGCCATACACGACACCTCACATTGGCTTCACTCGCAGGACATGGACATCTGAGTGTCCATGTTAGCTGACTTTCACAGCCTATATGGTACGCCACTGGGAAGCCTTCGGCAAGATGTGCGAAACCATCTGGGAGACCGATGGGAGGCGTAGGGGCAAAGAGGAGGCTGCGGGCGTCTACTCCGACCTCAACGCCTGGATGAGGTCGCCGCGAACCGCCGC
>Ga0334882_1004653_pt1 | contig 11411 bp, 8 predicted proteins | sample GraSluR1_MG_5_FD_207226 | JGI IMG/M metagenome (GOLD analysis project Ga0334882, IMG submission 207226) | Sludge microbial communities from methane-producing bioreactor in Wageningen University, Netherlands - Granular Sludge_15_04-R1 | ecosystem: Engineered > Bioreactor > Anaerobic > Unclassified... | reverse complement strand
CCCCCTGGTTCATGAGGCCCTGGTCTTCATCCAGAAGAATTATCAGAACGATGTATCCCTCTTCGAGGCGGCGGAGTACCTGGATATCACCGAAGGCCACCTGGCCAGCCTGTTTCGGAAACAGACGGGGAAGACCTTTGTGCAGGCCCTGACCGAGCATCGCATGGCCGTGGCTTCTACCCTGCTGCGGGACCCCCGAAACCGGATCAACGAAGTGGCCCAGAGGTGCGGCTACAACGACGCCGCCTATTTTACCAGGGTATTCCGCCGTACCGTCGGGGTAAGCCCCCGGGAATACCGGGACCGGGAATAGCCTCCCGAGGTCTTACTCTGCATCAATCAGGGCCTGGGCATGGGCTTTCAAAATCGCATAGGCCCTCTCAGGGGAAACTTCCTCAAGCATCACCGATTCCACCGCCGTTTTCAGCAGTTTCTGCAGGGCCGTGCTGTTCGGGGCGTGGTAAACCACGGTGGCTCTCTTCATGTCCTGTGAAAAGACCTCCGCATAGGGGGTTTTCCGGTACATGCTGCTCTCCATCAGAGCCTTGGAGGGCTGAATGATTCTGATGTCCAGGTACTCTTCGGGATGCTGCTGCATGTATTCGATGAACTTCCAGGCGTAGAACCGTTCCCGTTCGTGGGCCTGGATGTTGACCATGAGGAACTGACCATAGAAACAGGAAGCCCTGTCGATAACACCATTTTCAAAAACCGGGAAGGGAACCACCCGCCATTCGCCGCTCTCGTAAAATTCCGGGTTATCCGCCTTGATCCGGGCCTGCTGGTACATGCCGCTGTGAATCATGGCAATTTCATCGTTGTCGAAATTAAAGAGAAACCGGGCGTTCGGGTAGGTGGGAGACCCCAGATTTTTGCCCCCGGGCCCCCAGGCCTGCATGAAGTGCAAAAATTCAAGCCACGCTTTCTCTCCAACGATGGCGGTTTTGCCGTCCTCGCTGACCAGCCGGCCTCCCAGCTGCTCCACCATGGGGACCAGCCCAATAAGGTAATCGGAATACCGGAAGTCAAAACCGCGGCGGGTTATCACCTCCCCCTCCCGGCGGACGATCTTTTCGCTCAGGCGAACCATATCCTCCCAGGTTTTCGGATAATCCCTGTCGGGATCCAGCCCCGCATCCCGAAAAATCCGGTCGTTTATGTAGATACACCAGTTGAGCATCTCCAGGGGAATACCGTAGAGGGTGCCGTCTATGAGAACCGGATCCAGCGCCCCCTCCACATAGCGATCCACCAGTTCTTCCGTGGTTTTAGCCCCCAGGGCTTCCAGAGATACGGGGGCCACCATCTTATGGGCCACGTAGGAGTAGCTGTCTTCCAGCTGGGTATGGAAGATGTCGGGCCCCTGTCCGGCGGCAAAGGCGGTAAACAGCCTTTCGGCGATCCGGGTGGACGGGTGGGTCACCCTTTCGATGGTTACACCGGGATGGGCGGCTTCGAATTCCGCCACCAGGCGCTCTTCGAAGGGGGTTCGGTTGGGGTCTTCATGGGTCCAGTAGGTGATGACCACGGGGCCTTCTTCCTGCCTGGATGGGGCCGTACGGATGAGTAAAAAGGCAGCCCCCAGGATGAGGGCGAGAATGATCAACGCCGTAATTTTGATAAAACCTGTCTTGATGGCCGGACTCCTTTCACCTGATGGCCCTCAGTATCGGGGGAGACCATAAAATAGTCTCACTTATCGGAAAATCCTCTTATTGCGCCCTCCCGGGGCACCCCTCATACTGATAAACACCGGGGAACAAGTATACCCGGAAATATGTTTTTTTTGGAGGTCAAAACGACTATGAAAAGGAAATTGGTTCTATTACTGATCGTGGCTATGCTTCTAAGCACCACCGCCCTGTTTGCCGGCGGTAAAGCCGAACGCAGTGACAAGGTAGTGGCCTATTCGGCCCACGAAGACACCATCATCGCCGGTATGGTGAAACTCTGGGAAGAGGATTACCCCGACATCACCCTGGAAGTGATCAAGATGGGTTCCGGAGATGTGATAAGCCGGGCCAAGGCGGAATCCGCCAACCCCCAGGCCGACGTAATCTGGAGTATCGGGGGAGAGCCCCTGGAACAGAACAGCGGCCTCCTGGCGCCCTACACACCCAAAGACTGGAACATGATCGAGGATGTATACAAGGTCGGCACCAACTGGCTTCCCTACACCGGCATCATGAACGTCTTCCTGGTCAACACCGACATGCTCCAGGAAAGCCAGTACCCCCGGACCTGGAAAGCCCTGGCCGATAAAAAGAACATCGAGGGTGTCAGCACCGCCCGGGCAGACCAGTCCGGCTCTTCCTACATGCAGCTGGCCAACGTCCTGGCCATTTACGGCGACGGAGACGCCGGCTGGGCGGTTTACAAGTCGATCATGGAGAACTTTTTCATTGCCTCCAGCTCCGGCGCGGTATCCCGCCTGACCAACGACGGTGAAGTCCCCGTGGCCATAACCCTGGAAGACAACGCCCAGCGGTTTGTTCTGGGGGGAGGCCCCGTGGCCATTGTCTACCCCGAAGACGGCGCCATCGCCGCTCCCGACGGTATCGCCATCATCAAGGGTGCCCCCAATATGGACGGTGCCAAAAAGTTTGTCGACTGGGCCCTGTCCGCCAAGGTGCAGAACTTCCTGGTTCAGGAAATGGGACGCCGGCCGGTCCGCAAAGACGCTGCCAATCCTCCGGGACTGCCCCCTTTAAGTGAAATCAACACCATCGAGTATGATTTCGGCTGGTCCGCCGCCAACCGCGATGCCTTTATCGAACGGTTCCGCAGCCTGATGGTGGAACTTAATCTCTAGATAACTGTTTTAGATCCCAGGGCCCGCGCCCCTGATTGAAACCGGGGGCGGGCCCTCTTTTCTTTTTATTATCCCTAGTTTCATGAGGAGAGGCCCATGGTCGCTAAACCAATTCACATAGAAAACATCAGAAAAACCTTCCCCGGCGTGGTTGCCCTGGACAACGTGGAAATCGAGGTTGGGGAAGGTGAATTTTTCACCCTCCTGGGGCCCAGCGGCTGCGGGAAAACCACCCTGCTCCGAACAATCGCCGGGTTCTACCAGCAGGATTCCGGCCATATTCACGTGGGGGATTCTATCATCGACAAGGTGCCCGCCTACCAGAGGGATATCGGCATGGTATTCCAGAACTACGCCGTCTTTCCCCACATGACGGTGGCGGAAAATGTCGCCTTCGGTCTGAAAAACCGGAAGGTTCCGGCGGCGGAGATTACCCCCCGGGTGGCCAAAGCCCTGGCCACGGTACAGCTGACCGGCTATGAAGCCCGCACCCCCGATCAGCTTTCGGGAGGCCAGCAGCAGCGGGTCGGCCTGGCCCGGGCCATGGTGATCGAACCGCGGCTCCTCCTGCTGGATGAACCGCTTTCCAACCTGGATGCCAAACTGCGGATTCAGATGCGGGAAGATATCCTCGACATCCAGAGACAGCTGGGCATCACCGCCGTTTACGTCACCCACGACCAGGAGGAAGCCCTGGTCATCTCTGACCGGATCGCCGTGATGCATTCGGGGAAGGTTCAGCAGATTGGAACCCCCTGGGACATCTACCGGGACCCGGTAAACCAGTTTGTCGCCACCTTCGTGGGCAACATGAATGTTTTTTCCGGACCGGAGATGCTGAAATCCCTCCAGGATAATTCCAGGCAAACCCTTTCTCTTCCCGCCGGCAGGAATCCCGAGGGGTTGAAGGCAGCCTTCCGTCCCGAAGATGTCTGGATTCTCTCTCCTGGTCAGGAAGTCCCCCCGGGAGCCGTAGCCATGGCCGGAAGGGTGGATAAAACCCTCTTTCTGGGTTCTGACGTGATCTACCGGGTTTCTGTGGAAGGGGGGGTGAGCCTGACGGTGAACGAATATGTGGCGGAAAGATCAGAGCTCCGCGAAGAGGGAGCCAATGTGGTGGTTGGTATCCCCGGCAGCAAGGTCCTCTTCTTCGATGCCAAAGAAGGCGTCAGACTCCGCGGGGAGGCCTGACATGCTTAACTGGTTTCGTAAAAACGGATTCTGGGCCTCGGTTTCCCTGAGCGGATTTGTTATTTTTGTTGTCCTCATCCTCATGCCGGTTTTCAATATAGTCAGGGAAAGTTTTTTCGATGCCAAAACCGGCAACTTCGGGCTGGGAAATTATCTCACATTCTTCACCACCCCCTATTACCTTCAGGCCCTGTTCAACAGCCTGGTGGTTTCCATCGGCGGAACCCTGGGGGCCATACTCCTTGGCGTACCTTTGGCCTTCTTTACCACCCGTTACCGGATCCGCGGAAGCGCCGTCCTCTCAACCCTGGCGACCCTGGCTCTCCTGACGCCCCCCTTCCTGGGTGCCTATGCCTGGATCGTCATGCTGGGCCGTAACGGTTTTCTGAGGCAGGTTCTGGCGGTGATCGGCATCAATTTCCCCACCATTTACGGCCCCCTGGGGATCATCATCGTTTACACCCTGCAATTCTACCCCTTCGTCTACATGCTTACCGCCGGTGGGCTTCAGACGGTGGACCGGTCCCTGGAAGAGGCGGCGGAAAATCTGGGAGCCCCTCCCTTCAGGAAGTTTTTCCGTGTCACCGTCCCCCTGGTTATTCCCTCCATCACCTCCGGCGCCCTGCTGGCCTTCATGCTCTCCCTGGCCAATTTCGGCACCCCCATGATCATCGGAGCCCGGTACCGGGTTCTGCCCACCATGGCCTACAACATGTACACCAGCGAGGTGGCCACCCGGCCCGCCATGGCTTCCACCATCAGTATCATCCTGGTGTTCGCCGCCAGCCTGGCCATCTTCCTCCAGAGGTACGCCGCCAACCGGCGTAAATACACCAGCCTCCTGTTAAACCGGCCCGTGGTGTTCCGTCTCAAGGGGATGAAAAACTTCCTGGCCCACCTGGTGTCCTACCTGATTGTGGCCCTGAGCACCCTGCCCATGGTGGTGGTGGTGGTCTTCGCCTTCCGCAACACCAGCGGTCCGGTTTTCACCAAAGGATTCGGCCTGGACAGTTTCCGCCGGGTCATCTTCGATGTTCCCCAGGCCATCACAAACAGCCTGCTCTATTCCATCTCGGCGGTAATCCTCATTGTCATCGTGGGCACCTTGCTGGGCTTCGTCTTGAGCCGGCGTCGGAACACCGTCAACGGGATTCTCGACACCCTTCTCATGAGCCCCTACATCCTGCCGGGCACCGTTCTGGGTATCGGGTTCATCACCACCTTCAACCGGCCCCCCATCGTCCTCTACGGTACGGGCTTGATCATCGTTCTGGCCTACTTCATCCGCCGGCTCCCCTATTCGGTACGGTCCGCCGTATCGATCCTCCAGCAGATCGACCCTGCCCTGGAAGAAGCGGGCATCAGTCTGGGAGCTCCCCCGGCCCGGGCCTTCCGGAAGATCGCCCTGCCCCTGATGCTGCCGGGGATTCTTTCGGGGGCGGTGCTCAGCTGGGTCACCGCCATCAACGAGCTGTCTGCCTCCATCCTTCTCTACGTGGGGGGGACCATCACCATGCCCATACGGATCTACCTCTCGGTGATGGACGGTTACTTCGGTCCCGGCTCGGCCATGGCTTCGATTCTTTTAGCCGCCACGGGAATAGCCCTGCTGGTGCTGAATCTCTTCGGTGACAGCAAACGGAATATCGTATGACCTTGAAGAACCGGATTACCACCATTGCCTTTGACTACGGCGGGGTACTGGCCCGCAAGATTGACGATTCCTGCCTGGCCCACATGGCCGGGGCGGCGGGAGCGGATACCGACAGGTTCACCGCCGCCCTCTGGAAGCACCGGGGAGCCTTTGACGACGGAGAGTATGACGCCGCAAGTTACTGGCAGAAGGTACGGGAAGACGCCGGCGGCCGTCCCCCGGGAGGTGAATCACCGGAGGAACTGACGGGCATTTTGATGGATCTTGATGCCGTCGGTTGGACCATCATCAACCCCGCCATGGTCCGATGGATGAACACCCTGCGCGGGGCGGGTTATCGGCGCTTCCTTTTGTCCAACATGGCGGTGGAGACCTTCGACATGATCCTGAAAGACAGCCCCCTGCTGAAGTACTTTGAGCGGGTGATTCTCTCGGGATGGCTCCATATCAACAAGCCCGATGTGAGAATCTTTCAAGAGGCGGCCCGGCAGATGGAGGTGGAACCGGATCAGATCCTCTTCATCGATGACCTGCCCCACAACGTGGAGGGGGCCCGAAAGGCGGGGTTCCACGCCCTCCCCTTCACGGGCGCCGCCGATCTGGCTGAGGTTCTGGAGAAGGATTACCCGGATATTCCCCGGAGGGGATTAATCTAAAGCCCCTCTCTGTGAAACATCACCCCAAAGCTGTGAAAAGGCCCCCCGGAGAACCGCCGGGGGGCCTTCTTATTAAGGGGAAAAACTTTAATCCCCGTACCCGTAGGTCTCCACAATGTAATCGATGTCTTTGTCTCCCCGGCCGGAAAGATTGACCAGGATGGACCGGCGGGGCTCCTTTTGGGCCAGCTTCATGGCGAAGGCCAGGGCGTGGGCGCTTTCCAGGGCGGGAATAATGCCCTCCTTGCGGCTTAAGGTGTAAAAGGCCTGAAGGGCCTCTTCATCGTCGGCGGTCTCATAGACCACTTTCCCGGCATCTTTGAGCATGGAGTGTTCAGGACCCACCCCGGGATAGTCCAGACCGCTGGCAATGGAGTAGACCGGATCGGGGTCTCCTTTTTCATCCTGTAAGAGGTAACACTTGAATCCGTGGATAATGCCCGGTTTGCCGTAGCTCATGGTGGCGGCGTGGTCACCCTTGGCCAGGGATCGGCCCGCGGGTTCCACCCCGTAGAGGGTGGTGTCTTCTTCATCGAGAAAGGCAGAGAAGATGCCCATGGCATTGGAACCACCGCCCACACAGGCCACCACACTGTCGGGCATTTCTCCGGTCATGTCGTGGAACTGCTCCTTCGCTTCGATCCCCACCACCCGCTGAAAATCCCTCACCATCATGGGAAAGGGATGGGGGCCCACCACCGAACCGATGCAGTATATTGAGGTCTGGGGGTCTTCCAGATAGGCGCTAAAGGCGGAATCCACCGCCTCTTTCAGGGTTTTCAGGCCCGCCGAAACCGGAACGACCCTTGCCCCCAGCAGCTTCATCCGCACCACGTTGGGGTGTTCTTTTTTGATGTCCACCTCGCCCATGTGGATCTCGCACTCCAGTCCGAAGTAGGCGGCGGCGGTGGCCAGGGCCACCCCGTGCTGCCCCGCCCCGGTTTCGGCGATGAGCTTCTTCTTGCCCATGTACTTGGCCAGAAGAGCTTCTCCCATGCAATGGTTGAGTTTGTGGGCCCCCGTATGGTTCAGATCCTCCCGTTTGAGGTAGATTCTTCCCCCCAGCTCGTTGGAGAGGGTCCGGGCGTAGTAGACCGGGGTGGGCCTTCCCTGAAAATGTTTTCTGATGCTGCGCAGGTCGGAGATGAACTGATGGCTCTTGCTGATGGAATAGTAGGCATCGGTGATGCGGTCCATCTCTTCCTGTAGATGGGGGGGTACGAAGCTGCCTCCGTAGTTTCCAAAGTTGCCTTTGGTATCGGGAACTTCCTTGAAGTAGTCTCTCATGTTATGCTCCTGCGGGCCGTGAGCCATGCTTACGGTTTATTATGTGTTACTATTCGTAGATACGAATAAAGACATCATAGACCGTCCGGGTGTTTCTGTCAATAGAAGCTAATCAATTTTTATCAACGTTATCTGTCACCCTTTTAAAAAAACCATGGATTATTTCGCCCTTCCGGGATAAATAAAACTCTGTGCCCCTTCGCCGGCCCGGAAACAAAGAACCATGCAGGATATCAGTTCCAGGAGAACCGAATGAGAGAGAGAACAGAACCCTTGCCTAAGAAATCGGGTTATTTTAACAGCGGCCTTCCCTATAACCGATCGGGGAAAGGAGAACGTCCCCTGATCATTTTTCCCGGATTGTCCTTTGAAAACAAGCCGCAATTCGGCACCCTGATTCTCTACCGGTTCCTGGAAAGAGAGTTCACCCTCTACAGCGTCCAAAGAAAGCCGGGGCTGCCCGGGGGGTACACTTTAAAGGATATGGGGGATGATTATGCGCAAATGATCCGACAGGAATTCGGCGGGGCCGTGGATATTCTCGGCATCTCCACCGGAGGCTCCATCGCGCTGCAGTTTGCCGCCGATCATCCCGGGCTGGTACGGCGGCTGATCATCCATTCCAGTGCCCATACCTTGAGCGAAAAAGCAAAAAAACTTCAGCTGGACCTGGCCCGACTGGCCGGGGCCGGACGGTGGCACCAGGCCTGGGCAAGGCTGGTCGAGACGATGTATCCCCAGGCAGGAATAGGAAAATGGCTGTCCCGGCCCCTGGTCTGGCTGAGCTCTGTTTTACTGTCCTTAAAGCCGCCCCGTGACCCGGGGGATCTTGTGGTGACGGTGGAAGCGGAGGACCGGCATGCCTTTAGAGACCGCCTGTGCGAAATCGGCGCCCCTTCGCTGATAGCCGCCGGCATGAATGACTTCTTCTACACTCCCGAACTGTTCCGCGAGACAGCGGAGGGCATTCCCAACGCCAGACTCTGCCTGTACCCGAAGATGGGTCATCCCGCGGGAGGAAAGCAGTTCCGCCGGGATGTGCTCGAATTTCTGCACGGGTGAATTTCATCTGATATGATGATGCGTTTCAAACAGGCCCCCTTCGATCAGCCTTCCTGTTCAGCCGCCGGCAGCCCCCGCCCCCGCTCCAGGTTCTTCACCAGCTGATCGGCGAACCGTGCCGCCGGCACGCCGTCCACCACATCGTGGTCGAACAGGATGGTCAGATGGAGGATCTCCCGGATCTCGATATTTCCCCGGACCGCCCAGGGCTTTCGGCAGATGGTTCCCATCCCCAGGGAGAGGTTGTGGAGGCTCCGGGGGATGATCCAGCCGGGGGTTCCCCCGGCCATGCCGATGTTGGTTACCAGGACGGTGCCCATGTTTTTCTTCCGGGATGCGGGATTTCTCAGGATAAACCGCCAGGCCAGCAGCCGGAGCCACTGGGGGGACCGGAAAAAAAGCCGTGCCGCCGGACCGCCTCCCCGGTCGGTGAGGACGTAGTCTTTGGCCGAACCAATTTCCCTGCGCCGAACCGCCTCAATCTCCCGATGGATCTCTTCGGCCCCCTTGGTCTCGGCGGCCCTGATGATGGCGGGCAGGGGAACCTTTACCCCCTGCACCTCCCGCTCCAGAAGAATAGAAACATCCACATCGCTGAAGATCACCTGCCGGCCCCGGCCCTGATTGACGGCTTGAACCTTTCGGTGCTCCGCCACCGTCTGACCCAGGACCGAAACAAACCAGGAGATGAAGCCTGCCTCGCCCCCCTTCCGAAGAAGGGCCCTGATGCGCTGCCGGGCGGTGGTCACATCTATCTCGAGAAGCCCCACCACGTGATGCTTGCGCCCCCCCAGAACCCCCACATCAAAGGTCGCCACCCGGGAGGGGGGATAGTGCTCTACCTCGTATTGTTCCATGAAAACCTCGCTGGAATAACAGATGGCTCATCATATCACAAGGGAATACCCAGGTCAGGAGAAACTCAGTCTTTAGAAATCAACAACGTTTCTTTCCGATGGCTTCTCAAACCGCTGCTCCAGCTTGTAATAAATCAAAGGCACCAGAAACAGGGTAACCAGGGTGGATGTTAATAGCCCCCCGGCGATGGTCTGCCCCAGGGGGGCGTAGATTTCCGACCCCTCCCCCAGGCCCAGGGCCATGGGAAGGACCCCCAGCACCGTGGTCAGGGTGGCCATCATGATGGGTTTCAGCCGGGCGGCGGCTCCGGAGAGAACCGCTTCTTTCAGGACAAATCCGTCCCGGAACCGAAGTATGTTAATGTAATCGATCATGACGATGGCGTTGTTCACCACGATGCCCGCCAGGGTGATTCCCCCCAGAAAGCCGACGATGGTCAGGGTGGACCCCATGGCAAGAAGGGACAGGGCCATCCCCGCCAGAACGAAAGGCACCGACGCCATAACAATCAGGGGCTGCCGGAACCGCTCAAACTGAATGACCATCACCATGTAGACAAGAAAGAGGGCAATCACCATGACCCTCAGAAGGGAGGCAAAGGCGCCGAAGGTTTCGGAGGCCCCCCCCGCCAGCTGCCACTGGATCCCCGGGGGGAAACCATCCTCCTCTATTTTGGTCCTGATTCTGCCGTTGATTCCCCGGATATCCGATCCCTTGAGGACGGCGGTTACCATCACCGCGGGAAGGCGGTTGCTGTGCTTGATGGAAGAATAGGTTTCCTGTATTTCAAAGTCCGCCACGTTGGCCATATTGATGTAACGGCCCGAGGCGGAGGGAAGAAAAATGGTATTAACCAGGTCTTCCCGGATGGGACGGCCCGCATCCCGACTGGTCAGAAACAGATCAATGTCTTTGCCGTCTTTCACAAAACGGCCGACAGGTTCGCCCTTCAGATGGAACCGCATGAGCAGGGCCGCTTCTTTCAGGCTGACCCCCAGACGCCCGGCCTGCTCGGAATTGAAGCGGATCACTCCTTCCTTTTTCCCCAGGGACACATTCAGCTCCGTGGTTTCCGTGTCCGGATCCTGGGCCATCCAGTACTGCAGGCGCTGAGCCGATGCGATAACCTCATCCAGGTCCGACCCGGATACTTCGATGCTGTATCCGCTGCCGCCCATGCTGAGATCCACCTTGGCATTGAGCCCGCCGTTGCGGACCGTCACTTTCACATCGGGAATCCGGGCGGGGATCTCCTGCCTTAACCGGTCCATGATCTGAAAAACGGTGCGTTCTCTCCGGGAACGGGGCACCAGCCTGAGGATGATGAAGGAGTATTCCGGCGACGATGCCAGGCTCACCACCCCTTCCTGGCCGGGATAGGCCAGTTCACTTTCAAGTTCGGGAACCTCCGCGTCTATCAGGGACATCACCTCCCGGGTCTTGTCCCGGGTCTGCTCCAGGGTGTAAGACCCGGGCATCTCCAGAACGATGTGGATCTCTCCCATATCCGAAGGCCCTAAAAAGGAAAAACCCAGGAGGTTGAAAATCAGGAGGCTGATGAGAAGGAGGAAGGAGGCGGTGAAGATGGTGAATCGGGGATGGAGCAGAATACTTCTCAAGGCTTTTTTGTACCCCCCCTGGAGAAACCCCAGGCCGTTATTAATGATGGTAATGGCTCGTTCCACAGGGGAACCTTTTTTTGTTTTCAGGGGAACCAGAATCAGGGAGGAGAGCCACGGAACCACCACAAGAGAAACCACCATGGCGCCGAACAGGGAATAAATGATCGTCAGGGCCACGTCCTTTAACACAATACCGGTGTAGTCCTGGAGAAACAGGAGGGGGATAAACACCGCCAGGGAGGTGGTGGTCGAGGCCAGAACGGCCCCAC
>Ga0334882_1004651_pt1 | contig 11413 bp, 11 predicted proteins | sample GraSluR1_MG_5_FD_207226 | JGI IMG/M metagenome (GOLD analysis project Ga0334882, IMG submission 207226) | Sludge microbial communities from methane-producing bioreactor in Wageningen University, Netherlands - Granular Sludge_15_04-R1 | ecosystem: Engineered > Bioreactor > Anaerobic >... | reverse complement strand
TAGGATTCGTACATTCTTTTTCACCATATATCTCTCCTCTTTTGCAGGTATTGCCTGTAACCTGTACAACTTTGTGTCCGTCCAGTTTCACCAGCAGCTGACATCCCATGGGACATCCTATACAAGTTAATTCTCTACTTTCCATATTATTATTCCTCCTCTACCTTTATGGTTATTTTTCTGCAGTCAGAATGTTTTTCAAATTGTGCCTTTACAAGTTTTGCTGTTTCCATCTCTCCCGGTGTAAGTATTCTCTTTTTGATATGCATCTCCCTGGTCTCATCAAAATATACGGATATATAGCTGTCCCTATAAACCTGTCCAACTCTGAACCTTACATCTATGAACTTCTCTATATTTCCAGGATTTATATATTTAGGTACCGTATATCTGACTCCATCCGTAGCTATAACCTCTATTTTTTCTCCATCAAATCTCTTTCCGCTTACAAATTCAGCGGCACTTTTCCCTGCATTTATACTTTCCAGAGTTACATTATCTACAAGGTCATGAACATGAAGTACATTTCCGCATGCGAATATACCTTCTGCGTCAGTCTCAAGGCTTTCATCAACAAGCGGTCCACCTGTTACATTTGAAAGCTTGATATCCGCCTTTCGTGAAAGTTCATTTTCCGGAAGCAGTCCAACAGACAGAAGAAGCGTATCACAGGGTATATACTCTTCTGTAGATTTAATAGGCTTTCTATCACTGCCTACCTCTGCAATAGTTACCCCTTCAACCCTGTCTTTTCCCCTTATATTTGTAATAGTATGGCTTAATTCAAGCGGTATTCCAAAGTCATCCAGACATTGGACTATATTTCTCTTAAGTCCGCTGGAGTATGGCATAAGTTCTACCACTGCTTTTACCCTGGCACCCTCAAGTGTCATTCTCCTTGCCATTATGAGTCCTATATCACCTGAACCAAGTATCACAACTTCCTTTCCAGGCATGTATCCTTCCACATTTACAAATTTCTGAGCTGCTCCAGCCGTGTATATTCCGGCGCATCTGCTTCCAGGTATATTTATGGCCCCTCTAGGTCTCTCCCTGCATCCCATGGCAAGTATAACCGCTTTGGCCTCTATCTCTATTATTCCATCCTCTTCATTTACTGCTGTTATCTTTCTGTCTCTGCTGAGATCCAAAACCATTGTATTCAATTTATACGGTATTTTCATCTCTTTTGCCTTGTCTATAAATCTCTGGGCATACTCTGGCCCCGTCAATTCCTCTTTAAAGGTATGAAGTCCGAATCCATTGTGGATGCACTGGTTCAATATCCCGCCAAGCTGGGTGTCCCTTTCAAGTATCAATATATCATCAATTCCATTTTCCCGTGCGGATATGGCAGCTGCAAGTCCTGCCGGACCACCACCGATTATAACTATATCATGCTTTTCCATATTTCCAACCTCCAACTATTTTAAATTAGATTCTGTAACCTAGATATCTTCTTTGTCTCTTCCTACCAATATATTTGAGTGTTTTCCAAATTTAGTCACCTCTTCAGGTGATATTCCAAGTTCTCTTGAAAGTATTTCTACAACCTTCGGAGCACAGAATCCCGACTGGCATCTTCCCATTCCTGCTCTTGTCCTCTTCTTGACTCCATCCAGAGTTCTTGCTCCAAGAGTTCTTCTTATGGAATTTACTATTTCACCTTCGGTAACAGTCTCACATCTGCATATTATTTTTCCATACCTATAATCTTCGGCTATGAGTTTTTTTCTCCCAGCATTGCTCATTTCTCTAAACTTTGGTATCCCTTTTCTTACAGGATTAAATTTTTCATTTACAGCTGGGTTCAACTTCCGAACTACTATATTTTTGACCATTTCACCTATGGCAGGAGCACTGGAAAGTCCAGGTGACTCTATTCCTGCGGCATTTATGAATCCTTCGGCATCTTCTGCCTCGCCTATTATAAAATCTCCCGAAATACTGTGGGCCCTGAGCCCTGAAAATGAAGTTATAATCTGTCTCACCGGAACCTGCTTTATACTCAGCTCTGCTTTCTCTGTTACAAAATCCAGTCCCTGGCTTGTGGTTGTAACATCATTCTTGTCATCAATATCCTCTGCATCAGGTCCTATAAGGAGATTGCCGTCTACAGTTGGAGTAACAAGTACACCCTTGCCCATTTTAGTTGGAAGCTGAAATATAGTTTTTGAAACCATGTTCCCAACCGCCTTATCAAACAGGCAGTACTGGCCTCTTCTTGGAATTATGTGAATTTTATTTGAACTCACCATATTGTTTATTTCATCTGCAAATACACCTGCAGCATTTATAACCAGCCTGCTCTCTACACTGCCTCTTGTAGTTTCTATTTTATACCTGTCATTATATTTATTCAGAGACAAAACCTTCGTATCAAGCTTAAACTCCACTCCATTATCCGCTGCATTTTCAGCCAGAGCAATGGTCATTTCATATGGACAGACAATAGCTCCAGTAGGCGCATAAAGAGCTGCTGCTACGTTGTCTGAAAGGTTTGGTTCCATCTTTTTTACTTCATCACCGCTCAGTATCTGAAGATCCGGCACTCCATTTTCCTGCCCCTGTTCTTTTAATCCATTTAGATTGTCCATATCATTTTCATCAAAGCACAGCACCAGAGAGCCTATCCTCTTGAATGGGAAATCCAGCTCCTTTGAAAGTTCATCGAACATTTTATTTCCCTTTGCATTCAATTTAGCCTTGAGCGTTCCAGGTTTTGCATCAAAACCTGCATGTACTATGGCACTGTTTGCCTTGCTTGTTCCGTTTGCCACATCCGAATCTGCCTCAAGAACACATATATTCAATTTATATCTCGATAGTTCCCTTGCAATTATGCTTCCAATAACCCCACTACCTATAATTGTTACATCAAACATTGAATATGCCTCCTCTTAATTTTATATCTTAAACCATAAATCTGATTGTCTATAAAACAAAAAAGCCAATTTCAAGATATGAACATATCTTAAAACTGGCTCTCATAAACTCTGCCAACATATTATCTTTTATTTACAATTAAAGTCTAGCATATATGAAAACAATATTCAAGTATATGATGAAAATAATTTAAAGATTATGCTGAAATTTGCAAGCTGCAACAACCTGTTTTGCAAGTACGGACGTAGTGACTGAACCGACACCTCCGGGTACCGGGGTTATCATTTCTGCCTTTTGAATACAGCTTTTTGTATCCACATCGCCGCACAAGCTTCCATTTTGATCCACATTTATTCCCACATCAATCACAACAGCTCCCTGCTTGATATAAGCGGAATCTATCATATTGGGTCTTCCAACACATGCTACAAGTATGTCAGCTTCAGAACAAATTTCCTTCATGTTCTGTGTTTTGGAGTGGCATACAGTAACTGTGGCATTTGCATTTAAAAGCAGAAGTGAAAGTGGTTTCCCCACTACCATTGATCTGCCTACTACAACAGCCCTTTTACCCTGGACTTCCACCTTGTAGTATTTCAAAATCTCCATCACGGCTGCTGCAGTACAGGGTGCAAATCCAGAAATGTCATTTTCCAGTATTTTAGACATATTTGCAGGATTAAAACAGTCTACATCCTTTTCAGGATCTATTGAATATTTTATAACATTCTCATCAAGATGTTCCGGAAGCGGCCTGAATACCATTATTCCATTAACAGATCTGTCATCGTTTTTTTCTTCCAGCTTCCGTATGAAATCTTTCTGGCTTATATTCTCAGGCAATTTTCTCACATCTACATCTATGCCTATATTCCCACATCTTTTCAAGGCTCCTCTTTCATAGGCGATATCACTTTCATTTTCCCCGACTCTTATTATAGTGAGCTTTGGTATAATATTCTTTGACTTTAAATCAGCCACCTCAGAAATCAGTGAAGAACTTATATCATCTGCTGCAGGTTTACCCTTGATTATATTGCACATCAGTTATCTCCCATCTGTTAAAACATTGATTTGAAACTATTCAGAAAGCTTCTTTACTACATTTTCATAGACATCATCTGCAATTTTGGCTCCATCTTTAAGCAGAGACTTTACTTCGTCCTCTATTTTTGCAACATATTCCCTGTCTTTTATGAATTTAATATTTATAATCACATTTAAATATGCACTTGACATAGCTGCTTTAAGGCATTGAACTCCCACTCCTATATCACTGAGCACAAGTTCAGAACAGCTACCAACTATGGATGAATGTAAAAGGATAGTATCATAGCTTCTCTTTATCACCTTCACAGGCACTATACAGGCCGATTTCAGGCACTTATCCATTATTTTCTCTTTTTTGATCTTTTCTTCCTCATTGCTGCAGGGAATTCCATAAGCTTTAGAAAGCGGTATAAAATTCTCTGCATCCTCATCAACCATATCCAGGAACTCTTTAGTTAACTTCCCTGCACTCTCCAGTACTGATTCAAGCTTTTCAGCATATTCCCGATATTTTTTCTTTCCAAGAGTAAGACTGCATACCATACTCAACAGCGCCGCCCCCATGGCCCCATCCATGGCTGCCGCACCGCCTCCGCCTGGTACCGCACTTTTGGAAGAAAGCTCCTCCAAGAAATCTCTGCATGGATTATCTACAATTTTCATATTTCATCACCTTACACATAAATATATTAAAATAGTCCACTTATTACCCCATTCTCATCCACATCTATTTTTTCCGCAGACGGAACCTTTGGAAGTCCTGGCATCTTCATTATGGAACCGGTCATTGCAACTATAAAGCCGGCACCTGCAGAAATAGATATCTGTCTCACGGTAATTGTAAAATCAGTCGGTCTGCCAAGTCTCGTCTGGTCATCTGTCAATGAGTACTGAGTCTTTGCTATGCATACTGGAGTATTTACAAATCCCAGTCTTTCAAGATTTTTTATCTCTTTATCTGCCTCTTTTGTAAAATTCACATCTTTTGCTCCATATATTCTTGATGCTATAGCTTTTATTTTCTCTTTAACAGGTAAGTCCACATCATAGGCAAACTGGAAATTATTATCCTCTTCCTCTATAATCCTGAGTACTTCTTTTGCAAGCTCTATTCCACCCTCTCCTCCCTTTTCCCATACTTCAGAGAGCTTTACATTTACTCCAAGTTTACTGCACTCGTCTTCCACCAGCTTAAGTTCAGCTTCAGTATCCGTCGGGAATTTATTCAAGGCAACCACTGCCGGCAGCTTGAATACCCCTGTTATATTTTCAACATGTTTCAATAAATTCGGTATTCCAGCTTTAAGTGCTCCCAGGTTCTCTTTTCCAAGATTTGCTTTTTCTACTCCGCCATTGTATTTTAGTGCCCTTACAGTAGCAACTATTACAACTGCATCAGGTTTCAGACCTGACATTCTGCACTTTATGTCAACAAACTTTTCCGCTCCGAGATCGGCACCAAAACCGGCCTCCGTAACCGCATAATCTCCAAAGTGTTTTGCCATTTTTGTTGCCATTATTGAATTGCACCCATGTGCAATATTTGCAAAAGGACCGCCGTGAATAAAAGCAGGGGTGCCTTCAAGTGTCTGAACAAGATTTGGCTTGAGTGCATCTTTCAGCAGTGCGGCCATGGCACCTTCAGCTTTTAAATCATGTGCAGTCACAGGATCTCCGCTTCTGTTGTAACCTATTATTATCTTCGCAATTCTTTCCTTGAGGTCTTTTATATTGTTGGCAAGACAGAATATCGCCATTATTTCCGATGCCACCGTTATATCAAATCCATCCTCTCTTGGATTTCCATTCGGTTTTCCGCCAAGTCCATCAACTATAAATCTAAGCTGTCTGTCATTCATATCCACACATCTTCTCCAGGTTATTCTCCTCGGATCTATATCCAGGGAATTTCCCTGCTGTATATGGTTATCTATCATGGCAGCAAGCAGATTGTTGGCTGCTGTCAGTGCATGTATATCTCCTGTAAAATGCAAATTTATATCCTCCATAGGAACAACCTGGGCGTATCCGCCTCCTGCTGCTCCTCCTTTGATTCCAAAGACCGGTCCCATGGAAGGTTCTCTAAGTGCCACTACAGTAGATTTCCCAAGCTTTGAAAGTGCATCTGCCAAACCAATGGAGGTTGTAGTCTTTCCTTCACCTGCCGGAGTTGGGTTTATAGCAGTACACAATATCAATTTCCCATTTTTATCGGGTGTTTTTTTTAGAACATTATAGTCTATCTTAGCCTTGTATCTACCATATAATTCTACATTTTCTTCTGGTATGTTCAATTTTTCGGCAATATTCAATATGTTTTGCATATTACACTGCTGGGCTATTTCTATGTCTGATTTAAAAGTCATCTTAAATACCTCCATAATTATGTATATCAGTTCGCAATTTCAGATATATTATAACAAATTTTTATACACATACAATAGCCATAATGCATCATTAACATTATGGCTCATAAAATATCAACTTATTCCGGAACGATCAGGATTAAATTTTCAGCATTTTTTACTACTTTGGTAGTTACTGAACCAATTATCTTGTCAAGTCCCTTTTTAGTGGATCTGGTCATAATTATCATATCAAACTTATCCAATTTTGCTTTTTTCAATATTCTATCCGCAGCATATCCAAAGGTACAATATTTTTTTACATCATATCCTTCTAGCTTTTCAGCTGCCTTTTCCAGAAATTCATTGCTTATTTTCTCTGCATTATATCTCTGATCAAGATCGACCTTGTCATTTACAAGAACTATTTCTATAACATTTATGAGAGTTATATCCACTTCATCTTCTTTAAATAATTTTTTAACCCATTCAATAGAATGCATACTTCTTTCAGATCCATCTACCGGGATTAAAACTTTTTTTCTATTATCCAAAATGATAGCACACCCTTTCTTAATCTATATAATAATATTATTCTACATAAACAGCCTATTTCCTCTATTTAAATACTAAATTTGTTAAATTTATAACATCGTTTGTCACCTATGCACAAAATGGCTATAACATACAAATATTATAGCCATCTGAATTTAAAGTTATATCTATTTATTCAGGTACAATCATTACCAGAGTCTGTGCATTTTTCACAACTTTGGAGGTTACCGAACCAATCATCCTGGCCAGACCTTTTTTTGTAGATTTGGTCATGATTATCATATCATAGTTATCTCTTTTTGCTTTCAGTAGTATTTCATCTGCTGCATATCCAAAAGCACAATACTTTTCAACCTCGTAACCTTCAAGCTGCTTCTCGGCATCATTTAAAACATCTTCACTTTCCTTCTGCACTCTTTTAATTTCATCATTCGTAATAACCATATCATTTGCTATAACTATTTCTTTAATATTCATAAGTGTTATTTTCACGCTATCACTCCGAAACATTTTTTTAAGCCAATCAAGGGAGTGCATACTTCTCTCAGTTCCATCGAGTGGTACCAAAATTTTTTTCTTTGACATATACAACACATCCTTTCTATTTCCTACTTAAAATATTCTATAAAAAGTTCCTATTTCCTCTATAATATCGATATTAATTTTACAACACGTTATGATTCCACATTATTATGGCATCCTCCTTATTGTCCACGTAGTAGGCTTTCCTCAGTCCTTCTTCCACAAATCCGTACTTTTTATACAGGCTTTGGGCTACTATATTTGATTTTCTAACCTCCAGAGTGATTGCAGCTATATTCTCAAGTCTGCATAATTCCATGAGTCCCTCCATAATGGCACTTGCCGCTCCAATACCCCTGTACTCAGGGTGTACTGCTATATTTGTTATATGCGCTTCATCGAGTACAACCCACATTCCTCCGTATCCTATTATCGTGCCGAATTTTATTGCAGCTATATACCTTGCAAATTTATTGTTTTCAATCTCCTGAACCATTGATTCTCTGCTCCATGGTATTGAAAACGAAAGTCTTTCTATTGTTTCCACTCTGTCCATATGCTCCAATTTCAATGGTACTATCTCTATATCACTCATGATGTTCCAATTTCGCTTTCCTTTCATATTCTCTTTCCGCCTGTGATTTTCTTAGATAAAAAGGTGCAAAGCTGTATATGTCATCATATTTTTTATCCCTCATAAGCTTAATTCCAATTTCTCCTATAGAAGAAGCCCTTACAATATTCATACTGACAGGTGCAAATATCACCGTATTTGTACTGCTCTTCAAGATTTCCTCTCTGAATTTTGAAACAGCATCCCCGATAAAACAAATCTGCTGCTTCATAGAATTCAACCTGTTTATCAGATCCCCTATGGGAACTACCATGTATTCACTCATCCTAACAAGCTGACTATTTTGAAACTTATAGGCAGCAGTATAGACATTCCCCCTAAGAGCATCGAGCATGGGGCATATTATTCCCTCAGTATAGGATAAATTATATGCCAATCCATCCAGGGAAGATACTCCCACGAAAGGTTTGCTGCTTCCCTGGCTCAGTCCCTTCACTACTGCAGCCCCAATTCTAAGTCCTGTAAATGATCCCGGACCCTTTGAAACTACAAATCCATCCAATGAATTCACATCCATTCCGATATTGTTGAGCAGACTATCTATCATGGGCATCAATATCCTGGAATGCTGTTTTTTATAATTAAATAATATTTCCCCATACAATTTCTCCTCGGATAATACTGCACATGCTGCACATTCCGTTGAAGAATCCAGACTCAGTACTTTCATATTTAAACTAACTCCTTTATATAATCATATCTTTCACCACAATAATTTATACTTATTTTTCTAAAATTCAATCCTTGCAATGCGTCTTTCTCTATATTTATTTTTATGTGTTCCTCCGGTATAAGCTGTTCTATATAATCCGACCACTCTATAATACTCACTGCATTGCTGAAAATATATTCATCAAATCCTATAGCCTCTATTTCATCAGGATCATTTACCCTGTATACATCAAAATGATAGAGTTTCAATCTCCCCTTGTATTCATTCACTATGGCAAAAGTCGGACTCGTTATTGTATCATCTATATCAAGTCCTTTTGCCAATCCCTTTACAAAATGTGTTTTCCCTGTACCAAGTTCTCCATTTAAACAAATTATGTCTCCAGCCTTCAGAAGCCTCCCCAGTCTCTCACCCAAACCTACGGTGTCTTCCTCACTGCCCGAAAAGAAATCCACTGACACTCACCTCGCTACATCCTTAATTTCATTTATAGAATTCAATGCACATTTTAAATTTCCAAAAGCTCTTCCACATATAAATCCTCCCTTGACCATATCATCCATTATGGAAAATGCCTTCCCACGTTCCATTCCAATTCTATACGGTCTGTCTTCCGTCAAGGCCTGATATATATCACATACGGCAAGAATTCTTGATTCCTCCGACAGATCTTTTGCTGTAAGCCCCTCTGGATATCCCTTTCCATTCAATTTTTCATGATGATTTGATGCCCATGTACTTATATCCGGTATATCCTCTATCCTGTCGAGTATTATCCTTGTGTAATATACATGTGACTTTATTATTTCAAATTCTTCAGGAGTCAAAGCTCCTTCCTTGTCAAGTATACTTATTGGAATGGCAAGTTTTCCTATATCATGTAAAAGCCCTGCTATCCTCATTTTACTGCATTTCTCCCTGTCATATCCAATATGTATTGAAACCAAATAAGCCAGCTCAGCTATACCTTTGGAATGTGTAGCCGTAAATTTGCTCTTGTCATCTATAATATTTGCAAATATTCCTGCTATTATTGCAAATTCATTTAAATCAAAATATATATTCAGTTTTGGTCTTACCTTATCCAGGATTATATCCATAAAAGATATGTTTTCCATATCAAACCAGAATATATCTTTGGATGAAATATCCAGAAATGCATCCGCTATCTCCTTTGAAAATATAATGCCACTTTTCCTTTTTATCCAATTTCTGATGTACTCCCTCTGTTTAAAAACATTTTCATCTTCTTTATACAGAAGTTCAGTTATATCGGAAACCCTGATTATCTGACTCTCTATAGGGATAGAGTCTCCTTTCAGTCCAATGGCACCACTGCCATCAAAATTTTCATGATGGTACAATATTATTCTATCAATTCCTTTAAATTTTGGGAAAGTGCTGATTATATTCGCACCTGTAATGCAGTGTTTCTTTATAAATAAACTTGATGAATGACTTTCATCAAGACAATTTGACGCTCCTATATCATGAAGAAGAGAAACCACATATATATATTTTTTCCTATCCTCACTCAAATTCAACTGTTCAGCAATTTTAAGAGCAATATAAGTAGTTCTTTGTGAATGATGCATAAATCTATGATTAGAATAGTTTATGTTCGTTATTTTTTCTATAATAGGGGTATTATAATTACTTCCTCTTGAACTCATCTGTGCCAAATCCAATGCAATCGACATAGCTCTTATTATTTTATCCATGCTTATCTTCATAATTAAACTCCTTATAAAAAAATATATAACTAATTTTTATTTTATCATAATAAATAGTTTATCCAAAGTATTTTAAGTTAAAAATGGTAAAATAAGAAACATATATGAATTATACATTGTTTGCATTGTTAAAACACATTATGTAAAATATACTTATTACAGAATCTTATAAAGCCGTATAGAGGTGAAAATTTTGAAGAAGGTTTTGATCGTATTAATTATTACATTGTTATTTCTTACCGCCTGCAGTAATTCAAAGACCAGCAGCGATATTCCTACATATAAAGCGCCAAAGGATTCCAGCGTAAAGTTGGATATAATGACTACCGACAAACTACTGTATACAATTGTAAAAACCATTGTAAAAGACAAGCACAGAGTAAACTATATGTTTAAAAATAGAGAAAGTGAAATTAATTTTAAATTTACATATGACAGTTTAAATAATATTTCCAGAGAAGATCTATTTATATATGTGGGTGCTGGATTTGAGCCATGGATAGATAGTTTCACACAAAAACTTGACAAAAACAAGGTTGGAATAATAAATTCTTCAAGAGGTGCAAAACTTTTATCCTATGACAAACCTTTAAAATACGGCAATATTACAGTAAATCAAAATCCTTATTATTTTATGAATCTTGACAATTACAAGGTCATACTTGTCAATATAAAAAACGCAGTAGAGGACAAAGATCCACAAAATAGATCCTTTTATGAAAAGAACTTCTCAGACGAACTAAAAAAAATTCAGGATTATGAAAAGGATATAAACGACATAAATGAAAATTTGAAGGAGTACAATTTTATAACATTAAATGAAAATCTAGCATATTTTACGAATTACAATAGACTGAAACTCATGAATATAAATTCCTCCATGGGGAATATTCTCCCAGTAGATCCTGTAGACCGTAAATCTTTACAGGACAAATTGGACAGCTCTACAGTTCTTCTGTATACCAATGATTCTGAGTTGAAAAGCAATTACGATGTAATAAAAAATTCTCATATT
>Ga0334882_1004647_pt1 | contig 11417 bp, 10 predicted proteins | sample GraSluR1_MG_5_FD_207226 | JGI IMG/M metagenome (GOLD analysis project Ga0334882, IMG submission 207226) | Sludge microbial communities from methane-producing bioreactor in Wageningen University, Netherlands - Granular Sludge_15_04-R1 | ecosystem: Engineered > Bioreactor > Anaerobic >... | reverse complement strand
AAAAGCTCGTCAAAGCCTCCGGATGGTCCTGGGCCAGGGTGGACTATCACCACGTCCGGCTCTAGGGCCAGGATCGTCTCCAGGTCGAACTCGTAGAAGTGGCCGATGCTGGGAAGATCCTCGAAATCCGAGAGGTAAGAGTACCTCTCCATGTCCTGGGGCACGCCAACTATCGTCTCTTTTGGCACCTTGATCGAGCGGAGGGTCTCAAGCTGCTGGGGTGTGGTGCATACCGCCCTCTCCACGGGCCTATAAATGGTCACCTCCATCCCGCTCCCGTCGATTATCGTCCGGGGATAGCTCTCGTGGATGTGCACGATCTCTTCAAATTCCTCGGAGCTCACATTGCCAGCCACTTGATCTGTCCTTGCAGCATCCAGCTCCTCGTCGGAGACTACCAGGTCCCCGTCGAGATCTCCGGGAACGACCATGCCGGTGCCCTCGGCTCCAAAAGCCCCGATAATTAAGACGCATAGCGCCAGCGTCTTTAGCATTAGGCTAATTTTTCTCATATCCTCCCTCACGATTCACAAGATCATCACGATTAACGCCTTCCGATTCAGAAGGCACAACTTGGAAACACGCTATAACCCAAAGGGATCGGATTTTTAAATACTTTGTGGATATTAATTCACATCAAATAAGATATATTTGGATATAAGATAAAACAAAGGTGGTTTTGTAATCTGAGAAGGATGCATCGAGGAGATCGTAGAGAACTGAAGTTGATATCATCAGGTCTATTGAGAGGCGATGAAGCAATGAAGTGAGAAAGAAGAAGGCTAACGGCGGATGAGTTTGAAATCATACCGCCGATATTCGGTGCTTTTGGCCTCCCAGGTGACGCCCCCCCATCCAGAGTGTGCTCCGACTACACCTCTCGATCCGGTGGCGGTCTAAGACCCCAACACCTTCGACATCTTCTCCTTCCACGCCTTAACTTCGTCCGCGGTCACCACGTCGATCGCCCCTCCCTGGAACTCGCCCTCCACATCGCCCATCCTATCCTCCATCCAGCCCTCGATCTCGAGGTATAGCGACTTCAGGGCGTCGAGAACCTCGGGATCTGCCTTCCATAGACCCCTCTGTTCCGCCTCCAGGAGCCTTCGGCCCATCTCCTCCATCGCCCAGGGGTTGTTCTCCTGGAAGAACTGGCGGTTCTCCTCATCCATGATGAAGGTCTTGGCGATGTCGTCGAAGATCCAGTCGTCCACCTCCTGAGTTGTAGCCTCCCAGCCGTAGACCCGCCCCACCCGCTTGGAGATGTCCCCGGCCCCCTTGTAGCCGTGCTCTTTCATGCCCTCGATCCACTTGGGGTTGAGGAGCTTGGTCCTGACCACTCTTCTGACCTCGTCGGCGAGGTCCCGAACCTCTACATGCTCCGGCTCCCTGGTGTCGCCGTAGTAGGCCTTCACCTCCTTTCCTGAGATGTGCCTCGCCGCCGCGGTCATGCCGCCGTGGGTTCCGAAGTAGCAGCAGCATCCGAAGAGGTCGTACTCGTCGCTGACGACCTTGTTGTAGGTCACGTCCACCGACTTGAGAGAGTTTACAAATTGCTGATGAGACTCCTTCCCAGGGACGCCTTTACCATAGGCATAGCCGTTCCAGTAGACGAAGATGTCCGATAGGTCCTTCTCGTCCTTCCAGGCGCTGGCGTAGACGGCGAGGTTTGTTCCGGACTGGTAGGTTCCTGGCTTGCTGGCGAAGATCCGCAGCGTCGCCTCCCGCCAGTCCTTGGCCGTGCCGTTCTCCAGGTTCTCGAGGGAGTGCTTTCGCACGAAGTTAATCTCCAGAGGCTCATCGAGGGAGGCCACCGCCTGGACGGCCTCGTCGATGGTATCGATGCAGTTGGGAAAGTTGTCCCTGGTGATCCCCGAGACGCGGATGGTAAGATCGATCCGAGGACGCCCGAGTTCCTCCAGAGATGTGACCTTGAAGCCCTTCAGCCGGCCGTTGGACTGCCAGACCGGCTCCGTTCCCAGCAAGAAGAGCATCTGAGCCATGTCCTCTCCGTCGGCCCACATGATGTCGCTGCACATCCAGTAAAAGGCGATATTCTCGGGATGACGACCTTCCTCGCCCAGATGCTTGGCGATGACCGCTTCTCCCAGCTTTTGTCCCACTTTCCAGGCGGTCTTGGTGGGAACGCGGTAGGGGTCGAGAGAGTAGAAGTTCCTTCCCGTGGGCAGGACGTCATCCCGGCCCCGGGTGATCAGGCCGCTGGGGCCGGCCTCGACGTAGCCTCCGTCCATGCCGTTCAGCAGGGCCTCGATCTCCGAAGAGGCCTCCATTCGAGCCTGGAGGTCCAGGACCTTCTCCCGGATCGCCTCCAGCTTCAGCTCATAACCCGCTGTGGAAAGGCCCAAGACCTCTTCGGGTCGGGCTCCGTCCCCTTCCAGATAGATCTCGATGAGCTTCTTGCAGAGGCCGTCGATCGTCTCCAGAAGCTGTCCGTGAGATCTGCCGTAACGCTCGTCGACGGCTCCCTGGTCGGCCAGAAGATCCTCCATGGAGAGGCCCATCATGGCGGCGACGGTGCCCCGCAGGGGAACGCCGCTCCCCTCAAACCTCATCACCGAGTTGATGAACTCGACCCGCTTTTCTCCTTGGGGAAGCTGACCAAATATGTGCATGCCGGAGTCTATCTGGGTGTTTCTCACGCGGCTCAGCTCGTTGTGGGCCTTGGTCACTATCTCCTCCACCGGCATGTCATCCCTGAGCTTCATGCCTTTGTCCAGGTTGGCGGCCTTGATGGCATCCATGAGCAGGTGCCTCAGCTCGTGGGAGCGTCCGTGATCGTGCTTTGCCGTCTCGTACTCGCCGAGGAGCCGGTCCACCTCCAGGAGCTCATCATAGAGACCCGACTCGGTCATGACGGTCTGCATATGATCCACCAGGACGGCGTAGCTGCGCCGTTTGGCGATGGTCCCCTCGGGCGGGTTGTCGGCGTTGTAGATGTACAGATGGGGGATCGTGCCGATGCAGATATCAGGATAACAGTTCCGGGAGAGGCCCACGCCTTTGCCGGGCAGAAACTCCAGGTTGCCGTGGGTGCCCACGTGGATCAGAACGTCTGCGCCGAAGGTCTCCTCAAGATACCGGTATGTTGCCATGTACTGGTGGGTCGGCGGCACGTCCGGATCGTGGAGGATCTTGCATACCTGGCCGTCGCATCTTGTGCCGGCGCAGCCTCTCTTTGGCTGTACTGCAACCACGCAGTTGCCGTACTGCAAACCGGTGATGACGATCTTTCCCTGATAGAGCATGGCGGCGGGGATGCCGTCCTTCTCCTCGCCGGGAGGGTTTCCCCAGGCCTCGCAGACCCGATCTTTCACCTGAGGGGTTAAGGCCTCAAACCAGTTCTCGTAATCCTTCTTGGTCTGATAGGCCAGAACGCCTCCCTTGGCCACGATCTCTTCGATGGGGGTCCATCGGAACTCGGATATGGCCTTCCGGTCCATGATGGTGTCGATCAGCTGTTTACCTGTTTCGGGGATATTTTCCAGGGTGTACCCGGCATCGGCCATCCTGTTCATGATCCGAGCCACGCTCTCGATGGTGTCCAGATGGGCTCCGCCACCTACGGCCGCCTCCACCGAGGCGCAGGGGTTGTTGTGGAGGATGAAGGCCACCTTCCTCTCGGAGACGGGCTTCTTGGCCAAAGCCACCCACTTCTTGACCCTTCCCGCCAGCTTCTCGCAGCGCTCCGGTATCGGCGTCCTCTCATCGAACTCACCTTGCCGAGACCCCGCTCCTACGATGATCGGCTCGATCACGCCTTCAAACTCGGGCATGGCCACGGACCAGCCGATGTCGCTCGAAAGACCGATGCCTTTTTCCCACTCCTCCAGGTTCATGTGGTAGGTGAGGATCGGCTCAAAGACTGGAACGTTCAACCTCTTCAATAGAGAGATGCCCTTTTTGTTGCTCTTAGCCTCACCTATGCTCTTTGCCTCCTGGCCGAGGAAGAAGGGGACGGTCTTCACCATGGCGTCTATGCGGGGTTCGTCACCGTCGAGGAAGTAGTCGGAGACCACCTCTGCCATGCTTCTAGTTCCCAGCTCCAGATCCCGGACGGAGTACGAGAATACGGGGATGACGTTCATGCCCCGCTGCTCCAGCGCCCGGATCAGCTCGTCCTCTACCTCCAAGAGATCGTTGGCCCAGGAGAAGCGAGAGAAGAGAAGGCCGACGGTCGGTCGGTCATCAGGCTTGTACCACTCCAGATACTGGCCGATGCTCTCAAAGGTGCGGGGAGCATTCGGATGATACGCTCCCTCCCAGGGCAGTGGAATGGGAGGATCAAAGGCGCAATCCACGTCCAGCAGCTCTTTGCAGAGGTAGAGGAACATGTTACAGACGTTCCCCTCCCCGCCGTAGGTGAGGTAGGCGTTCGCCGTGATCACCACCTCGGCCGGGGCGGTGGAGAGGAGCCAGTACGACGGATCGTATCCGAGGCAGACGATGGGGGTGCTTTCTCCGATCTCTTTCATCTTCGGCTCGATCTCGTCCCAGATCGGATCGCTTCCTCTGTGAATGAAGATCAGGTCCGATTCCGCAGAGGACTCCAGGGCCTCTTCCAGCCGGCCGGGCTGGTCGTCGAGGCGTTGTGTGGAGTAGAGCGCCAAATCAAATCCGAGACGTTTGTTCGCCTTTGCGATTATAGGTAGGTATGAGTTTCCTACTATGCAGGTTATTTTCATCTGAAGAACACCTCAGCAATATTTCATCCCACGGCTGGGTAGACGTAGTACCCCCGATAGGGTATCCCCTGCCAATCCTCAAAATACTCTTTCAATATATCCTCGGGTTGGAGGTCCTCAAACAGGTCTGGATAGAAGTACTTGGCCAGAAAAGCCATGCCTGCCGCCTCTATTGGACCGCGGTTGAGATCGGTGCATATGATGAGGACGTTTCCATCTTCGGAAGCTTTCGTGGTGCTGATAGCGGGATCGGAAAGAAGCGTATCCCTGACCGTTCTCATGTTCTCGATCGCGGTTTCATTGGCACTATAACCTGAAAAACCGCCACCAAGCACGCTCGCTACGATTACATCAGGGTTCTGAGACATCACCCACTCTGGATCCACATCTGCGGTGCCCGTGGTGCTGAGAAGATCCTCGGCTATGTTAATTCCACCAGCATCCGCCAGCAGCGCGTGGTCCCCGCTCTCACCGGTCCTCACCTTCAAGATCGGATAGTAGTAATCCGGATAACCGAGGAATAAAGTCTTAGGCCTCTCATCGTCGGCGAGATCCTCTATCCTTTCCGCAATGAGGTCCCTATATCCGCTGTACCAATCGATCAGGTCGTTCGCAGAATCTTTTTTGCCAAATAGTTCGCCGAGAATTCTGACGTCACTATCCAGCACGTCTTTGTCGTGACAGTTGATGAATATCACCGGGACGCCTATACCATCAAAACTCTCAACCGACTCCTCCTTGTTCGGGTTTTTATATAATATGAACAGATCCGGTTTGAGCAGAGCTATCTGCTCGTAGTCAGGGCTTCCGTATTTGACGCTCACCTTATCCTGAAGCTCGGGCCAGTAAAGGGGGTCCTTGATGGCGTAAGATGTCACGCCGATGAGCCTCTCCTCGATGTCGACACCTATGGCCCGCATTATCTCTATGGCGCCGGTATTTACGCAAATTGCCCTTTGTACCGGCACCTTCAGCGTAACGTTCCTCTTTTGGGCGTCGACGATGGTGAGTTCCGTCTCGTCCCCGTTTATGATCTTCTCGATCTGATCGATATCCAGGGCGTCTATCTCGCCGTCATAATTGGCATCGGCGAGCCTGGTGGGCTCATCGGTGCCTTCGATGATGCCCTCGACGTAGGCGATATCAACTTCGTCTATGCCATCGTCCATGTTGGCGTTGCCAAAGATTTCCAGTGTGCAATCGGACGCAAGTGCTGGAATGACTACAAGAGCAGATGCTGTAAAAAGCATCCATAAAAATAAGGTCGGTGTTTTCATACGGTCAGCTCCAAGGGCGGATATACAAAGACACCCTTTTCATCCAGGTCGAAGTCCAATCCCAGATACGCTGTCAAATATTCCTGATGTATCTCATGTGGATTCAAATCGACGAATAAATCTGGATGAATAATTTTCGCCCAATGTACAATACCTAAAAGATAATCAAGCCCGTAATGGAGGTTTACATCTACCATGTAGACCTTCCCATCTTTCACCGCAGTGATATCAGCAAATTCAGGGCGGCTCATGATTTCATCCCTCAAATCCGCCAACTTTGAAGGATCTTCCACCTCGTACCCGGCATCAGTATACGCGCCTACGATGATGACGTCAGGATTCCTCTCCAGGATCGCTTCAGGATCTACAACAGGAATTCCTTCGAGATCGGAAAAGATATTTCTCCCACCGACCAGATTAATCGATTGATGGGCGCCTGTGGTGTGACCATAAGTCTTGTAAGGCTTATTGCACTCTACATAGACCTTTGGTCTCTCCTCGTCCGACAACTCTTCTGTCCGCGATTTGATGAGACCAATATATTTTCCATGGAAATCATCGATGTAGCGACTTGCATCATCTCTTTTTCCAAAAATATAACCAAGCATCATCAATTCATCAGTAAGATTCTCTGGTTTAGTAAAGGATAAGTCAACAACGGTGACGCTGTCCGGAAGGGTCTCAGCAAGTTCCGAGACGGTTGGCGACCACCATGTAATGAGTAAATCTGGATCGAGACTGATAATCGCCTCAAGGTCTGGATCTTTGGCCATGCCAAGCGCCGGTAGGGTGCTGAGTTCGGGTAAATATGTATACTCAGTAACAGGATTGGACACACCAACTATTTTATTCTGGACCCCCAACATCTGTAAAGCATCAGCACAATACTCATTCAGTAATATAACACGCTCAACGGGCTTGCTTACTGTCACAATTCGATCCGTATAATCGATGATCGTAAGCTCCTTCTCCTCACCTGCTATGATCAGCTCTATCTGAGCGATGTCCGCCTCATCGATCTGGCCGTCATAGTTGGCATCTGCCAGCTCTGTAGCGTCATTTATTCCTTCGATTATCCCCTCTACATACGCTACATCATCCTCGTCTATCGTGTCATCCATATTAGCATTGCCAAAGATGTCGAGCGTGTAATCATCTGCAACCGCAGGCATAATAGCCAACGAAATGCATGCCATCACCGCCAATCCAAAAGCCAATCTATTCATCAGATACCATCCTCTATTCCATACGTGAGGTTCAAGTAGTATGATTAGATGCGAATTGTGTTCATTATTTATAACTTTTTCGACTAAATGCGTCAAATAATAAAACTACATAAAAAGAGATGGGTTCAACGATGCGCTATTTGGCGCGCATCTAACCACCGTCATCTCGACTTTGCCCTATCTCAAACTCGCGATTCCAGCATCTGATCCACAAAACCTTCACTATCAGGAAGCACCGTGGCTTTGAGGGACGTGTCGATCAGGAATTCCCGCTAGGCCACCATCAATTTCTATCGGAGGATACACGAACACACCATGGTCATCCAAGTCATAGTCTATGCGTTGGAATCTATTCAGGTATTCTTTGTGAACCGCTTCAGGGTCTAAATCTTCGAAGAGCTCTGGATGTAATAACTTTGCATTGGTCATCGGTTAAGCCCACCACTCCTCGGTAAATAGCTTCCTTGTTACATGCGGATCTACCTCCTCACTCATACTAAATTCCAGATATGTTTTTAAGGAAGTTTCTAATCCCATATGTTGAAGGACGCCAGCCAGTAGCGAGCTTGCGTTTTCGGTGAAGATATTGCTCCATCTAAGGGTGGTGAATCTTGCCATCTTTGCCTCGGGGTTTAAGGCTCGCACAACTTTATAAATATTGCGACTTATTATTAGCGTAAGTATAGCTATCCAGATCATGGCCTCAATCACTTTTGGATTGGATGTAGGAACCATGTCTAGCGCATACCTGCTCTTGAGTTCCTTGAATAGAATCTCGACCTCCCATCGAGCCCCGTACAGCCTGGCAACTTCTTCAGGTTCCAATAACTCTAGAGATATATTTGTGACATACATATGTTACTTATCTTCATCCTCGTTGTATATCGCCACCAGCCTGAACCGCTCGGTGTCCTTTTTCTCCTCGCCTCGATAAGCTCGGCGGTTGAAGTTCAGCTCAACTTCGACATCCAGGACCTGTCTCTTCAAGTCTTTCAATACATCATGAAGATATTTTCCTCGAACGTCGATGCTTCGGCCTCGACATTTACTATGGGTTTCAATGATGGGAGGATTAGAGTTGCTTTTCAGTCTTGAAACGAAGTATCCGCCGTTCTCCTTGATCCGAGCGAAAATCTGATACTTGTAGAATCCAAGGTCAATAAGCAGGATCCTGTCCTTTATCCATGGCCCCCTTCCTCGGGGTCTTTACTTCGCTTGTGTTTTCGGAGAAGAGAGCTACACTCTTCGGACCGAAGGCTACTGCACTCGTCAGAACGGAAACCTTGACCCCTGCGGCCACTTTTCGAGATCTGGTAGCTGGCCAGATCTTTGCCAGCTTTGAGTGTAACCTGACGATGGTGGAGTCCTGGATCAAGACGTCTTCGAAAGGTGAAAGACGATCGCTGAGGGTTCGACCGGGCTCCTGAGCCGAGTATTCAACGCCTCGCACAACGCATTCTCGGAGAAAGGCCACAAGCTCTGGAGTGAACCTGTAGTACCAGCTGCTATCGCTCAAAATTTGCTTAGAAAATCTTTCATGGTCGCGCTTCAGAGCGGCAAGAGTCCGTTGAAGAAAGACCCCATAGCCTATCGATAATGACCAGAAAATATAAACTGGATCGATCTTAAGCTCACGCTTTATCAAACCGGTCTCCTTCGCCTTATCTCTAAGCCATTCAGGCGGAAACAGAGCACAAAGCTCCATCATGATCAGGTCAATATCCACATTTAAGTGACGAGCGACCACGGATGCTACCCCCGGCGAATTATATATCAGTGGTCTATAGTTGCAATAGGTTATTAATAAGGTTATGCTATAGCAAGTATAATGGGCGAAGTATTAAAAATCAGCGAGACTATTTAAACCGATCCTTAACCGATGACCAATGGGCCCCATTGAAACTTTTCTTGAATTTTTGCACCCCCTGTGACTAATGATCTATCCATGGCTGAAAAGTCGTGGCCCCTGTTGAGACTCGCCGCTGATAATTGTCAACGCTGGTTGAGAGACGGCCCATCTAAAATCCCGGATCGTCGGCAGATGGAGAAATCGCTACCTCGTCGATAAGATTATATGCAATTACTGTAAACATAACTCTATGTCAACGGCCGTTTACAGCATCCGTCTGGAGAGCGAAGTCCGGCGGATGATGGACGAGATGGGCGACGTCGACTGGCAGGCCGAGATCAGGCAGATGGTGGAGAAGATGGTCCGGGAGAGAAAGAAGAGGATGCTCCTGGACCGGGCAATGGCCCGCTGGAATGAGCAGGTCGAATGCGCCGAGGGCGCTGCCGAGATGATAAGAGAGGAGAGAGATGCGAGATGAAGCCGTCCTGGACTCCAGCGTCATCGCCGCTATCTTCTTTTTAGAGGAGGCTTCCGCCCGAGCCCTTGATAGGGCGAGCGAATGCGAACCCGTCACCCTGGACCTGGCGGTCCCTGAGGTGGGGAACGTGGCCTGGAAGCGGGTCTCCTTTTCCGGCGAGGACAAAGGGGGGGCCTTGGACGCCCTCCGGGACTGCCTTGAGTTCGTCAGGGAAACCTGCACCCTACTCGAATCGGCCGACCTCCTGGAGGGGGCGTTCGAGATCGCAGTCCAGGATAAGGTCTCCTTTTACGACTCCCTCTTCCTGGCGGCGGCAGAGATAGAGCGGATTCCGCTTCTGACCCTCGACAAGAAGCTGTATGAGAGGGTGAAAGAGAAGAGGGATGTGCGTCTCGTCTAGCATCATAGTCCTGGCGCCGTCGTGGTCGCGTTCAGCTGTTAGTTTTTGCTATCCATGGCTGAAAAGTCTCGGCCCCATTGAAACAGGACCACCGTGATAGCCGCCTCACCGAAGACCCTATGAAGGGCTAGAACAATTATTACTTGAGGTTTGAGATGGTCGATTCCAGGGCGAAGCTTAACGCCGATCTGACGGACCTGGCAAAACGATATGCTGCTGAGGCAAGAGAAAGGTTAGGAGACCAGATAGTCTCCATAGCCCTCTACGGCTCAGTCGCCCGGGGCGAGGCGGGACCCGCCTCCGACATAGACCTATTAGTCATTTTCCAGAACGCCACTCCAGGCATGCTGAGCCGTCGCCGTCTCCTCGATCCGGTCCGGGAATCTCTTACTCCGGATCTGGAGAGGCTGTGGAGAGAGGGCATCTATATTGACTTTGTCGAGGTGATCCGCACCCGCTCTGAGGCCGAAAAGTTCCATCCGCTATATCTGGATATGTCCCAGGAGGCCGTCTTGCTGTACGATCGGGACGGGTTCTTGGAGAAGGTGCTGGCCGAGGTCGGAGAAGAGCTGGAGAGGGGGGAGCGGAGCGGAAATTCATGGGAAACTTCTGGTTTTGGGACCTATCCGGCGCATCTGGATCATCTGGCTCATCCCGTTCGTCAACGCCCGATGAGGTCGCAGAGCCATGAACTCCGAGACGGCTCTGAAAGGGATGATCTCCCGGGCCTCCATCATCCTGCTAGAAGCGGAGTATCTGAAGGAGAAAGAGGCCTGGAATATGGTGGTCCGCCGCTCTCAGGAGGCGGTCGAGCTGGCGCTGAAATGCGCCCTTCTCTGGGCGGGAATCGATGTGCCGCACATTCATGACCTGGGGCCGATTTTAAAGCGGTACTCTAGCCGTTATCCTGAGCCCTTCAAGAGCCGAATCTCCCATTTCCCCTCCATCTCCCGCATGCTGAGGGCGGAGCGGGAGATCAGCTTTTATGGAGATGAGCAGAGCGGCGTCCCTCCGGAGAGCCTCTATACCAAAGACGACGCCATTGAAGCCCTAACAAAGGCGAAGGAAGTCCTCGATGAGTGCAAAAAGCTCACCGAACGGATGGAGGTGAGGAGCAATTGATGCTCGCTCCCTACGTCTGCAACTGCGGTCGAGGCAGACTCGCGCCCGGTGTCACGGAGTATGTCACCAGAGTCGAGGGGTCCGTTCTGGTGATCAAGAACGTCCGGGCCTTGATCTGCGACGTCTGCGACGAGGCTTATATCACGCCGGACGCCTCAAGAGAGATCGACAAGATCGTGAGGGACTTTCGGGAAGGAAAGCTCCTTGCAAAGCCTATCGCGGCCGGTGAGGTCGACCTCAAGATGAAGGAGACGGCCTGACCCGATCGGGATGGAACGCCATCAAAATATGGTGGAGGCGGACCGAGTCATCCTTCCTCATAGAGGAGCACCATGTCCTTCTCGGCGTAAGGCCGGACGAAG
>Ga0334882_1004640_pt1 | contig 11439 bp, 11 predicted proteins | sample GraSluR1_MG_5_FD_207226 | JGI IMG/M metagenome (GOLD analysis project Ga0334882, IMG submission 207226) | Sludge microbial communities from methane-producing bioreactor in Wageningen University, Netherlands - Granular Sludge_15_04-R1 | ecosystem: Engineered > Bioreactor > Anaerobic >... | reverse complement strand
ATCCTTGCGGCTTCAGCTAAAAGGTTACCCCGTTAACTGCGCAATTCTCTTGCCGGTGAACAACCAATTGCCGGCTTCAGGTCTCTCACCTAATAGGGTCACACAGGCTTCGCCTGGCGCACCTGTGCCTCTGTGGCATAATTTAACAGGTAACCAGTTTCATAAATAGCTGAGTAGTTACTTTTATTCAATCATCAAAAGGATCAAGAAGAGGGATATTTAATCATAAAAATTCTGATCTGCGGTTTTCTCTGCGGGGAGTTTCGAAAACATAGGACTCCTCAGAGCATATTGAACTGAACTCACTAAACATTGCTCCTAAGGTCTCCCTTGATTTCTCTTCTTTAAGCTGCCTGTACTCCTCATACTCTTCGCTGCTTACGACTACAGCGACCATCCTCTCCCGGTTATATATGAGCTGAGGTTCACTTTCCGACATACGGATAAGTTTTGAAAAGTTAATTTTAGCCCCTGCTATCTTCCATTTCATTTTAAGCCTCAATGTGACTATATATATATACCAATATAGTCATAAATAAAGGTTATTACAAGGGAAAAATGATGTCACAATGAGAAACATTTATAAAAAATTAAAACTATTGCCGTAGCTATGTTTAAAAAACGCCTAACTCAAAATGTTTATTCTGTTAATCTATATCCAGTGATCTAAAAAAATATTTTTTATTGACATACGTATATAATAAATATATTTTATACGTAGAGGTGCCAATATGCAGACAAAATTAACTATTTCAATAGATAAAAATATTATTAATCGCGCAAAAATTTACGCCCGCGGCAGGAATAAAAGCCTTTCACGTATAATTGAAGACTATTTAAAAGTTTTATCCGACAACAGTTCAATTGAAACAGAGTCATCAGATATCCCGCCAATAACCGGATCACTCGGCGGTATTTTGAAAGGTAAAAAGGAGATTGATTTCCATTCTTCAATAACTGATTATCTGGAAAAAAAACATAAATGAAGGTATTAATAGATACTGATGTTATCCTTGATTTTCTATATGAAAGAGAGGATTATTACGCCAATGCAGTGAATATTTTCACCCTTATAGAAAATAATAAATTTAAAGCATATGTTTCCTCCCTTATAATATGGAACTTATTCTATTTATTATCAAAATATCTCGGCAGCAAAGAAGCCCGGAAAAAAATTAAGGCCTTCAGATCAATCATAAATATAATCCCTATTGACGGCGATATAATTGATCTTGCCTTGAATTCAAATATAAAAGACTTTGAAGATTCCATCCAGTACTTTGCTTCAGTAAGGGGAGGTATTGATATAATAGTAACCAGAAATAAAAAAGATTATCCGAAAGGTACTATCCCCATAATGACACCCGCTGAATTTCTAAAGACTCTTGATACCTGCCATTCTGACTTCAGATAAAAAAATGAAAATAGAAAAAAAATGTTAATTCCTGAAAATATATTTTAGTGTAAAAATGGACAATTTTATATCGAGGCTGTCCCAAAAGTATTTTTCTTGTCATACCGGCTGTAGCGAAGCGGAATGCCGGTATCTCATACACCTGATTATATCAGGAGATTCCGGTATTTGCAAGAACTGAAGCTGCAAAACCGGAATGACAAATTAATTTAAATTCAACTTTTTGGACAGTCCCAATAATAGAGCATTTTTTTAATAATAAGTTTAGAAATAAATACTTAAAAAAACAGATATTAAAGCTGATTAACCTTGACTTTTATCGTATATTTGCGATATAGGATAAATATGGCCACAAATAAAAAAAATATTTTTGCTGAAGATGATGTACTTCTTGCCGAATTTGCCAGGGTTCTGTCGCACCCTGCCAGAATCGCCATACTCCGCCACCTGGCAGAAAAGAATACCTGCATCTGTGGTGAAATAGTTGATATACTCCCCCTGGCTCAATCCACCGTATCTCAGCATTTAAAGGAACTGAAAAATGCCGGGCTCATTGCAGGTGAAATTGACGGGCCAAGATCCTGCTACTGCATTAACAAAGAAAAATACGATGAAATGATAAGACTGCTCAATAATTTGAATACCGATATTGTGAATAACATAAAAGGGTGCTGCTGATGAAATTTGAACCTCTACAGAATAATAACCGGGGCATTCCCCTCACCATGACTTTGCGACCCGCTGAAAGCTGCTGCCCTGCTCCACCGCCTTCCGGTGTGAGTGCTGAAGAAATATCTGAAGAGTTTAAAAACTTCTCATGGTTCACCGGTGTAAAAGATACACATGCAGGGCCTGTGCCAGGAGTTTCTACAGAGATTACTTTCAAAGAAAAGATGCGCCAGATTAAATCAAGAATTTCATCCTTTAGAATGCATTTTACTGTTAAACCTGGACTATACGCTGCAGGAAATCCCGGTTCAGCATCCGACATATTTGTAACAGCAAACTACGGACTAAGCTTTGATCATCTCCGGGGAGCACTCAAAGGGATTGATGCCTGGATTCTTGTACTTGATACAGCAGGAATCAATGTATGGTGCGCTGCAGGTAAAGGGACATTCGGCACAGAGGAACTTATAAAGAGAATCAAAGAATCGGATATAGAAAAATGTGTAGACCAGAAAAGAATTATTCTCCCCCAGCTTGGAGCGCCGGGGATTAACTCAGGTGAGGTTAAAAGAAGAACAGGTTTTACTGTTAAATTCGGGCCTGTCAGGGCTGATGACATAAGGGAATATATTGATAATGGTTACAGCGGAACCCCTGAAATGAGGAGAGTGAAATTCACATTTAAAGACAGGGGAGTTCTTGTCCCAATGGAAATCAATATGGCAAAGAAGGGGTTCCTATATTTTGCCGCAGGTTCCCTCCTATATTCATCCCTTACCCCGGAAGGCTTTTTATTCAGAGAATTGACAACAACAGGCGCACCGCTCATCTATGCAGGGGTAAGCTCTCTATTAGCAGGAGCAGTAATAACACCGCTATTTCTACCTTATATACCCTTCCGTTCCTTTATACTGAAAGGGGGTATTACAGGGGCTGCGCTAATCGCTGCTTTAAATTATTTTACCAATATATTTAAAGCGGGAAATTTCTACTTCACCTATGCTGCTTCAATTCTGATTATACTTTTATCATCATATATTGCTCTTCAGTTTACAGGGGCAACAACCTATACAAGCCTCTCAGGAGTTCAAAAAGAGATTAAATACTCCATTCCGTTTTACGGTGCCGGATTACTCATTACAATCATACTTTTAATATTATCAAAAGCTTCAGAGTGGGGTTACCTGTGAAATACTTTAAAGATTCAGATACATTCAGTTTTAATGCTGAGAAATGCACCGGCTGCGGCAGATGTATTGAGGTATGCCCTCATGAGGTTTTCATTATGGAAAACCGCAAAGCAGTGCCTCATAATTCCGCAAGATGCATGGAGTGCGGCGCATGCGCAAAGAACTGCGACTTTGACGCAATCTATGTAAAATCAGGCGTGGGATGCGCAGCAGCAGTTATAAACGGACTCATCAGAGGCACAGAGCCCGACTGCGACTGCAGCGGGCCTTCAGGCGCATGCTGCTGAATTAACAGAAAACAAGTATCCTACACGGTTCATCACCGGAACCTGAAGCCCATAGAGGATAATCACTTTATCAACTATCAGAAGCAGCGTAAGACCCTGCTGATACTCCTCCATATCCTTCTTTTTCAGCCTCAGCGAATCTTTTATTAAATTGATTCATACTAAAACCCCCACAAACTGTTATTACTAGTGCCCTTGAAATTAGACTACAAAGAAATAAAAAATGATTATTACACAACAACAAATAATAATGATATACTACATACTTATTTTAATTTTCACTCACCAAACAGCGCAGCAATAATCGAAATATTATCAGATGACCCTTTATCCAGGGAATACAAGAGAAGCTTTTTACACATAGCCGGTAAATCATCGACATTATCAGCAACAATTGATTCAAATTCATCGTAATTTGCCTCAAGATCTATATCAGTCAATCCATCACTGCAGATCAGCATCAGATCACCAGCTTTTACCTGCCCGCTTAAATCATAGATATCAATTATAATATCATCCTTTCCGCCGCCGATACTGCTGACTATAATATTCTTTGCCGCTTCAATATTTGCCTGTTCTTTCAAAGAATGATCCCTGGTTTTTTGCTGAAGATATCCGTTTCTCAAAATGTAAACACGCGAGTCACCCACATTATAAAGTAAAAACTTTTCAAGGTTAAATATTGACCCCACAAGTGTGGTCCCCATACCTTTGTTTCCTGCAGATTCACCGTAGAGATTTACCTCTGCATGTATACGCCCGATAACTTCTTTCAGCTTGTCACCATTATTGAGAAGCTCACTGCCTTTATCAATAAATGTATCTTTCAGCTTTTCCAGGGTTATGCGGCTTGCCACCTCTCCAGCCTCATGCCCCCCCATGCCGTCAGCCACAGCCAGCCACATTGCCTCAGCAGTTAATTCTTTATCAGCAACTTCAGTCATTTCAAAATGGTCTTCATAATTTACAATAATTTCATTTAATAAGATTGAATCCTCATTAGCCTGCCTCACCGAACCCTTATCTGTTAAACCGGAATATTTAATTTTCATTTACTGTAAACTCCTGATCTGCAAGTATGATTTTATCCTCGTTTTTAATCTGCACGCTTTTAAGCGGCTCAATGACCTGCCCATTAAGCCTGGTTTTGTTAGTTGAATCCTGATCTGCAATAAACCATTTACCTTCAGCTAAAGTTACAACAGCGTGTTTTCCGGATATAAATTTAAACCCTTCTAAAAAAGCCGCATGAGGCCCAACGCTTTTACCGAGCTGATCACCGCTGCTCATTTTAAGAACTGTACCCCCTGAGTGTATTAAACTGAGACTGCCTGTAGCCTGAAAGTCATTCAGGTCCATCCTGGTAGTTGTTCTCTGGTCTTTATTCTGAGCCTGCTCAGGCTGCGGTGAATGAGGCGGGTTAGACGGATCAAGCGTAACTGTTTCACTTTTGCCTAAAGGCTCCATTCGCTGACCATCTATAGGGCAAAATTTAACTCCTCCCAGAGTACCGCATTTGGGGCATTTCAGAATTTGTGTACCACACTGATCGCAATATTTAGAATCATCCTCTATTTCATTCCTGCATGTTTTTACAGGGCATATCATATCAGATCCTCCGCTTCAAATGTGTTAAGAGCTGGATCATCCTGCTCAATGTTCATAATCCCGGCTATTCTGCTGGACTGCTGCTGCAGTGTTGATTCAAAGAGATTTCTCACAGTTCTGCCGTTAGCGAAATTCTTATCACGGTTGTTATAAATATCAATAAGGCGCTGTTTAAGCTTTTCTGAAAAATTATCGGCCATACTCATTTTCCGTGACTTAACCATGCTCGCGAAAATTGCATAGAGTTCATCAGGTTTATAGTCTTCAAAATCTATCTTTCTCGGGAATCGGGAAGTGAGGCCGGGATTGCTTTCGAGAAATCTGTTCATGTCATTAATATAGCCTGCGGCTATAACAATAAATCTCCCCCTGTCATCCTCCATCCGTTTAAGAAGGGTATCAACAGCTTCCTTACCGAAATCGTTCCCCCCCTGAGCAGGGACGAGAGCGTAAGCTTCGTCTATAAAGAGTACACCGCCCATTGACTCGTTTATTGCTGTTGTTGTCTTTTGAGCAGTCTCACCTACATACTGCCCCACAAGCCCCCCCCGGTCTTTTTCAACGAGATGCCCCTTTGAAAGAAGACCCATCTCTTTAAAAATGTTTGATATTATTCTACCCACTGTTGTTTTACCGGTACCGGGGTTACCGGTAAAGATATAATGCAGTGTCATATTCGCTGCAGAAAGCTCCCCTTTGTTTCTCAGCTTTTCCGCCTTAAGATAATTTATAAGCTGGCTTACCTCTTTTTTGACAGCTGAGAGACCGATAAGACTGTTAAGCTGCTCAAGGGCTTTTTCAAGTGAACCTTCATCTTTTTTAAGCACAGGGAAATCTTCAGCATCAATTATTGAATATAATGAGTTATCAATTTCTGTCTGTTCCGCTATAAGACGCGACAGTCTCATTGACTGATTCTGCAATATCTGCTCAAAGAGATTACGGATATCTCTTCCATTCCCAAAGTTTTCACCTCTGTTTTCATACATATATTTACAGTGCTGTTTTAAAGACTCAGCTGCATTATCAGAAAGTTTATAACCTTTACCCCCGGCGGTTAAATGGAATATCTTTTCCAGTTCATCCGGCTTGTAGTCTTCAAAATGAAATTTTTTGGTAAACCTGCTGGGGAGCCCGGGATTTGATTTAAGAAATCTTTCCATCTCTTTCTGATAACCGGCTGCCATAACAATATATTTCCCTTTATCATCCTCCATGCTTTTCATGAGTGTATCTATAGCTTCCTGGCTGAAACTGTCAGTCTGCCCCTCCGGAGTAAGGGTATAGGCTTCATCAATAAAAAGGACACCACCTATAGCCCTGTCGATTACAGACTTTACTTTTTTAGGTGTTGAACCTACATACTGACCCACCAGACCTGCCTTATCAACTTCAATAATATGATCTGATGGAAGGATGCCGATACTTTTAAAAAGTCCGGCAATAATGCGGGCAACGGTTGTTTTTCCTGTACCGGGGTTGCCGGTAAATACCATGTGAGGAGCAATGCTTGTTTTTTTACCCTCAATCTCTTCACGTTTACGCTGTATATTAACAAAGGAGATAAGATCCCGGACCTCTTTCTTTATATTCTCCATACCCACAAGCTTATCAAGACTGGCCATTATCTCTTCCATTGAAGCAGTCTTTTGTAGTTCATAGCGGATATCGTCTGGAGTTATTAAATTCAGGGCTTCCGGCACTCTTTCTTCTGCTGTTAGATTAGAAAGCCGTGCTGCAAGATCCTGGGTAGTAGCTTCAAAAAGATTTCTAACTGTTCTGCCGTTGGCGAACCGTTTGTCACGTTTTTCAAAAATTTCTTTTAAAACATTTTTTAGTTTCTCTGATGCTTCCTCAGAGACATTATAGCCCGAGCCTTCAGCCATAATCATAAATATTCTGTATAATTCTTCAGGTTTATAATCTTCAAGATGAAAGAAATGAGTAAATCTGCTTTTAAGACCGGGGTTGGCAGAGATAAACCTCTGCATCTCCTCCTCGTAACCGGCTGCAATTACCACAAATTTACCCCTGTCATCCTCCATTCTTTTCATCAAAGCCTCTATAGCTTCCTGACCGAAAGTATCTTTAGCGCCATCTTCACCGGCAAGGGTATATGCCTCATCCACAAGAAGCACACCGCCCATAGCGTCATCACAGTACTTATTCACATTAGGAGCGGTCTGCCCTACGTACTGAGCCACAAGTTTGCTTCTGTCAGTTTCAATAAGATGACCGCCGGGGAGAAGCCCTATTGACCTGAAGAGTTCACCAAGAATACGCGCCACGGTTGTTTTACCTGTACCGGGATTTCCGGTAAAAACGATATGAACACCTATTTTTGCACCCTTCATACCCGCCTTAAGCTGCTCCTGCTGAATATTGATTGCCTGAGCCAGTTTTTTTATCTCTTTTTTTACTTCATCAAGACCAACCAGATTTTCCATTGAAGATATAATCTCATCTGGAGTTTTTCGCTTCACTCCCTCATCCGGAATGTCTGGTGATATAATCAGGGCAAGGTCATCATTAGAGAGCTGACCAGCTTCAGCAAGTCTGTTGCTTTGAAGATTCATTATTTCAGGTATTATTTTACGTTCAACCAGCCAGCCGTTTTTAAACTCGCTTTCCCCCGAATAAACCACTGTCCGGACATAATCTCTTAATCTTTCCGCAGCCTCTTCATCCACCTTATAGCTGTATACTCCAAGTTTAAGCAGGGTTATCTGGGATATCTCTTCAGCTGAATAATCGGTAAAATCAAAAAACACACCTATACGCTGTTTTTCCTCCCTGTTCTTATCAAAATATTCATCTAAAGGCTCTTTTATTCCAGCCATAATAACAATAATATCATCCCCCGCAGTTGCAAGGGTTCTGATTATAGTTGAGATAGCCGGAGTTATTTTATGTATTTCATCAAAAAACAGAATTCCGCCCCGTGCTTTATCAATCCACTTTTTCACAGCACCTTGCAGATTCTGCCCCTCACGGTTCATCATTTCATAATCGATTTCAAGAAGTGTACCATTAGAAAGGGCGCCGATCTTTTTAAACTCCTGGGCAAAATAACGGGCTACCAGTGTTTTGCCTGTTCCTGTCCGCCCCATAAAAACGGAATGAAGATAGAGAGGATTAACCGGCATCCCTTTACTTTTGCGCTCATTATGTATTTTAACCCTGTTTACTATCTGGGTTATATTCTTTTTAACATGCTCAAGACCAACTATACCGGTAAGATTTATTTCAGTGTTAGAATGTGAATCAGAGCCCGAGACCGCCTGAACAGGTTTGCCGCACTCTTTACAGAATTTAGCAATTAAGCGGTTCTGCCTGCCGCAGCTGCCGCATATAATCTTTTGTTTATTATCCTGTTGCTGTTGATGCTGCTTATTCTGTGTTTGTGTATCCATATTAATCCCTGTTATTGTTTTATGAAAAACTGTTGTGTTCTTTCTTGACTAGAATCAATAAAATAACCATTTATTGTATCGCCTGCTTCATTAACAGTACCGCAGAAACAAAAATGACCGCTATTACCTCTAAGCTGGCGTATGTGAGTGGATTGGATGCTAAATGATCTTGAATTCCATGAGCCTGACAGATAATAAACACACTCTCTGTTAGCGATCTGCCAATGGCTATTCCCGGAAACAACAGTTCCCTGTAATGAAATTTTCATTATTTCTATCCATGAAGAAGTTGAAACCCACACACCTTCAAATCTTCTATTGTATCTTTCCTGCTCTTCCCTTACCCGTATCTCCTCATCTACTCTTTCTTTTTCAGCTCTAACATAGCCGCGAAGTCTTTCAACCGACTTTTTTAACTGTTTCATCTCTTCAGGGTCGATAGTTTTTATCTTTTTTAAGCCGGATGAATAAAACTCTTCGATTCTTTTCTCTCTCTCATTAAAGTACTCTCTCTCACGAAGAAGGATAATCCGCTGGCGTTTTTTCTCCTGCTCTTTCTGCATAGCAGGGGTAAGTGATACATTCAGCTCATTTATTATTAAAGCTGCGTCTGTTTCTGACATCTCATGTATTTCTATCTTTTCTGTATCTATGCTCATGAAATTCCGGGCAGTTTCACTTAAAGGTTCACCGCACTCTGCACAGAAATCAGTATATTGAATAATGTTACACCTTGAACAAGTATAACCGTCAGAGTTTGCACCACAAAATTCACAGTAAATCCCTGTTATGATTTCAGCGCAAACAGGGCACTCTCTTGTTTTATTATCAAGATTGGAACCGCAATCGCCGCAGAAACGGGTTTCCGGTTCATTCATGTATCCGCATTGAGCACACTTAAGCTGATCAGATTGTTTCTGCTGCTGTTGATGTTTTTCTAACTGCTGCTCCTGCTGCGTTTGCTTATCCTGCATGTTTAACCTTTGGCTGTAAAAAAATTATTATATATAAATATTTCTTAGTATAAAAAGAGTAAAATCATATTGTTATTAAACTCTTTCTGATAAAATATTACTGTCAATAAAACTTGATTTATATATCCTTAGACCTTTATATTTCCTCCAGAAAATAGATAACGGCAACAATGCAATACCACACGTTGCAACTAATCCCAGAATAAATACCACAAATAGTTCCCTTTCAGAACTATTCTTTCTACTTATCATCAACTTGATTAACCATATTATTACCAGTAGATTTAAAAGAATAAAAAATTCATATCCAGGGATTGGATCTACTTTTATAATTAGCATGATAACCAATATTAAAATTATACAAGCTATACCCCATTCACGCAAATTCCCTCTTTTTTTTCTAAATTCCTCCACGTACTGCTTTCCCATCAAATGATCACAAAAATCCTGCCAAGTTTTACTACTAGATTCCCAATCTTGTTTAAAATTCTGATGAATGTTCTTAGTAAAAAGCCATTTATAAATAATTGAATTTTTATCCTTTAATTGCTTTAAAACTTTGCTTTTATAATTATTATGAATATTCAGAATATCATCAACTTCTGAAATTTCATAATCTTCGCCTGGGAATGGTTTTATTTTATCTCCGCATAGCGTCAGATATATATCAGGGATAAGTTCTTGATTTGATTTTGTATTATTCAGGAATAAGTTCTTGTCAGCTTTATCCAAAATTACTTTAACTTTTTTAAAATAATCATTATGGACAATTTCCAGCCAATTGTACAAATCTGAATTTTTGTTTGTCAGCTGCTCGAAAATTTGTGTTGGTTGATCCCTTAACAGATCACATAATTCTTTAACACTTGAGATGCTATTAGTGCTGTCTATCATACAAGGTATTGATGGATTCAGTTTAAAAATTGTTTTAGAAATCTTAGATTCATCTGTTAAATCAGAAGCACTGATTGCTGCAATTTCTTTTGCCTTTGGTGGACTGATTATGGTAAGCCATTTCTCTATTATCCCCGATGAAAGATAATTGATGCCTATTGGTCTGTCAGAATCAATCGCATGTGATAACTCCTCTATTGTTGAAAAAGCCTTATCGCCAAATTTTATTTTGTTATCAATAATTATCTTATTAAATAAAAACTCCATTTTTTTACTTAATTCAAGATTACGCGGATTAAAACCTAAAGCCCGCTTACAATCACCTGCAGCATCAGCATATTTTTTAATTTTGCAATATGCTTCGCACCTCATGGGATACAAATCAGAATCCTTAGTATCCAAATCAATCGCATGAGTATAGTCCATTATAGCTTCTTTTATTTTACCTATTTGTTCTTTGCAGTACCCTCTTTTTTTATATAAGGTTTTATTATCTTTAATTAGTTTTAATGCAATATCTAATAATATTATTGCCTCTTCAAATTTTTTACTGCTGATTTTTTCTTCAGCTCTTTTTAAAAATGATTCCAGCCATTTTTTCTTTATCTGTTCTTTAAACTTAGTAACATTAAAATCCTTATCTTTTGCAAAAAACCATAAATACAATATTGAATTTTTTATTTCAAGATGCTCCAATGCATTTTCTTTTAAATTATCAGGTATATTAAATAAATCTTCAATTGAACTTACTTCTAAATCACTATCAGCAAAAGGCTTCACTCTTTCACCGGCAAGAGAGACATATATCTGATGAATATTTTTTAAAAGCTCATCCGGGGATTTATCATCAGACTTATTATATGTAGGGCTTCCTGAAAAAGTCCATTTGTTTAAAATATAACCGGATGCATATTAAATGCATCCGTATTAATCCTTAATATTATTTTTAACACCGCGATTAATCTGCATAATAAATAGTTAAAAATAATA
>Ga0334882_1004639_pt1 | contig 11441 bp, 7 predicted proteins | sample GraSluR1_MG_5_FD_207226 | JGI IMG/M metagenome (GOLD analysis project Ga0334882, IMG submission 207226) | Sludge microbial communities from methane-producing bioreactor in Wageningen University, Netherlands - Granular Sludge_15_04-R1 | ecosystem: Engineered > Bioreactor > Anaerobic > Unclassified... | reverse complement strand
GGTCGACATCGGGCAGGTAGTCGGGGTCATAGCTTGAGCGCAGGAGGTTCAGGCGGAGCGTGGCGCCCTCGAGAGCGTGACCGTGCTTGCAGTCATTCAACAGGACGACGGCAGCCTGCCCACCCTCTGTCCGACCCGACACCTTGGCCCAGCCGAGCGCCGGCACCTCCTGGTCGGGGGGCGTCTTCCGGTCGAGGGCGCCCAACGGGATTTCGTAGCGGGCCGTCACATCCTGCAGGGCCGTGGGGACGGCAAGACGGAGGTTCGGGATGCCCGAGGTGGGTTCGCCGCGCTCAAACCAGTCGATCTCCAGGGCCACGTGCAGGGCGGTCTCGCCGGCGTGGAGCGCGTAGCGCGCCTTGATCGTCGACGCGTGGATCCCATACTCGAGCAGCAGTTCGGCCACGTGGGGCCCGTCGCCGAGCTCCTCAACGCGCACCAGCGCGGGATGCTCGGGCACGCCCCCGCTGTCGATGACCCAAGCCGACATCGGGTGTGGGCGCTCCACGCTGTACTCGAACCCCATACCGCCGGCGGACGCGTCGATGCGCTCCTCCTGGGCGACCTTGTCGAAGAAGGAGACAATGCGCCCGGTGTTGCGATCGAAGGCGACCGAGACGAGGTCGTTCTCCAGGCCGATCACATCGCGATCGACCAGCGAGTAGGGACAGTGGTGCCGGTGCCGGGAGAGCCGGGCGGCGCGATCGGCTGCGGGCGGGTCCAGGCTCTCGAACAGCGCGACCGTGGTGTAACCCAGAGGCGGGACCGTGATCGGGATGGCTAATGCCTGATTGTGGTGTCCCCACTCGGCGCCTTTGCCGATGACCTGGGTGGCGAGGCGCCGTCCGGCGGCGTCGCGGGCCTCAAAGAGTTTGCTGTGGAAAGGCACGGGTGTGCCGGTCGGCTCACGATCCCAGATGGTCAGGCGCACGACCTCGCTGCGCTCCGACTGCGTGGGGTTGAAGATCACGAAGGGGCGCACGGGGGAGACACCGTGCCGGTCGGCGAGGCTGAGGCGGCCCTCGTCAGCCCGGATGCCCGCTCCTGCGCCCTGTCCGCTGGTCGTGAAGAGCGCGGGCAGCGGAAGCGGTGAGGGGCCATCCTCGCAGAGGGTCGAGGTGTCCACCTCGGCAGCCACGTGGCGCAGCGCGCGCGTGGTCAACACCGCGGTGCTGGCGGCGGTCTCCTGGAAGAGCCCGTGGGCGTAGGTACGCGTGTCGCGCACGCCGGAGCCGGGCAGGATGTCGTGGAAGTGAGAGAAGAGCGTGCGCTGCCAGTCCTCAGCCAGCGTCGCCGCGGGATAGGCTGCGCCGGTCACCAGTCGGTCGACGACGGCGGCGAACTCCGCGTCGGCGAGGCGGGCCTGGGCCAGGCGGTTGGAGCGTTTGATAAGCGATTGCGTCGTGTAGCAGCCGGCGAACTCGGTGTTCAGCTCGCCTTCGAGGACCGGTAGCTCGCCTCCGACCCGCTCCAGCTCACGATAGAAGGTCTGCACGGGGGCGAAAATCAGCGTCGGGAAGATGGGCCAGTCGGCCATCTCGCGCGCGGCGAGGAGGTCGCGCCGTGTGGGGCCACCCCCGTGGTCGCCGACACCGTAGACGAGCATGGCAACGTCGAGGCCGACCGATTGCTGCATCGCTGCCATCGCATCCAGAATCTGCCGCGGTTCGATGGAGCAGTTGTAGCCGCGCTTCTGATCGTTGCGCACCAGAACGCGGGCGCCGTCGGGTCCCTCCCACCAGAAGGCCTCGGGGACGGGCTGCTGCTCGACGCCCGGTCGGTGCATATAGAGATAGCGAACGCCGGCCTGGCGCAGATAGGTGGGCACGGTTGCCGCGTGACCGAAGGTGTCAGGTGCCCAGTCGATGGCCACCTGCTCGGGCGCCAGATCGAAGAGTCGCTTCATCATCGCGCGCGTGTAGAGCACGTGACGGCAGAGTGCCTCGCCGCTCACGATGTTCTTCTCGGTCTCGACCCAGTGGCTCGCGGTGACCTCCCAGCGACCCTCCTTCACGAAGCGCGCGATGCGTGGCATCAGCTCAGGCGCGTACTTCTCGACGATCGCGTAGACGCTGGCCTGGCTCTGGGAGAAGTGGAACTCGGGGAACTCCTCCAACAGGGTCAGCATCGTGTCAAAGGTGTCGAGCGTGACCGCGACGGTCTCGGGCCAGGACCACATCCAGTTCATGTCGATGTGCGCGTGGCCGGCGAGGTAGAGCCTGTGCGCCTTGGAGGCCTCCGCCAGGGGCGCGAGCGCCGCCTCGACGCGGGCCACGAGCTCTGTCCAGTCGACCCTCTCGCCGGCTGCGAGGGCCGACGCCACCAGCTCCTTGCTTTCGCGAATTGCCGGCTCCCACGCCGTTCCGTGATCAGGGACCGCCGACGCCACCAGCTCGGCGAAGGCGATCTGCGAGCGAATCCGCGTCCAGGCCGATTCCTGCCACATGGCATGGACACGAGCTCTACGTTCCAAATGTGCGATGTTTGTCATGTTCGGTCTGCTCCTTGTGTCCGGACCGGAGCGCCCGAGATCCCGTTTGACGGCGATCGGGTTTGTTGGTACAGTGCCTGGGGACGTCTGGGCGTTCCTTCCGGTAGGTTCAATGGTGGCTCAGTTATAGCATCTGATGTCTTGGTTGCCTAGCCCGTAGGACTGGGCGTGGTCGTGAGCGAAGTCCATCTACTCAATTGGAGGTCGATATGAGTCAATCCACACGTCATCTCTGGCGCGGTATACACCTGGGATTGGGACATGACGCGGATATCGAGGCGTTGATCGGCGAGCTGCCGACTTTGGCCGAGATGGGGCTGAACGTCCTGATGCCTGAGATCAACTATCAGTTTGCGTACACTTCGCATCCCGAGCTGCGAGGCGAGGATCCGATCACGCCGGAGGCAGCGCGACGGCTGAGTGCTGTCTGTCGCGACCTTGGCGTGCGGTTGATCCCCCAGTTCCAGTGTTTGGGACATCAGTCGTGGGCCGAGAAGACCTTTCCGCTGCTCACGCAGTACCCTGAGTTCGACGAGACGCCCGGGCAGTTCCCGAAGAACGAGGACATCTACTGCCGGAGCTGGTGCCCGCAGCATCCTGACGTCAATCCGATCATCTTCGAGCTCTTCGATGAGCTACTGCAGGCCTTTGAGGCGGATGCGCTCCACGTGGGCCTGGATGAGGTCTTCCTGATCGGGTCGGAGCATTGTCCACGCTGCAAGGGGCAGGATCCCGCGGCGCTCTTTGCCAAAGCGGTGCATGATTACCATGCTTATCTCGTCGGCGAGCGCGGCGTCGAGATGCTGATGTGGGGCGACCGGCTCCTGGACGGGGTGGCTACCGGCTATGGTCTGTGGGAAGCCTCTGAGAACGGCACGGACCCCGCGATCGATAGGATCCCGACGGACATCATCATCTGCGACTGGCACTATGAGCTGATGGAGCAGTATCCCTCGATCGCGATCTTCCTGGAGAAGGGGTTCCGTGTACTGCCGGGAGGCTGGAAGGACGAGGATGCGACCCAGGCGTTGTTGGACGCGGCGCTGGCCTGTCGTGAGGATCCCCGTATGTTGGGCTATCTCTGCACGACGTGGGGGCGTACTCGACCCGGCGAGTTGGCTATGTTCCCGCCGATCCGGTTGGTGATGGCAGCGCTGACGTAGGTCGGGAAGCTGTCCCGACCTCTGTCTTCCCTGCGACCGGGCTCGGGTGGGTCGGCTACCCTCCCCACGTGGATCGAACGTATGCGCCCCGGATCGGCATGCCGATCCGGGGCGCGGTGTTGCCTAGAACCGTGGGGACTTAGGCTTCAGATTCCCTGAGGATGCGGTCCACCACCAACTGCCGGAACTCGGGCGAGAGGCTGGCGAAGTAAGCGCTGAAGCCCGTGACGCGTACCACCAGATCGGGGTACTTCGAGGGGTCTTCGTGCGCCTCAAGGACCTTCTGCGCGTCCATGATATTGAGGTTGATCTGCGTGCCGCCCAGATCGAAGTGCGTCTTGATCAGGTTAGCCACGCTATCAACCCCGCCCTCGTCCTTGGAGAGCGAGGGCTCCAGCTCCATCTGCAAGGGGGCTGTGTTGCCGTAGCCGGGCTGCGCCGATGCGATGGCGACCGCCATCGCCGTGGGCGCGCCGTCCTTGCGGAAGCCGGGGTCGGGGTTCGCGCCGTGAGCGATGGGATCACCGACATAGCGACCGTTAGGCGTCGCGCCGACGCCCTTGCCCATAGGAATCGTGTTGGCCCACGAGAAGAGCCCAGGAATCATATTGTAGCCGTCAGGGGTTGGAGCTTCCTTGACCAACTCGGTGAAGGCCTGCGTGACACGTACGGCGTAGTCGTCGCCGAGCGTGCCGCCGTGACCGTAGCGCGGGATGCTGTGCATCATCTGGCGTGCCCGCTCCCCGTCGGTCCCTTCCCAGTTGGTCTCGATGTAGTGACCGATCTCCTCCCAGCTCAGCCGTCCCTCCTTCTCGATGCGCTGCTCGAGCGCTGCGAAGGAATCGGCCACCGTGGCGAGCGCGGCGCCATCCAGGCAGAGGTTGTAGAACTCCACACCGCCGTGGGAGGCATCCTCGCCCTTCTCGATGGGGCCGTAGGAGAGCAGGTCGATGACCAGCTCGGGGAAGACCTGATGCATGTGATCGATATGGAAGTCGAGGCTGGCGGCGATGCCGCGCACGCCCTGGCGCATGTGGGCCACGAAACGGTCCCAGAGATAGGCGACGCTGGGCTCGACGTCGGGATCGGCCATCATCTCCTTCCAGGCGACCTCGAAGACAGCGGCGAAGTTGATCTTCACGCAGTCATTGAGCGTGTACTCGCGACCCGGAATGGCGGACCAGTGGCAGCCGGAGTAGGCCCGTTCGTAGCCTAGGCCGATATCGTAGCCGTTGCGGGCGAAGCCTTCGGCGGTGCGCTCGACCCCCAGGAACTTCGGCATGCCTGCTTTGTCCTCGAACATGATCTCGACACCACGCTTCAGCAGTCCCGGATCCACACCGTCGCCGACCGCCACGCCAACGTTGGCGGGGATCTTCAGCCAGTGTGCGGCCTCGAGTACGAGGTAAGAGACCTGATTGGTGACGTCCTTGCCCTCCATGTTTTGTCCACCCACCTGCAGATAGGCGGTGTCGCGGAGCAGCAGACATGCGATGTGAAAGGTCGCTTCCTCCTCGGTCAGGATCCCCGCGGCGGTGTCTCGCTCATAGAAGGGGGTCAGCAGGACGTCGAGCCGTCCGAGCGAGCCACTGCCGTTGTACATCCGAGCCGTGATCTGATACCAGAGCGTCCACTGACATGCCTCGCGGAAGCTCTGCGGCGGCTCGGTCACCAGGCGCTCGTTCATCTCGGCGATCTCGAAAAGGTTCCGGCGTAGTTGTGGATTGGTTTCCTGTTCAGCCATCTCGCGAGCTGCGTCAGCGGTTCGCTGGATCCAGTTCTGCATACCCAGGACCACGGCCTCAAGGCCATCGTAGAAATCGCTCGCGCGCGGCGCATTCGCCTCACGGTAACTGCGGATCTTGTCGAGCAGGCCGCCCCATCCGAGATCGAAGCCGATCTGCAGATCCTGGCAGAAGTGCTGGGTGGCGCCGATGCCCGGTAGGAGTTGGTAGGTCTTGTGCGCCTCGGCAAGATCGGGCCTGAGTTCCGCGACGTTGAAGTCGGGGTTCCATCCGGGCTTGCGGTAGGAGGAGAAGTTGACCATGTAACCGCCCGCCAAGGAACTCACCGGGTCGATGTAGACGGGGTGCGCCTCAAGTAGGGCGCCGAAGTTCTCGCCCACGGCCTTGGGGCCGAAGAAACCCCCACTGGGGTGGTTGCTCTTGGGCTCGTAGCCCTCCAGGAGACAGTCGGTGATGGGCATACCCGACGTGCTCATCGCCTTGACGATCTTGCGCCGATCAGCCGGCGGCAGGATCAACGCCCAGTCATCGTGATCCATCGAGCCGATGATCTCTTGCTTTTCGCGAGTTTGAGCGAGCTTGGTCTCGCGCAACTGATCAATACGTTCCTGATACGTTAATGTCTTTGCTTGAGTCACAACAGCCATTATGCGTGTCCTCCCGATCTGCGTTGATGTGGAGCCTTGTGGTTTACAGGTTAAGTATACTCTCAATAGTAATAAACGGCAACCCGCAGGGCGCCGTCACGTCCGTACTTTGGTCGAATCCGTGGTTGTCGGCACCTCACGTCGATGAGCGTTCACCTCCTTCATATTCAGTTGATAGCCGAGTCCCGGCGCGTCGGAGAGTTGCAGGATGCCCTTGTGCAGCGGTTCGCGCGGCGTGATCAGGTCCGTGCGCCAGTCGACCTCGCCCCAGGCGAACTCCAGGATGAGGAAGTTGGGGAGGGTGCTCGCAACGTGGGCCGTCGCGACCGTTGCCACCGGTCCGGAGGGGTTGTGGGGCGCGATGAGGAGCTGGTTCAGGCGAGCTGCTTCGGCGATGGCCTTGAGCTCGGCAAGTCCGCCGCAGTGCTTGACATCGGGCATCAGGACGTCCACGACGCGCTCAAGCAGGAAAGGGCGGAAGCCCTCTACGGCGAAGATACTCTCTGCCGAGGCTGTGGGCATCGGGACGTTGTGCGTAACGTGGGCGAGCTGATCGGGAAAGGTGTGCCGCACCGGTTCTTCGTACCAGAGAAGGGTGCAATCCGCGAGCTCACGCCCCACCTGGATCGCTTCTGAGGCCTCCATACGTCCGTGGCAGTCGACCGCCAGATCGATGGCGGGACCGATGGCCTCGCGCACGGCACGTATCCGCGCCACACCGGGCTGCCACGCCGCCCCGGGTCCCGTGCGCACATGGTCGGGTGCACGCAGCTCATCGAACGGTGCGAGTTTGACGGCGCTGAAGCCCTCGGCAACCGCAGCCTGTGCCGCGCGGGCAAAACCCTCCGGCGAGCGGTCGCGGACGTGACGGTTGATGTTGGCGTAGAGACAGATCTCCCGGCGCAGCGTGCCGCCGAAGAGCGCGTGGATGGGCACGCCAAGGTGCTGTCCCAGGATGTCCCAGAGCGCCTGCTCGATGGCGCTCAGCGCCGTGTGGGTGATGCGCCCGCCCTGGACACCGGCGAGGCTCTGCCACAGCTCGCGGATCGCCGCCGGCGACCTGCCGATGAGGCGCGACTCAAAGTCCTTGAGCGTCGCCACCAGGAGCGCATCATTCAGGCTGTGGCTGGCCTCGCCCAGCCCTGTGATCCCCGCGTCGGTATGGACCAGCACGAAGACCCAATCGCCACGGTCTGTGACCGCGACAACGATCGGCTCAATTCCCGTGATCTTCACTGTGTTGCTCCTAAGCCGGCTCCTGATCGACACCATCGGCAAGGCTCTCGAGAAGCGAGTGGGCCACCTCAGCGGCGATGAAGACGATGGCGCCGGCACGACTCAACGTGAAGAAGATCCGCGGCACGTCGAAGAGAACGTGGATCGAGGCGCAGGCGGCAGCGATCAGAAGAATCGCCCACTTGCCGATGGCGAGCGGGTTCTCGCTAGACTGTGTGGCGCTCACCACAAGGTAGCCGGCGAAGAGCGTCAGCAGCGGGTAGAGCACGTGCCAGATGTAGGGAATCTGATTGAGCCAGCCCTTCACCGGCGTCAGCAGGATGACGGCCAGCAGGAGCAGGCCGACGATGATAACAGTGGGGCGAATGGTCGGGGTGCCTGTTTGGGATTCATCTTTGCTCATCTCTAGTCGCCTTTCCCCTTGAGATCTGTCAGGGGCAGCCCATCGGTAGAGGCGGAGACGATCTGGGATGCGACGTCCGCCGTCACGTCACGGTAGTGTTGATCCCCAAAGAGCCAGACGTGGATCAGATAGGTGCGCAGCCAGTAGACGCGCCAACGTTGCAGATAGCCGGGCCGGAGGGGGCGGTGGGTGGTGTAGGCCTCAAAGAGGCCGTCCCAGCGACCGTTGAAGCTGCGCAGGTAGGCCAACTCCATCTCCACATCGGCGTATTGCGAGCTGGGATCGACGAGACCGGAGAGGTGCCAGCCGTCGTCCGCTTCGTGAACGATGACGTTCGCGGCCCAGATGTCCCCGTGGATCAGCGTCGGGGGGCCCTGATCCTGGAGGATCCCTGGTGCCAGCTCGATCGCACGATCGACGTCTGCCAGGACGGCGTCGGAGAGGCGGGTGTCGATCTCGGGTCGCGCACGAATAGCGTGTAGATCGGGCATCAGGACATCGACCCAGGACATCGACCCGGTCTCGCCGATGGGGCCGAAGGTCGTGCGTGTCTGACCGTGGAGCGCGACGAGGGCCCCGGCGAGCTCGCGCTCCACGCGGTCGCGATCCGGCGGCGCGAGCTGCACCTCGTGCAGGCTCGTGCCGGGCAACGTCTCGAGCAGGAGGAAGGTGTAGGGCACGATCTTGGCGCGATCGTCGACGAGGTAGACCGCGGGACAGGGGAAACCGGTCTCGTGGAGGCGGCGCAGGATGCGTGCCTCCGAGGCAAACGGGGTGCCCGGCTGGTTGAGCTTGATGACCGCGGTGTAGGGCTCACGATCGAAGCGAAGCCTCAGGACCGTGTTGATCATACCGCCGCTCAAGGGCTCGATGGCAGTGCAGCTCACGGGCTCCGTATCCCGCGCGCTCCTCCCCAACCACGCCGTGAGGATGGCCTCCGCGTGGGCGGTGGTTAGCTGTAGATCGGTTTGCAGGTTGTACACTAGACGTCCAGGGCGATGCCGTCGTAGGCGACGGCGACATCGTGCTCTCCGTAACGGTCGACGAGCTCGTCGTGCGTCAGACCACCGTTGTGGGAGAAGTGGTGGGCCACCATAGCGGTCGTCCCCGGCACGAGGAGACCTTCTTTGATCATACGCTCACGCGTCGCCCAGAACTGGGCTATGCCGTGGTGGGCCTCGCCGCCCGATCCCAGCCCCGAGGTAGCATCCAGGACGATCAGGTGGAGCGGCGCCAACGAGCGCAAGAGCTCCCACGCCGCCTCGTGATAGGGTCCGGTGTCGGTGGAGTAGAAGAGCCGCCGGCCCTCCTGCTCGATGACATAGAGCAGCGGTTCCAGCATGCCGCCGCCGTGCGTGGCGGGGATCGCGGTGATCGTATAGGGGCCTGCCGTCCAGCGGTCGCCCGCCGTCACCGCCTGCCACGAGAAGTGGGCGGATTCCGCCAACTCGGATGTGATGTCGCTCAGCGCATCGGCGGGACCGTAGATGGTCAAGGGCGCCATCTCCGTCGGCGTGAAGCCGGGCTTGCGCCAGTAGAGGTTCTGCGGCAGCCAGTGATCCGAGTGGCGGTGGGTGATCAGGAGGGTCTGTAGGTTGCCGAGATAGCAACGCGCTGCATTGGCCGAGGTCAGCAGGTCGGGACCGAGATCGATCAGCAGGTCGTCATTCACCAGGGCCGTCGCCCGGGCGCGCACGTGGGGTCCGCCCTCGCGGCGTGCCGTCTCGCAGACGCGGCAGCTGCAGAAGGGATCGGGGATGGCTTCGGCGGCGCCGGTTCCAAGGATGGTCAGTGTCATCGACATAGGTAGACTCCAGTTGTCAGTTGTGGGTCGTCCAATGTTACTTGTCCCAGCGGCGGTCGGGTTGCCAGAAACCGAGCTTGGGCGTGTTCCACTCGTCGGTGGGCTCGAAAAGGCCGCTCGGAGGACGGAGATTTGCCTCGATCCCCTCCAGATTGAGATCGACGCCAAGGCCGGGCTTGTCGGGCACCGTCACGTAGCCGTCGACCAGGTAGGGCTGCTCCATGCCGGTGACCAGGTCGTTCCAGAAGGGAAGGTCGAGGCCATGGTGCTCGAGCGCCACGAAGCTCGGTAGCGCCGCTGCGGTATGTAGGTTGGCCATGAAGGCGATCGGCGAGCCGGCGAAGTGCAGCGCGGTGGGGATGCCGTAGCGCTCGGCGTAGTCGGCGATGCGCTTGGTCTCCGACATCCCGCCCGAGGTCAGGAGGTCAGGGTGGATGATGTCCACCGCGCGGTTCTCGATGAAGGGACGGAACTGATCCCATAGATAGAGGTCCTCGCCTCCGGCAATGGGCACGTTCACCGCGTCGGTGACGCGCTTGTGACCCCACATATCCTGCGAGGGCATCGGATCCTCCATCCACGCCAGGGCATAGGGCTCCAGATAGTGGGCGAGCTTGATGACCTCCTTGACGGTCAGGTAGCCGTGCCCGTAGTGGTCGATACAGAGTGAGACATCCCAGCCGACGGTCTCACGGACCAGCGCCACGATCTCGGCGAGCTTCTCGAAGCCCCTCTCGGTGATCTTGAGGACCTGACCGGTGCCGGCGGCGCGCGAACGCGCGTCAATAGGGTACTCGAACTTGGTAGGGGTGCCCACCGTCGCGCCCGGGATCTCCTGCAGGGCCTGCAGGCGTGCATCGAACTTGATGAAGGTGAGTCCCATCTCCTTGCGGCTCAGAACGCGCTCGGCGTAGGCCTCAGGCGTGGGCTCGTCGGGCTCGGGCGTGTCGGCGTAGATGCGGATCTTGTCGCGGTATTTGCCGCCCAGGAGCTGGTAGCAGGGGATGCCATAGACCTTGCCGATCAGGTCCATCAGCGCGATCTCGATGCCGGAGACGCCGCCGCCCTCACGACCGAAAGCCCCGAACTGCTTGATCGTGTGGTAGATCATGTCGATGTTGCAGGGGTTCTTCCCCAGCAGCATGCTCTTGAACTGCAGGGCGTTCTCGCGGTGGCCCGCATCGCGCACCTCGCCGATCCCATAGACACCCTGGTTGGTGTCGATGCGGATGATCGGGTAGTCATAGTTGGAGCAGACTGTCGCCGTCCTCAGGTCGGTGATTCTGAGGTCGGAGGGGCGCGAGAAGGTGGTGATTGCGTCCTCCATCCGGTTCAGCTTGACATCGTCGGACTCTGCCATCGTGGGCTCCTTTGGATTTGCCTATTGGTTCCAGATGAGGTAGGGCTGGATGCGCTCCCAGGTGCGGTCGATTTCGGCCATGTCGCGGGCGTCCAAGGGGCGGCTGCTGCCGCGGACGCGGTGGTTCTTGAAGACGCCGCGACGGATCATGATCTCCTTGGCGTAGGCCATGCCCATCATGCCCTCCAGCATAAGGGAGGGCAGCAGGTGTTCGAAGAGGTCGCCTGCAGCCTCGGTCTCGCCGTCATCCAGGAGCTCCCACACCCGCTGCACGAGGTCACAGAACTGGCAGGCGTGCACGTTGCCCGCCGCACCGCGAGCGTGCTCCGCGAACATCGGGCGCCCTCCGCCTCCGCCCATCACGCCCTTCACGGCGGGGCTCTTCTGAGCCAAGAGGGCCGTGATGTTCTTGTGGCTCGGCGGGACCTCCTCCTTGACCCAGCTGACGTTCTCGATCTCCTCACAGAGCCGCACCAGCTGCGCCGGCGACATCGCGGCGACGCTGGCATTCTGGATCCAGACCGGGACGGCGACCGCGTCGGAGATCGCCTTGTAGTAGGCGTAGATCGTCTCGAAATCGGGTTTGAGGATG
>Ga0334882_1004631_pt1 | contig 11455 bp, 9 predicted proteins | sample GraSluR1_MG_5_FD_207226 | JGI IMG/M metagenome (GOLD analysis project Ga0334882, IMG submission 207226) | Sludge microbial communities from methane-producing bioreactor in Wageningen University, Netherlands - Granular Sludge_15_04-R1 | ecosystem: Engineered > Bioreactor > Anaerobic > Unclassified... | reverse complement strand
GCCACCGCCTCGATGACACGTGGGTGGGCGTGTCCGATGCTCGCGACATTGTTGTAGACGTCCAGGTACCGGTGCCCCTCGGCGTCCCACAGGTACTGCCCTCGCCCACGGACGAGATGGACCGGCCTGCGGTAGAACAGGCGGTACGCACCACCGAGGAGGCGCTGGCGACGCTCGATGAGCACGCGTTCCGCGGTCGGAACGGACGAGAAGTTCTCGTTCCGAAAACTGTTCGTGTCCATGATGGTGGATCTGGTGGCCACAAGTCCTCCAAGTCTTTTCGACCGGCGGATCCCCGTTCGTCACATTTCCGGTGGAATGGGTGGAATAGGCTCCGGTGAGTCGGCCGCCCCCGATGTCGGTGAAGACCGATTCGTCAGCTTCCAGTCATCGGGGGTGGCCTGGGTGTCGGGAGGTAACTGCCGGTGCGTGGTGAGTGTTTCCCGCCGGATCGTGGGTCCAGTTGATTCGGGCGGAATGGGTGATGTCACCAGTATTGTCCCGTCCTCGGCCGTGAGGGGGCTGTGGGGTGTCGTTGAGGTAACGTCCCGACCGTTTTCTGTTAACGGTGTGTTACCTTCCTGCCGATCCGGACCGGATTCGGTCGGGGGCTTGTCCTCGACGCTCCGGTTCGTCTAGAGTCCGACTCATCGCTGATCGTGGGTCCAGCTCCTTCGGGTTAATCACGCAAGGAGTCACGATGTATGCAACTCCGCTGTGCCCGCTCGGGCGCTTCCGCCCTGATGTGGATGGACGGCGACGTCAGCAGCCCGCCTCCCCTGCAGGGAGGATCTGACATGAGGGAATTCGCCCGTTCTTTGACGCCGCGGTCGATCATGACCGGATCCGTCGTCCTGTACGCCGTCGTTCTCGTCATGGTGCTGTTCCCGCCGGCATACATGTCGGTGAGTGGAATGCGTAACCCGGTGATCCTCGGCCTGCCGTTCGTTGTCTTCTACTACATCTTCAATGCCGCACTCCTGGGCGTTGGTCTGACTGTTCTGTATCGAATCGAAGATCTCCGCGGCGAGCTGGATGAGCGCCGCATCGAGGAAGGGGAGTGAGTCCCATGGTTGTTTCTCTCGGCCTGCTCAGTATTTTCTATCTCGTTGTCATCGGGATTCTCTACACTACCCAGCGAAAGGAGTCGACGGGGTCGTTCTCTGAATATGCTGTCGGTGGTCGTTCGTACGGACCGTGGTATGTTGCGATGTCCTACGTAAATTCCTGGTGGCCCGGCTCGACATTCATCGCCTTCTTTGGTATGGCCGCCGGCGCGGGAATCTTCGGGTTCTATGGTCTGGCCTATTCCACGCTCGGCGTGGGCTTGATGTACTTCCTGGCAACCCGGGCGTGGAGATGGGGTGCGGCGTACGATCTCCAGTCCCAGCCCGATCTATTGGGGAAGCGCTTCGACTCGCATGCGGTGCGGGTGATCGCCAGCGTCGTCGGCGTGATCGCGGTCTTCCCGTGGGTGGTCCTCGGGATGCAGGCACTCGGCGAGCTGTTCCACGTGGCCAGTGGTGGCACCTGGTCGGTCGCCGTCAGCCTCGTCGTCGGCATCGCCGTGATCGTCGTCCGGCAGATCTGGACGGTCAACATGGGGATGCGCGGTCTGATCATGACCGACATGTTCCAGGGGATCGTGGCCTACGGCGTGTCCACCCTGATCGGCGTCATCATGCTGACCGGTATGGGCAGCAGCCCCATCTCGCTGTCGACGCTGGCCACGCTGCCGGAGCAGTTCCTCAGGATCCCCGGTGACGGCGGTAGCTACGGCCCGCTCTACTGGTTCGCCCTCATCTTCACCGGTGTCATCGGCGCCCTCTGCTGGCCGATGAGCTTCCAGCGCATCTACACCGCCAGCAGCGTGCGTGCGGTCAAGGCCTCCACCATTCGGACGATGCTGATCAGCGGCGTCTTCTACACCGTGCTGATGCTCGTCGGCATGGCAGCGGTGACCGTCCCGGAGGTCGCCGCGGACCCGCAGGGCGGTTGGTTCACGCTGCTCGACCAGTTCGGCGGCACCTGGCTGACCGGGCTCGCCGTGGTCACTGTCTTCGCCGCCGCAATGGGGCACATCGACGGCTCGGTCCAGGTCTCCGGTCTGCAGATCGCCAACGACATCGTCCAGCGCCCCGGCAAGCCTCTGTCGGACCGCCAGCTGACCTACATCGCCAAGGGCAGCATGGCCGGCTTCATGCTGCTGGCCACCGTGGTGGCCTTCTCCACGTTCAACATGACCCGGCTCCAGCTGCTCGCCCAGATCTCCTACCAACTGGTCGTGCAGATCTCGGTTCCGCTGTTCCTGGGGATCTTCTGGCGCGGCGGCAACAAGTACGGAGCTGCCGCCGGAATGGTCTTCGGGTCGCTCGTCGCCTCGATCATGACCTTCTTCTTCCCCGACGACATCCCGGCCCTCGGCAGCCTCACCGGCGGCATCGTGGGCCTGGCGGTCAATCTGGTGGTGTATCTCGTGGTGTACGCGGTGATGGGGCAGGGCGAGGAGGAACGCGAGCGGGTCAACCGGTTCTTCGAGGTGGCGCAGCGTCCCACCCGCCGCATCGGTGCCGCGGTGACCGAGCCGGTGCTCGTGGCCAGTGGAGCGGACGAACTCCGCGACGAGGACCGGGAGCTGTGATGTCGCTCCCCGTGGCCGAGCAGATGAGTGCTCGCTCGCTGACCCAGCAGTTCGCCACCGGGGCGCTGACCCCCCGCGAGGTCACCGAGCAGCAGCTGGAACGGATCGCCGAGGTCGATCCCACACTCCACGGGATGGCCTTCGTGGCCGAGGAATCTGCCCTGCGGGCCGCCGACGCCGCCACCGGGAGGTGGCGGCTCGGCCGGCCGCTGGGGCCGCTCGACGGCGTCCCGGTGACCATCAAGGACAGCATCCGCTCGGACGGGATGCCGTGGCGGCACGGCACACTGCCCAACGCTGACCTGCCCCACGATCGTGTGGATGCGCCCCCGGCGAGGGCTCTGAAGGAGGCCGGTGCCATCATCCTGGGCAAGACCGCCATGCCGGACCTGGGCATGATGGCCGCGGGCGTCAGCTCTCTCTACGGCGTCGTACGCAATCCCTGGAGGCTCGCGTGCAACACCAGCGGTTCCAGCGCCGGCGCGGGTGCCTGCCTTGCCGCCGGGGTCGGGGTGGCGGGGATCGGTACCGACATCGCCGGGTCCGTACGTCTCCCGGCCGCCAGCAACGGCCTGGTCGGGCTGAAGCCGACCCAGGGACTGATCCCGCACCTGGCCCCCAGCACCATGCGGTCCGCCGGCCCGATGGCGCGGACGGTGGATGATGCCTGGGACCTCCTCGACGTCATCACCAGAGCCGACCCACGCGATAACTGGAGCCTGCCGGCGTTGCCGGACAACCATCGCGAAATCGGTCCGGGGGGTGTCACGGGTTTGCGGGTGGGGGTGCTGACAGACCTCGGCTACGGCTTCCCGGTCGCGGGGCAGGTGATCGCGGCCGTCGAGCGGGCGGCCGGGGTGCTCCGTGCCGCCGGTTCCGTGGTCGAGGAGATGGGGCCGCTCTTCGACCACGACCCGTACGATCCGTTGGACCGGGTCTTCCAGGTCCGCGCCGCCGCCGAGATCGCCGACCACGGCGCCGCCGGCCGGCTGGTTCACCCCGCAGTGCGCGAGTGGGCCCGGCCGGCGGCGAACCGCACGGCGGTCGACTACTCCCGTGACCTGGCCGCCGTCGGGACGGAGCAGCAGAGGGTGACCCTCGCGACCGCGGCTTACGACGTCGTGCTGTCTCCCGTCCTGCCGGTGGTGTCGTTCCCGGCCGAGTCGGTCGGCCTGGACGAGGATCGGCCGCTCTACCACTGCGGCTTCACCGCGTGGTTCAACCAGACGGGTCAGCCGGCCGTCACGCTGTGCTACGGACTCCACGAGGGGCATCCGATCGGGATTCAGATCGCCGGGCAGCGCTTCGCGGACTACCGGATCCTGCGGTTGGCCCGTTGGCTGGAGCAGCACCGGCCGTTCGACCTGTCCTTTCCCACCGATCCCCAGGAGTGACATGTCTCTCATCGATGCGTTCCCGACCGTGTCCGTCGAGGAGATCCCCGCGCTCGCCAGCCCCACCTGGTGGGGCGCGGACTCCATTCGGCGGCGCGGGCAACTGTCGAACGGCGGCTCCGTCCTGGTCCGACAGATGCACCCGGATGCCAGGGCCTATGCCAGGCCGGCGGTCGTGGTGGCGGCAGCCACGGCGGCGTCCGACGCCGGTCTGGGCCCCCGGGTCCTGGCCTCCGACGCCGCCACCGGGGAGCTGGTGATGGCGGACCTCTCCGACACGATGAGGACGGCGACGATCGACGACTTCCTGGACCGCGCCGCACTGGAGCGTCTGGCCGACCTCCTGGGCAGGATCCGGGACGAGATCACGGTGACCGCTCCCGCCTGCTCCGTCTTCGACGACATCCGCGAGCTCCGGCGACTGATCGGCTCAGGCGCGCCGGCTCTGCCGGGCGACATCGAGTGGATGGCCGCGCGGGTCGACGACCTGGCGACGTGGGTGGACGGCCGGCCGCAGGCGCGGCGGTTCTGCCACAACGTCGGCGACGTCTCCAACATCCTGCTCTCCGAGGACAGGATGCTGGTGGTCGACTGGGACCTCGCCCGTTGGGTGGACCCGCTGCAGGACATCGGGGTGGTGCTCGATGAACTGGCATATCTGCCTCTCGACCCGGAGGACCTCTTCACCACCCTCAACCGGGGATGGGACCCGATGGCGTACGCCACCGCCCGGGCCTTCGGGACCGCCGAACACCTGCGCCAGGGGCTGATCGGCGTGTACCGCGACCTTCGGGAACCGGGAACCATCGAGTACAGCAAGTTCGCCGATTGGCACTTCCTGCACCTGCGGGAGGCGCTGCTTGACCGCCGCCACGACGGCTACTTCGTGGCATGACCGAGCGGCAGGACGCTCGAACAGACCTACCAGGAGGGATGATGACGGATCTAGCACACGTCGAGGCGGCAGAACCCCGGGCGACCGGGCGGAAGGTCGGTGAGGCCCGGACCCCGGGGGAACAGCGAGTCGAGCAGGCGATCGCCGCCATCGAGGAGTGGCGGTTGGCAGCAGTGTCCTACCACCCGGTCAGCGGCGGCATCTCCAACAGCAACTGGCGGGTCGACGTGGAGGGGGATCCGGTCCCGTACTTCCTCAAGATCCCCGGCGAGGGGAGCGAGGAGTACATCGACCGGGTGAACTCCCACGAGGCGACGCGCCGGGCGGGTGCGATGGGCATCGGGCCTCGGGTGGTGCACATCGATGCTGTGACCGGCGTAGAGGTGATCGAGTTCCTCGAGGGATACCGGGCCTGCACCAACGCGGATCTCAAGAACCTCGACATCGCCCGGCTGATCATCGGGCGGCACAAGGAGTTCCAGACCAGTGGGCTGCTGCCCCATACGAAGACGGTCTTCGACACCATCGACGGCTACATCCGACAGGTCGAGCGTCTCGGCGTCCGGCTGCCGTTCTTCGCCGGGCGTGTGCTGGCCGAATACACCGAAGCCCGTGATGCGTTCACGGCGTCGGGCCTCGACATCGTGCCGTGCCACAACGATCCGATGCCGGGCAACTTCCTGGTGGCTGAGGGACGACCGCTGCGGATGATCGATTTCGAGTTCGCGGCGAACAACGAGCGGGCATACGAGCTCGCGGTGATGACGACCGAGTTCTTCTACGACGAGCCCTCGCTGCTGGAGTGCGTCGAGGAGCTGTACGGCCGGGCCTGCTGGCAGACCGTCTCGCGGGTCCGGGTCGCCGGCGCGCTGGCGGACGTCAACTGGGGTCTGTGGGCTTGCCTCAAGCGCCAGTACGACACCTCGTCGTTCGACTACTACAAGTACGGTGCCTGGAAGCTCGATCGGGCCCGGGCGGCGATGAACGATGCCCGGTGGGGCCACTGGGTGCGTTCCCTGTGACGGCGTGCCCGGCCGGTCTGTCGGACGACGGCGATCAGGGCCGGAGGTGACTACTGCCCATAGACGTTCTGGTACCGGTCGAACAACCGGTCGACGTCGGCCGGGTCCATCGGCACCGGAGTGCCCAGCTGTCGGGTGAGGTGGACCGTACGGGCCACGTCCTCCAGCATCACCGCCGCCTTGACCGCCTCGCGGGCGTCCGCGCCGACGGTGAACGGGCCGTGGTTGGCCATCAGCACGGCCCGGGAACGACTCGCCCGCAGGGTTTCCACGATGCCGCGGCCGATCGAGTCGTCGCCGATCAGCGCGAACGGGCCCACCGGGATCTCCCCGCCGAACTCGTCGGCGATCATCGTCAGCACACAGGGGATCGGCTCGCGCCGGGCCGACCAGGCGGTCGCGTAGTCGGAATGGGTGTGCACCACCCCGCCGACCTCCGGCAGGTGCCGGTAGACGTACGCATGTGCGGCGGTGTCGGAGGAGGGCTTGCGGTCCCCTTCGACCAGCTGGCCGTCGAGGTCGCACACCACCATCGCCTCGGGGGTGAGCTCGTCGTACGACACGCCGGACGGTTTGATCACCATCAGGTCGGCACCGGGGACCCGGGCCGAGACGTTGCCGGCGGTCCACACCACCAGCCCGTTGCGGGGGAGCTCGGCGTGGAGGCCGGCGACCTCCTGCTTGAGCCGGTCGACAACGGCCCGCAGGCCGTCGGGCACCCCGGCGATCGGGCCGGTCCGGCCGGCGTCTGCGGCTGCCGCGGTGGTCTGCGACATGGCTACCTCCCTTGCCGGGCTCCGGTGCCCGGTCTCGCGTGTTTGTCGGTCCGGGCTACTGTCACCCGGCAATGTGAACGGTAACATCCATTCTGGAGGAGATCCAGTGCACCCCTGTGCAGAACCGGTGTGCGGACGTGACATGCTCGGTATCACCGGTGGACGACGAGCCGCCGGCACCAGGAACGACCAGGAGGATCAACGATGATCGACCCCATCACGGACCGGGCCCGGGAGGCCATCGCCGCAGGGACGGCAGTGCTCGGCATGGAGCTGGGCTCGACGCGCATCAAGGCAGTGCTGATCGGCCCCGACCACGAGCCGATCGCGGTGGGGAGCCACGCCTGGGAGAACCAGTTCGTCGACCGCCGCTGGACGTACGCGCTGGACGCGGTCTGGGAGGGCGTGCAGGCCTGCTATGCGGACCTTGCCGCCGACGTACGGCGTCGCTTCGGCCTCGAGCTCACCGGGCTCGGGGCGCTGGGCGTCTCTGCGATGATGCACGGCTACCTCGCCTTCGACGCGGAGGGCGAGCTGCTCGTCCCGTTCCGCACCTGGCGCAACACCTCGACTGGTCGGGCCGCGGACGAGCTGACCCAGCTCTTCGACTTCCACGTCCCGCAGCGCTGGAGCATCGCCCACCTGCGCCAGGCGATGCTCGACGGTGAGGAGCACGTCTCCCGGGTCGCCCAGATCACCACCCTGGCGGGCTACGTCCACTGGCGGCTGACCGGCCGGCGGGTGATCGGCGTCGGCGACGCCAGCGGCATGTTCCCGATCGACTCTGCGACCGGGAGCTACGTCGCCGGGATGATCGGCCGGTTCGACGAGGTGGCCGCCGCCGAGGGGATGCCGTGGCGGGCCGGTGACCTGCTGCCGACCGTGCTGTCGGCCGGCCAGGACGCCGGCACGCTGACCCCCGAGGGGGCACTGCTGCTCGATCCGACCGGCACCCTGCGGCCCGGTGTCCCGCTGTGCCCGCCGGAGGGCGACGCGGGCACCGGCATGGTGGCCACCGGCTCGGTCGCCCCACTCACCGGCAACGTCAGCGCCGGCACCAGCATCTTCGCCATGGTGGTGCTCGACCACGAGCTCGACCGGATGCACCCGGAGCTCGACATGGTCACCACCCCGTCGGGCGACCCGGTCGCCATGGTGCACTGCAACAACGGCGCCAGTGAGGTCGACGCGTGGGCCGGCGTCTTCGGCGAGTTCGCCACGGCACTCGGCGCCCCGGCCGAGCCGTCCCGGGTGTTCGAGACCCTGTTCCGGGCGGCACTCACCGCCGACGCCGACGGCGGCGGGCTGCTGACCTACAACTTCCTCTCCGGGGAACACAACGTCGGCCTGGCGGAGGGCCGCCCGATGGTCGTCCGTACCCCCGACAGCACCCTCAACCTGGCCAACTTCATGCGCGCCCAGCTCTTCGGCATGCTCGGCACGCTGCGGCTCGGCATGGACGTCCTGACCGGCGAGGGGGTCCGCATCACCTCGATGTACGGCCACGGCGGCTTCTTCCGGACCGAGGGCGTGGGCCAGCGGATTCTCGCCGCGGCGCTCGACGCGCCGGTGACGGTCGGGTCGAGCGCCGGTGAGGGCGGTGCCTGGGGGATCGCCGTGCTGGCCGCCTTCCTGCGGGACCGGGCCGCCGACGAGTCGCTGCCGGACTACCTGCGGACGAAGGTCTTCGCCGGGACGCAGTTGGCGGCGATGGACCCCGACCCGGCCGATGTCGCCGGATTCGCCGCCTTCATGGAGCGGTTCGAGCGCGGGCTGGCGGTCGAGCGGGCGGCCGTCGAGCGCCTCTGAGCCCTGCCCCGGGCCGCGCCGCACGGTGCTGCCCCGGGCCGCGCCGGCCCGGGCCGGCTACAGCGCCCGGGTCGACTCCCGGATCACCAGGGAGGGGTCGATCCGCCGGGGCAGCGCCGGCACCTCCTCGCCGAGGATGGCCAGCAGCACCGCGACCCCGGCCACGCCCAGGGACTCGAAGTCCTGGTGGATCGTGGTGAGCGGCGGCCGGAAGTGCGGGCTCTCCGGGATGTCGTCGAAGCCCACCACGCTGATGTCCTCCGGGATCCGCAGCCCGCGGTCGGACAGGGCGTGGATCAGGCCCAGCGCCATCTGGTCGTTGCCGGCGAACACCGCGGTCAGGCCAGGGATCTGCAGCAACTGCTCGGCGGCAGCATAGCCGGCGTCGGGGCTCCAGTCGCCGTGGGCGACCGGCGGGACCGGCAGGCGGGCCTGCTCCAGCACGTACTGCCACTCGGCCTGGCGGGCCTGCGCGTCGAGCCAGTCCGCCGGACCGCTCAGATGACCGATCACCCGGTGTCCCTGGTCGAGCAGGTGCTGCACCGCGAGCCGGGCACCAGCGGCCTGGTCGATGCCGACCCGGGGGAGCCCGAGGTGGCGGGCCGGGTCACCGGCGCGCCCCGGCAGCGAGCCGAGCAGCACGCACGACTCGGGCAGATCGAGCTCGCCCAGCGCCTCCAGGGACTCCGTCCGCGGCACGATCACCACCAGCCCCTCGACGTCCTGCCCGACGAGGAACTCCACCCCCTCCCGGAACGACTCGCTGGAGCCCGGTGTCACGGTGTAGGTGGTGGACGAATAGCCGGCGTTCCGGGCGGCCACCTCGCTGCCACGCAGCATGCTCAGCGGCCCGTAGTGGCTGGAGGACTCGATGATCATCCCGATCCGCCGGGACCGGCCGTGGGCGAGGGCCCGGGCGACCGCGCTGGGGCGGTAGCCCAGCTCGGCGATCGCCGCCTGTACCCTGGCCCGGGTCTCCGGCCGGATCCGGGGGCTGTCGTTGATCACCCGCGACACCGTCTGGTGCGAGACGCCCGCCAACCGGGCCACGTCACGCATGCTCGCGGCTCTGCCACCCTCAGCTGGCATCGTACGGTCCTCTCTCGACGCCCCCAGGTTTCTACTCCAGGTCCGACGCGGCGGACGACGCGGTTCCCGGACCGACGTCGCGGCGCTCCGGGACCCGCCTGGGCCCTGTCACTTTACGCGATCCCGGTCGGTGCGGGGCCGCCCCGCAGCGTCGTTTCCAGCTCGAGGGCCCGTTCGAAGGCCGGCAGGGTGGTGTGCTCGTCGATCAGGGCGATCTCGACCCCCGCCATCCGGGCGAAGTCGACGAAGATCTCCGGGGTCAGCGCGGTGCTCAGCACGGTGTGGTGCGCCGCGCCCGCCGCCAGCCAGGCCTGGGCCGAGGTGACGAAGGCCGGCTGGGGCCGCCACAGTGCCCGGCCGACGGGCAGCCGGGGCAGGTCGGCCGGCGGCTCGACCAGGTCGACGGCGTTGGCGATCAGCCGGAAGCGGTCCCGGATGTCGGTCATCGCGACGACGACCCCCGGGCCCGGGTCGGCGGTGAACACCAGTCGGCAGGGGTCCTCCTTGCCGCCGATGCCCAGCGGGTGGATCTCCAGGCTGGGCCGGGCGGTGGTCAGGTTCGAGGAGACCTCGAGCATATGGGCGCCGAGGATCACCTCCTGGCCCGGCGTCAGGTCGTAGGTGTAGTCCTCCATCAGCGAGGCGCCACCGGGCAGCCCGGCCCCCATCACCGCGGCGAGCCGGACCAGGATCGCCGTCTTCCAGTCCCCCTCGGCGCCGAACCCGTACCCGTCGGCCATCAGCCGCTGCACCCCGATGCCGGGCAGCTGGCGCAGCGTGCCGAGGTCCTCGAAGCTGTCGGTGAAGGCGTGGAAGCCGCCCTCCTCGAGGAAGTCCCGCAGGCCGAGCTCCTGCTCGGCGGCGACCCGCAAGGACTCACGGCACGCGCCGCCGGCGCGCAGCTCGGGGACGACGTCGTACGACGCGTCGTACTCGGCGACCAGCTCGTCGACCCGCTCCGCGGTCACCGCATCGACGCTGGCGGCGAGCTCGTTGACCGGCCAGGTGTTGACCGCGACGCCGAAGACGGTCTCCGCCTCGGTCTTGTCCCCTTCGGTGACGGCAACGTAGCGCATGTTGTCGCCGAACCGGGCTACCTTCATGCCTTTCAGAGCGGCCAGGCCGGCGGCGGCCCGGGCCCAGGCGCCGATCTCGGTGGCGACCCGCGGGTCGGAGGCGTGCCCGATCACGGACTTCCGCCGGATGCCGAGCCGCGACAGGATGTAGCCGAACTCCCGGTCGCCGTGGGCGGACTGGTTGAGGTTCATGAAGTCGAAGTCGAGATCGGCGTACGGCAGCTCGATGTTGGCCTGGGTGTGCAGGTGCAGCAGCGGCTTCTGCAGCGTACGCAGCCCGCGGATCCACATCTTCGCCGGCGAGAAGGTGTGCATCCAGGTGATCACCCCGATCACCTCGGGGTCGTCGTTGGCCTCGCGGATGGTGGTGACGATGCCCTCGGTGTCGGTGAGAACCGGCTTGCGGACCACCTCGACCGGGATCTGCGGGGCGTCGTCGAGCAGCCGGACGATGGTCCGGGACTGTTCGTCGACCCGCCGCAGGACGTCCTCCCCGTAGAGTTCCTGGCTGCCGATCAGGAACCAGACCTTCAGGGTGGACAGATCAGGGGTGATGCTGCGTCCGGGCATGGGCTTTCCTTCGTCGAGATGGGGCCGGCACGCCGCCGACGCGGCCCGTACTCCCCGGGTGGTGTCGTGCGGCGACAGAGGCCGCGAGGGTGTCGACGAGGAAGCTGATGCAGTCGCGCTGTCAGGGATGCGCACGGGGGCGCCCTGACAGCTGCTGAACTCCCTTGTCCGTCATCCTGTGCG
>Ga0334882_1004623_pt1 | contig 11464 bp, 9 predicted proteins | sample GraSluR1_MG_5_FD_207226 | JGI IMG/M metagenome (GOLD analysis project Ga0334882, IMG submission 207226) | Sludge microbial communities from methane-producing bioreactor in Wageningen University, Netherlands - Granular Sludge_15_04-R1 | ecosystem: Engineered > Bioreactor > Anaerobic > Unclassified... | reverse complement strand
ACTTCTGAACCTATGACGAATGGCCTGCAGGAGAGCCGGATGCGGGAAATCTGCACGTCCGGTTCGATGAGGGGGAGTGGCGGGATGGCGTTGCTTGCAACAGCCGCCCGTCACTCTCTACTCTACTAGCCAAAACCTCATCTGCGCGGCGATATGGGTCAGCTCAGCAGCGGCAGGGCGCTGGCCAGGGGGATGACCCGTTCCTGAAGGGACGGCATCTCGAGCAGGACATCCAGGGGCGCGGCATCCGCGACATCCATTTTGCCGATCCGCGTGCGGCGAAGCTGCAAGAGGTGGGCGCCCACCCCCAGGGCCTGGCCGATGTCGTGTGCGAGCGTGCGCACGTAGGTGCCCTTGGTGCATTCAACCGCGAAATGGACATCGGGCGGGGTGTAGTCGATCAGTTCAAAGCGGTAGAGGTGGATCAATTTGGGCGGGCGTTCGACGGTTTGCCCCTTGCGGGCGAGTTTGTACAAGGGAACGCCATCGATCTTGATCGCCGAAACCATCGGCGGCGTTTGCATCTGGTCGCCGCGGCGCAGCGCCATCTGCTCGGCGACTTGTTCCCGCGTGATGGCCGACGCATCCCGGGTCGCGACCACCTTTCCATCGGCATCCTGCGAATCGGTTTCCACGCCGAGGCGGAAGAGGCCCTCATAGGTCTTGTCGTGCCCCATCACGCGCTCGGAGATCTTCGTGCCCTTGCCCAGCAGGATCACGAGCAACCCGGTGGCCATCGGATCGAGCGTCCCGCCGTGGCCGACCTTGGGGATGCGGAAACGCCGCCGGATCTTGGCGACAATGTCGTGCGAGGTGGGGCCGGACGGCTTGTCCACCAGCAACAGCCCGTCCAGGGGGCCCAGGGAATAGGCGGGGGATGGGCTCATGGCGCGGCGGGGGGGGCGGCGTCCTCGTCGGTGGCCGGCGGGTCGACGGGCACTTCCCCGGCTTCCTCCATCTGCTGCAGCAGGTGCAGGACGTGGTCGCCCTCCTCGATGGAGTGATCGAGGACAAAGTGCAGGTGGGGCGTGTAGCGAAGCACGATGTGACGGTGAATGGCGTCCTGAAACTCCACGCGGTGCTGTTTCAGGATCGACAGCAGGCGGGCCTGGGTGTCGGCATCGCCCAGGATGCTGACCAGCACCCGGCAACTGCGCAGGTCCACCGACGTGATGGCCTGGGTGAACATGACCGCCGCGGGATTGAAGTCCGGACGATTCACCACGCGATAGAGCTGCACCCCCAACTCACGCCGGATGAGTTCATTCACGCGCGTGATCCGGTCGGCTTTCATGGCGACGGGCCGTCCGCGCCCTACAGGGCCTGGGCGACTTTTTCGATTTCGTAGGATTCGATCAGATCACCCTCGGTAATGCCGGTGAAGTGGTCCAGCACGATGCCGCATTCCTGGCCCTCGCGGACTTCGGTCGCCTCGTTCTGAAAGCGCCGCAGCGTGGCGATCTTGCCTTCGTAGATGATCTCGTCGCCGCGCCGGACCCGGGCCCGGCCCTTGAGCGTGATCTTGCCCTTGGTGCACATGCAGCCGGCCACTTTGCCGCGCTTGCCCATGTCGAAGATCTGTCGAATGGCCGCCTGGCCGTTGAGATGCTCCTTCACGATCGGTTCCAGCAGGCCGGTCATCAGCACCTTCACGTCATCAATCATCTCGTAGATGATCGAGTACAGCCGGATTTCCACGCCCTTGCGCTTGGCTTCCGGACCCACGCCGTTGTCCTTGGCCACGTGGAACCCCAGGATGACGGCCTTGGAGGCGGAGGCCAGCAGCACGTCGTTGACGCTGACGTTGCCCACCCCGGTTCCGATGATCTCCAGTTCGACCTTCTCGCTCTTGATGGCTTCGAGCGATCCGCGAATCGCTTCGAGCGACCCGAGCACGTCGGTTTTGAGAATCACATTGAGCGTGCGCTTCTCGCTGCCGGCTTTCTCCTGCAGCAGGTCTTCGAGGGTCATCGGGGCGCGCGTGTTCTCCGGCCCGGACAGGGTCTGGAGCCGTTTTTCATCGGCCCGTTCTTCGGCGACCTGGCGAGCCTCGCGGTCGTTCTTGTAGACGTGGAATTCGCTGCCGGGCGCCGGGACGCTGGTCAGGCCGAGAACCTTGACCGCCGCAGAAGGCCCCGCGGTGCGCACCTTGTTGCCCTGGTCGTTGATCATGGCCTTGATGCGCCCCCACGACGAGCCGGAGACGACGGCATCGTTCAGTTGCAGGGTGCCGTTGGTGATCAGCAGGTTGGCCGTGGGGCCCATGCCCGCCTCCATCCGCGATTCAATCACGTAGCCGGTGGCCTTGCGACGGGGGTTGGCCCGCAGCTCCAGAATTTCCGCCTGGAGCAGGATCATCTCGAGCAGGTGGTCCATTCCCTCGCCGCCGGTGGCGCTGACGTTGCAGCAAATGAGTTCGCCGCCCCAGTCTTCCGGCGCCAGGCCCATCTGCTGGAGCTGGCGTTTCACCCGGTCGGGGTTGGCCGTGCGCAGGTCGCACTTGTTGATCGCCATGATCATGGCCACCTTGGCGGCCTGGGCATGCTGGATGGCTTCCTTGGTCTGGGGCATGATGCCGTCATCCGCGGCGATGACGATCACCGCGATGTCGGTCAGGTTGGCGCCGCGCGCCCGCATGGCGGTGAACGCCTCGTGGCCGGGCGTGTCCAAAAACGTGATGAGCTTGCCGTCGTGGTCGACCTGGTAGGCGCCGATGTGCTGGGTGATGCCGCCATCTTCATCGGCGGCGACATGCGCCCGGCGGATGTAATCCAGCAGGGAGGTCTTGCCGTGGTCGACGTGGCCCATGAAGGTCACCACCGGCGGGCGCGGCACCAGGTCGTCCTTCTGGTCCGGCTCGGATTCCGGCTTGGGCTCCGCCTTCGGCGGCGGGGGCGGGGGGGCCTTCTTTTCGTGCTCCAGCACCACATCGAATTTGTCGGCGACCTTCTGGGCCACCTTGAATTCGATTTTCATGCCGATCGAGGCGAAGATGTTCAGGCGCATCAATTCGGTGATGAGGACGTTGGGTTTCACGCCGAGCATTTCGGCGAAATCCTTCACCACCACATGGCCCTTGATGGCCACGGTGCGCGGTGCCGCGGGTTCTTCCGGGGCGCTGGGCGGCTCGGCCGGCGTTTCGCCCTCGGCGGGCGCGGCGGCGGGCGGCTCGGCCTCCACGGCAGGCGCAGCGGCGGCCGGTTCGGCCGCGGCTTCCTCCGCGGGGGCGGCTTCCTCCACGGGCGGGGCCGCCGCCGCCGGCGTCTCCTCGGGCTGGCCATAATAGATGCGCTTGATTTCTTCGCGCAGATACTGCTCCAACTCGGGCGTCAGGTTCGCCTGGGTGCTGCGCGCCGTGCATCCGCGGGCCTGCAGGAGCTGCAAGAGCTCCTTGCCCGTGGTCATCAGTTCCTTGGCTAGATCGCAGATTCTCATTCGTCGCCTGCCTTTCCGTTCTCACTCTCGAACGCGGCTTCGGCGGCGTTCCGGACCTGTTCGGCGATATCGGCGTCGAAGCCCTCCACATCCACCAGGTCGGCGGCATCCGCGGCCAGGATGCCTTCGAGGGTCAGGAAGCCCGCCCCCACCAGCTTCTCCGCGTGCTCCCGCCCAATGCCGTCGATGGCCGCCAGTTGATCCGTGGCCAGGGCGATGCGCTCCTCGAACGTGATGTCCGCTTCGTCCTTCTGAATGTCAACCTTCCAGCCGGTCAGCTTGGCGGTCAGGCGCGCATTCTGGCCCTTCTTGCCGATGGCCAGCGAAAGCTGGTCGGCTTCCACAATCACTTTGACGGTGTTTTCGGCCTCGTCCACCTCCAGGCGCAGCAGCTTCGCCGGCGCCAGCGAATTGGTGACGAAGGTCTTGATGTCGTCGCTCCATTTGACGATGTCCACCTTTTCGCCCGAGAGCTCGCGGACGATGTTCTTGACCCGCTGGCCGCGCAGACCCACGCAGGCGCCGACCGGGTCGACCTTTTCGTCGTTGGAGTGCACCGCGATCTTGGTGCGGAACCCCGCCTCGCGGGCGATCCCCTTGATTTCCACCGTCCGGTCGGCGATTTCCGAAACCTCGAGCTGGAAAAGCTTCTTGATGAACTCCGGGTTGGCCCGGGACAAAATCAACTGGGTGCCCTGGGCCAACGAGTCGATCGTGGACAGCAGGAAGCGGATGCGGTCGCCAATCTGATATTCCTCGCTCGGCACGCGTTCCTTGCTGGGCATGGCGCCTTCGGCGTCGCCCAGATCCACGATGACATCGCTGCGCTCAAACCGGCGCACCGTCCCGGTGACGATATCGCCGATGTGGTCCTTGTAGGCCGCAAACACCTTGTCCTTTTCGGCGATGCGCAGCTTCTGGATGATCGCCTGCTTCGCGGTCTGGGCCGCGATGCGGCCGAAATTGCGCGGGGTCACCTCGATCTCGATCAAGTCGCCGATCTGGTGGGGCTTCCCGGGGAAGCGGATCTTGGCCTCGTCCAGCGAGATCTCCTCCTGCCGATTGCGGACGAAATCCACCACCTCGATGCTGGCGAACGCCCGGATATCCAGGGTCTTGCGGTCCAGTTCGACCCGCAAGTCGCGGACGCGGCCGATGCTTTTGCGACCGGCCAACTGGAGGGCGGATTCGACGAGTTGCGCAAGGGTTTCGCGGTCGAGCTTGCGCTCCCGCTCCATATATTCAAATACGGTCAGCAATTCGTTGTTCATCTGTTCAAACCTCCTCCCCCCTTGGGGGGAAAGCCAATCGTCAACTCCGGATATGCAAAAGAGTGGGAACAAACCCACTCTCACAGCCGACGCCAGAGTTGTTATCAGCGCACGACGATACCCCCCGGTCCGCCCGCGCGTCAACCCCCAATTCTGGCGACCGGACCGGCGGACCGGCGACCGGACCCAAGGACCCAAAGCGCAAAAGCTTAATCCGGGTCGAACAACCGATTATCGTCCGGTCCGAACCACCCCAGGGCATGGGCGGCCGAGCGGGCATCCGACCGGGCCATCTCCTCCGACGTCACCCGGCCATCGCACCAGGCCACGTTGGCGCGGCCCCGGTGGCGGAAGTGGATCGTGGGCCAGGGCGTACCCCCGCCGGCAAAGCGCGGCGGCTCGCAGAAGGAATACTCGATCAACCGCGCGTTGGGTCCGCTGCCCTGAACGAACGCCGTATCCGTGAACATCACCGTCTCCGCCGGACGGCGAATCGCCGCCGGGCGCATCCCGAGGGAATGGCGCGCCCCGCGGGGCAGCGTGATTTCCGACCCGACGCCGTGAGCGTTGTAGCCGTAGCCCCCGCAGGAAGCCTCGAATCCGCTGGCATTCGGCCGGAATCCCGGACAGCGCCGGAGCCATTCGCTCGAGCCCCCGCCGCCCAGATACGGGGTCAGGGGACCCGCCGAGGCATCGAACACCGGTCCGTTGCGGACCCCGTGCCAGCGGACGCGGTTGGCGCCCTCGATATCCGCCGCCGCGGCGACATAGCGCCCGTGCTCCGCCGCATACGCGAGGTTGGCCAACGCCAGTTCCCGCAAATTCGACCGGCAGGCCGCCGACTGCGCCGCCTGCCGCGCCGCCGGCAGCGTCCCCGCCACGATCGCCGCCAGCACCCCCGTCCCCGCCACCACCGCCAGCAGTTCGATCAGGCTGAACCCGCTCCCCCCCGCGCAAAAACGTGCCGCTTGTTCCCCAACCCCCCGTTTTCCACGCCATGGAAACCGTTTTCCATGCTGTGGAAAAATCGCCGAAAACTTTTCCATGCCGTGGAAAAATCGCCGGAATTTTTTCCATGCTGTGGAAAATCCACCGAAATTTTTTCCATGCCGTGGAAAATCTGCCGAAGCCGTAACCTTGCTTCTCGAACAGAATAGCCGGGAAGCCGTTTCTCGCCAAGAGCGCCAAGATAGCGGAACGAGGTGAAAGGGGAAGGGATCGGGAAGGGAGCGGCGGCATCTTGCCGCCGGCGGGAGGGGGCGGCTGGAAGCCGCCCGTCCCGTCGGGGTCAGCCACGTCAAGACGGATGCGCCCCGGAGGATCGGAATGGAGCCGGGACGCCCTCGTCCCGGGGAAAGGATGGGTTTTCGAGGAACCGATCCGGGGATGGCGCTGTTCCGGGTCATTTCAATCCCTGACCAGGCGGTAGCGGTAGAAGCCGGGCGCGGACCGGTCGTTGACCGGCGCCCATTCGGGGTCGTGGAGTGCCGCCTTGTACTCGAGGAGGGTCTCGAATCCGGTCAATTCGACGCCTCCCCCGTCCGGGCCGGCCTCAATCCGGATCCGCGGGTTCAGGACCCCGATGCCATCGAGGTCGAACCCACCCCCCTCCGAGGTGGGGTAGGGGTCGTAAATGGGGTTGCCATAGGAATCCAGGCAGGACCCATCCCCGGTCACATCCACCAGCCGCACATGCGTGACGCGGCCAACGTCCAGCCCCGGCGTGCCCGCCAGCAGTCGCAGATCAAAGGGCGTGCCAAGACCCTGCACATGCTTGCCGGCCAGTCCGCCGTAGGCCTCCGGCTGCATCGGTTTGAACGGGTAGGGTGCGACGCTCTCGGCCGAAAGCGTATGGCTGGGAAAGCGAAAAAAGGTCTCGCCGTCGGAGGAGACTTCCACATAGGCCAATTCCAGAAACGCTGTGGAGTGGGCATTCTCGAAGAGGACGAAATCCGCCCCCGGTCCGTCGGTGATCGGCGCCGGAAACGTCAGCGTGATCTGGCCGCCATCGCCGAGACTGACCACCTGGGTTGAGCCGTTGAAACCGTCGCCTTCCCAGGCCGGCCCCAGGGCCAGTTCGGGGTTCATGTATGCGCCGACGTTGGGGCCGGGCACGTAATCCGCCACGCCGTCGGCCCAGCAAAGGATGGCCGGGTGGGTCGCGGAGATGCCCGAGTCGAGGCCGCCATAGGCGTAGGTGAGATCGGCCAGCGCGAAATAGGTCGGCGTGTTGGGGCCCCATGCGCCCATGTCCGTCGTCTCGAGCGTGCCAATGAGCTCGACGACCTCCGGGGGCATCCAGCTCAGATCCAGCGTGGCCCAGTTGGTTTGGATGAACGATCGGCCGTCGCGGTAATCGGCAAGATAATGATTCGTGGCGGCGAGCAGCGAACCGTCGGCGTGGTAGGCGGAGAGGGTCAGCACAAAAGAATCGCCGTCGGAAAAAGGCCGCGCGAAGCCGAAGCCGTCGCCATCGCGGAGGGTGCGGGCGGCATAGGTGGTGTTGTTGATCCGCACGGATTTCAGGGCGGCGGGGATGTCAAAGCGGATTTCCGGGGGCGGGTCGCGGCCGCTTTCATAGGCCACCGCATAGGCCCGGGGAAAACCCTGCGCCGCGGCATACTGGTTCATCCAGGTGCCGTCGACCGTGTTGCTGACCGACGAAAAGGCAAAGCCGGCCCAGGAATCCCATTCGGGAGTGTAGTGGTTGATGAACGTGACCGCTTCAATCGAGACCGAAGCATTGTGGAGAACCCCGCCGGGTCCCGGCAGCCGGTCATCGAATGAGACCACCGTTTGCGCCGCCAGGGCGCGCAGACCCAGAAAACCCGCCAACAGAAACCAGTTGTGCCGCACGACGGCATCCTTTCCGCCCCAGACTGCGAGGGCTTCCCGTGCTGTCTTGTTCCGGCGGCTCGTCTTCTGGCTTGCGGCTTTCTACTCTTCCGCCTTCTCCGGCCCGCAGGGAGGCCGAATGGCTTGCTGGAATTTCGGAACCGTTTACAGCGGCGCGACCGCGCGGGAATTCCACCCGCTTCCGTTAGTCGCCGGATGCGCCTCCACCATGGAAACGCGAGACCCACCCTAGCACGCCCCCCGCGTCCCCGGCAAGCGTGCGAATGAGGTATTTCAACGACCGGGTTCAGATGAGGCATTATATACTATTTATAAATAATATAATTATGCTATTTATAAATACTATATACATGGTCTTTGTAAAGAATCCGCCCCGGGAAAACCATTTTCCATGCCATGGAAATCCCGGTAGAGTGCAATGTCATGCATGGAGTTGCCCCCGAATGCCCGAACCGCCCGGCGGTCTTTCTCGATCGCGACGGCACGTTGATCGAGGATCGCGGGCATTTGCGTTCACCGGACGAGGCCGTGCGGTTTCCGGACACGGTTCCGGCGCTACGGCGGCTTGCGCGCGACCACGAATTGTTCATCGTCACGCAGCAGTCCGGGGTGGCCCAGGGGTTGCTCACCGGGGACGAGGCCCGGGCAGTCAACGATCATGTGGTGCAAGGCCTGGCGGCGGAGGGCATCGCCATTCGCGCCGTGTTTTGCTGTACGCATGGGCCGGAAGAGGGCTGCGACTGCCGCAAGCCGAATCCGGCTCCGTTGTGGCGGGCGGCCGCGGAATACCATCTGGATCTGGCGCGATCTTTTGTGATTGGGGATCATCCGCACGATGTGGAGTTGGCTCGACAGGCCGGCGCCCACGGGCTCTATGTGCGCACCGGCCATGGCGAGCGCCACCGAGATGAGTTGCCCAAAGATTTTGTCGCGCTTGTGCCGGGCATTCGCGAGGCGGCGGATTGGATTCTGGCCCGCCGGGCCGCCGAGGGGGGATCGGGCGGTCTGGAGGCGGTTCTGGACCGGGCGGCGGAAACGCTGCGCGGCGGGGGCGTGGTGGCGTTTCCGACCGAAACGGTCTATGGACTCGGCGCGGATGCCCGCAACGATGTCGCCGTTGCCCGGATCTTCGAAATCAAGGGCCGCCCGCGCTTTGATCCGCTGATTGTGCATGTGTCGGATCCGGCCATGGCGTCCGCCGTCGCCTTGGAACTGCCCGGGAAGGCCGATGAACTGATTCGCCTCTTCTGGCCGGGCCCCCTCACCCTGGTGCTGCGGAAACGGCCCGAGGTTTCGGATCTGGTGACCGCCGGGCTGCCGACCGTCGGCATCCGCATGCCACGGCATCCCCTGGCCCTGGACTTGATTCGCCGGGCCGGGGTGCCGATCGCCGCCCCGAGCGCCAATCCATTTGGCCGGACCAGTCCCACCACTGCCGGACATGTGGCCCGTTTGCTGGGCGGGGCGGTCGATGCCATCCTCGACGGGGGGGCCTGCGCCGTGGGGGTGGAGTCGACCATCCTGTCCTTTGCAGACGACGAACCGACCGTGCTGCGCCTGGGCGGATTGCCCCTGGAGGAAATTGAGGCCGCCATCGGCCCCGTCCGGATGGCCCCGCCGACGGATGACCTGCCCTTGGCGCCCGGGCGACTGTTGCGTCATTACGCCCCGCACACCCCCCTGGTGCTGGTGGAGGATTCCGCCGCCCTCCGGGGCGATCTTCACGCGGGGCTGTTGACGTTTCGCGGCCACCCGGATGAAGCCTCGTTCGGCGCGGTGGAGGTTCTGTCGCGTTCGGGAGAGTTGCGCGAAGCCGCCGCCCATCTGTTTGCTGCGCTGCGTCACCTGGACGAGAAGGGCTTGGCCGTGATCCATGCGGAACGGCTGCCCGATCATGGCCTGGGCCGGGCCATCAATGACCGCCTTCGCCGGGCCGCCCAGCAGGGCGGAATTTGAGCCGGGAGGGGGCTTCCCAATTGCGGGGGTGGATGATAGACTGCGAGCCGCATAAGACCCCATGGGATGGTTCCTTCCGATCTCCAGGGCCAGTTCTGTAGTTGTAACCTTAAGGGAGAGAATAAGATGAAGAAAAACGAAAGCCAGTGGATCGAGCGCCTCAGCCAGATGGCCGTGGCGAGCAGCCAGGTGGACGCCTCCCTGTACACCAAATATGATGTCAAGCGCGGCCTGCGGGATATCAATGGCAAGGGGGTTCTGGCCGGCCTGACCCAGATCGGCGAGGTGCAGGCGCATCCCGAGGGGGATGAATCCGGGCCGGGGCACCTGATTTATCGGGGCATGGATGTCGAGGATATCGTGGCGGGGTTCCTGCCCGAAGGCCGTCCGGGCTTCGAAGAGACCTGCTACCTGCTGCTGGCGGGCGAGATACCCAACCACGAGGAGCTGGCGGACTTCAGCAAACTGCTGGGCTCCTACCGCGACCTGCCGCACTATTTCGTGCACGATTCGCTGCTGGCGCTGACCAGCCGGGACATGATGAATGCCATGGCGCAGAGCATTCTTGCGCTCTATACCCTGGACAAGCAGGCCGACGACGTATCGCTGCCGAATGTGATGCGGCAATGCCTGAAGCTGATTGCCACGTTTCCGCTTCTGGCGGCCTATAGCTACCAGGCCTATTCCTACCGCCACGCAGGCAAGAGCCTGGTGATTCATACCCCCCAGCCCGGCCTTTCCACCGCGGAAAACTTCCTGCACATGATGCGCAACGACAGCCGCTATTCCCCGCTGGAGGCCCAACTTCTCGACCTGGCCCTCGTGCTGCACGCCGAACATGGCGGCGGCAACAATTCGTCGTTCACCACGCATGTGGTCACCTCCAGCCTCACCGACACCTATTCGGCGATCGCCGCCGCCATGGGATCGCTGAAGGGCCCCCGCCACGGCGGGGCCAACGCCAAGGTCGTGGCGATGTTCGAAGAGCTCAAGCGCGAGGTCAAGGACTGGAGCAGCGATCGGCAGCTCGAGGACTATCTGATCAGGCTGCTCAAGAAGGAGGCCTTCGACCGCACCGGCCTGATCTATGGCATCGGGCATGCGGTCTATTCCACGTCGGATCCCCGCACGGAAATCCTGCGCGGCCAGGTGCAGAAACTCGCCGCGGAAAAGGGCGTGGCCGACGAAATGGACCTCTATTTGCGCGTGGAGCGCCTGGCGCCGGAAATCATCGGTCACGAGCGCAAGATGTACAAGGGCGTCAGCGCCAACGTCGATTTCTATTCGGGCTTCCTGTACCGCCTGCTGGACATTCCCCGGGAGCTGTTCACGCCGATTTTTGCGATGTCGCGCATTGCCGGCTGGAGCGCGCACCGGCTCGAGGAACTGGCCAACGGCGGCAAGATCATTCGCCCGGCGTACAAGAGCGTGGCGGCGCGCCGGCCCTATGTGCCGATGGCCGGGCGCGAGTAGGCGGCCTCAGCCGCCGGAAAAGGGCGGCAGCAGCGTGATCTGATCGCCGTCGCGGATCGGGGTGTCCCAAGGGACGAACTCCCCGTTGATGGCCGCCTGCACGATGTTGGTGGTCAGGGGAATGTCGCCGCTGGCCTGGATTTCATGCAACAACTGGCGCGCGGTCTCCGCGCCGGTTTCATAGGTCTCGGTCTGGGTGCCCCGCCGGGCGCCCACGAGGGCGAAATAGCGGATCGCAACGTTTTTTTTCTTGGGCATATTGCGGGAATCCGGGTTCATGATTCCCGAGCCTACTTCGAAACGGGATCGCTGTCTACCCAGCGGCGGGGCGGTCTGCAAGGCCGGACACGGCTGCGTCAAGAAAGCGTAAGCGACGGGAAGCGGCGCAAGAAGAGCGGGGCCATCGGCGGGGGCGAGTGGGCGGCGGGCCGTTGCATGGGTCTGGAGCAGCGATTTTCCCGCTGGGAGCGCAG
>Ga0334882_1004621_pt1 | contig 11468 bp, 7 predicted proteins | sample GraSluR1_MG_5_FD_207226 | JGI IMG/M metagenome (GOLD analysis project Ga0334882, IMG submission 207226) | Sludge microbial communities from methane-producing bioreactor in Wageningen University, Netherlands - Granular Sludge_15_04-R1 | ecosystem: Engineered > Bioreactor > Anaerobic > Unclassified... | reverse complement strand
ACTATTCCGATTATTGTGGCAGAGGTTAATAGTAACCCCCCTCACGAAAATCAATGGGTTACGGCCCTGCGGTTAACGGGAGCTTCTTTGCCCATATGTATATTGTACAGTCTCCCGGATGTTTCCTTCGATGCATTTACCAGTTCATGGTACGGGCGATCAGTGACATCCACAAAGCCTATATTGTAATTTTCGCCATCAAAACGTCCGGTTGATGGTTGGTCTGTCCACTGGAACCAGTGTGTTCCTATAAGTGCAGGGTGTGCCGCAGCATTTTCTACATAATACTGATAAGCAGCTCCTCTCTCCTCTTGATTCAAGACCTGCGCCAATCCGGGAGCCATCCCCCGGCCCGGCATTCCGAAATGAAACTCTCCAATTATTACTGGAAGCCCGGTCAGGTCATTTATTCTTTGCAGTGCCTCATGATCTGCCGAGTATCCATATATATTGATACTGAATACGTCAAATCCTTTTGATGCTTCAATAATATCATCCGGAGGAGAACCCCCAAAACGGATCCCAAGATTCAGATGATCAGGATCATGTTTTCTTACAGCCTCATTGACAATATTGATAAACCTTTTATAGGCATTGTACACAAATTCTTTACGGCGCTCCGGAGTGTCCTGTTCGTCAAGGAATTTAATCAGTTCAGATTTCATCGGTGTATTTTCTCCGGCCAGAATGAGATCGGCCAGTTCTGATTCCCTTTCAGGCCAGGGTGGCTCATTACCGATAAAATAACCCAGCATATAGGGATCATCCTTATACGGCGAGCACTGCCGGGAAGCGGATTCATCAATCCGTTTCTCAAAATCCGGGGCATATACGTCAGGCATACCCATAAGACCCGTCTCTATACCCCAGCCTCTCAGAGTTACAACATAAGCTTTCCGGCCAGTTCGTCCCAGAGCCGGGTCTGACCAGTTGCCAATGGTATTTAAGCCCCAGCTGTCCATACGGTTTACTGTAAGATCGAGCCATTTATTGTACCATTCAGGTCCGAAGCGGCGGTACAGGTTCCATGTATATATTGAAGGGCGGCCTTCAACGGAAGCAGTCTGACCTGCAACATCTGTTTCATCAGGAGGCAAAGCAGCGAATAAATATTCCCTACCCTCCAAACGAGCCAGTTCAGAGCGTGAATTGATGCATGTACTTCCGGCTGAAAAAAATAAATAGCCTTCGGGATCAACAAACCACCATATCCCTTCAATCTTCTCAACACGGAAGAATCCTGTTCCTTCAACCCTTGAATCAAGGAATCCTCCGTACTTTGTGGTCCTGCAGGCACTATTGGCATATGAATTTTCTTCCTCCCTCCAGTCGCTTATCAGGTCATTGAGCTTTTTTACCTTTCCGGGCCAGTTATCAGGGATCCATTGCCCAAACTCATCAACAAGGGGTATAGGACTAAGGATGGAATCCATTGGTATCGTGGTGAGTTGGATGTTTCGCAGCTCAAGGATTGGTGAGCCTGCGGGGTGACGCATTGCTATTCCAACAGAGTCAATGTTATTTATTGATCCTACATGACTGCTGAAGCCGATCCAACAACCTGGAAGCGGTGTCTTCCATATTGCAGCCATGTCAGTACCTTCTGTGTTTCTTTCCTGAAAATGGATCAGTGGGACCGATGCTCTCACCCAGGCCTTCTGAAATGGCTGAATGGTTAATATCCTTACGCCTTCAGCGTCGTACAGCCTGATATCAAAACGCTGGGGGGTTGATGAATTGAGTTCAAAGGTGAGATACCCGCAGCCAGACCAGTCAGATGGCAGGTCCGGATCCAAATCTTTGACCGAGAACTTCTCTTCTGACAGGTCTCCTTCAAATTTTATTACAATCGTTCGATTCTTTTCAGAGCAGGCGCAGATAATTAAAAGAACAGGAATGATGGTACTTAAAATTACAGTCTTCATAGCACCAGGATTAATAAAGATTTTTATAAAGTTAAGCATATTAAGAAACCGGTTGGTCTCATATCAGTGAATTTTAATCATCAGAATTCACACATATGACAGCTTCGTTTCATAAATTTGTGATAATCGTCCATCCTTAAAAAACAGAGCCATGTTAAAAAAATCTTTCTATCCGGTTTTACCCGTACTCATCCTGATCGCCTTTACAAAATGTTTCAGCACAAAACATCCTGTCACCGGAGATCCTTCAGGCCTGACACCGGCAGCAGAAAGGGAGTTCAGAGCAGCCTGGGTGGCCACCGTGGCAAATGTCAACTGGCCCAGTAAACCGGGGTTACCGGTTGAAGAACAGAAGAAAGAGGCTCTTATGCTTCTTGACCTTCTCCACGATAACAATTTCAATGCGGTTATTTTCCAGGTAAGGCCCCAGTGCGATGCCCTCTACCAGAGCAACCTTGAGCCATGGTCTTATTATCTTACAGGAGAACAGGGAAAAGCTCCCGATCCCTGGTATGATCCTCTTGAATTCTGGATCAGCGAAGCACACAAAAGAGGCATTGAGCTTCATGCATGGCTTAATCCTTATCGTGCCCATCACGTTGCAGGTGGAGAAGTAACTGATGCTTCCATCGTTAAGAAAAGGTCCGATCTGGTCGTTAAACTTGAAGCAGGCTACTGGTGGCTTGACCCTACAAAACAGGGGACACAGGATCACTCTTTCAATGTAGTTATGGACCTTGTAAGAAGGTATGACCTCGACGGGATCCATTTCGATGATTATTTCTATCCATACCCTTCGTATAACAATGACAAAGATTTTCCTGATGACGAAGGCTGGCTGGCCTATCAGAGAAGTGGCGGCAAACTGTCACGGGATGACTGGAGGCGGGAAAGTGTGAACAACTTTATTAAAAGACTCTATAAGGGAATCAAGGCTGAAAAGCCATATGTGAAATTCGGGCTCAGCCCCTTCGGTATCTGGCGGCCATACAATCCTCCGGCAATTGAAGGATTTGATCAGCACAACCTGCTGTACGCTGATGCCAGACTGTGGCTTAATAAGGGATGGATAGATTACTGGTCGCCTCAACTGTACTGGCCTGTAAATCAACTTTCTCAGAGCTTTCCCCTGCTCCTTGGCTGGTGGAAGGGAGAGAATCTGAAAGGAAGGCATGTCTGGCCGGGTATAAGTATAGGAAGGCAGCAATCCGATAAAGCAACTGATGAAACCATAAACCAGATTATGATAGCGCGCGGCATGCTGCCTGAAAGCCCCGGAGTAGTACACTGGAGCATCGGTTCACTGGTTTATTCCCCCCGGCTGACAAAAGCAGTTGCAGGAGGGCCGTATAGAAACAAAGCATTGATACCGGCATCCCCGTGGCTTCATAAAAGACTGCCGTCACCGCCTGATATTATGGTTTCTGAAGAAAATGATTCTATAAGGATCTCATGGAGTCACAATAAATCCGGTGATATATCAAACTGGGTCGTTTACGGAAAGTATGGTCCTGTCTGGAAGCATAACATCTATGGCAGGTATCATAACTCAGGTCTCATGCCCGCATATACAGTCAACACTGCTCTTCTGGAACAAACTGATCAGGGTTCAATCCGGGATGTTGCAGATGTTATTATACCTCTTGACAGCATAGCGGTTACAGTTGCAGACCGGTATGGGAACGAAAGCAGTGTCGAAAAGAAAGCTGTTATTAAGCGGTCATTTGCAGAAACAGTTACCCTGACAGAAATTTATGATAAGTATGCCTTCAGGGAAAAGGGTTTCGCTCTCAAGGAGCCAGCGGTAAAACCGGGCATAGATGTTCTGGTGGAAGATCATCCCGATCTGATAAAAGGCAGGAGGATAGGCCTGATTACCAATCCTTCTGCCGTGGGGTCTGATATGAGAAGCAGTATTGATATTCTGGCAGGCACACCAGGTGTTAATCTTGTTGCCCTGTTTGGTGCCGAGCACGGAGTAAGAGGAGCAAAACAGGGCCGGATAATACAGGAAGGAGAGCCTGATCCCCAGACCGGCATCCCTGTATACAGTCTTTACGGAGACTCGTATGCACCAAAAAAAGAATGGATAGAAGATCTGGATGCTCTTCTTTTTGATATTCAGGGAACAGGATCAGCCTGGTATACATATAAATATTCGATGTCCTTTGCGATGCAGGCCTGTGCAGAGGCCGGAATACCATTCATCGTCCTGGACAGGCCGAACCCGCTGGGGGGCCGTGTTGTTGAAGGCCCATTTCTTAACCTCTCCGGGATATTCCGTCATCCGCTTCCCTTACGGCACGGAATGACTTACGGGGAACTGGCTTCAATGTGGAATGAAACAGAGGGGTATAAGGCCGATCTTACCATAATCAAAATGAAGGGCTGGCGCCGGACAATGACATGGGATGATACAGGTCTTCTCTGGGTAATGCCTTCACCAAACATGGGAACCCTTGAAACTGCAATTGTATACCCAGGCCAATGCCTGTTTGAAAGGACGAACATATCGGAAGGCAGAGGAACAACCAAACCGTTCCTGATCACAGGGTCATCATGGGTAAATGCTGAGATGGCAGCTGCTGACCTTAACAGCAGAGATATCAGAGGAGCTGTTTTCAGGCCGGTATATTTTATACCTGTAACTGCAGATCCGGGATCCAACAGAAGAGGAAAACCATGGAACAGGATGTGCGGGGGAGTTGAAATAATGCTTACGGATCCTGGAGAATACAGGTCAGTGGAATCTGCCCTGCACATTTTTGACGCCTATCGGAAAACAAATCCTGACTCGCTTGCCTGGTCTCCTCCTGAGTTAATTAAACGCCTGGACGAACCAGGGATGACAGTCGGGCAGATTATTAAGGAATGCCAGGATGAAGTGAGCGATTATATAGAATCCAGGGAAAAATACATGCTCTACCGATGAATAAGAAAATAAAAAAATATTTGATCATAGCTTTTTCAGCCTTTATTGCTGCATGTACCATAAGCTGCCAGAGCAGCCGCCCGGAATTCATGCATCAGAGGGCCTTAAAAGATCTGTCGCCAAAGGATGTTGAATTACGTGGTTTCATGGTATCTCCTGAAAAGTGGCTCAATCCTGATACCACCATCATGAAAAACCATATCAGAAACATTATTACTGAAATCAATGACGCCAACAACAATACTGTCTTCTTCGTTGTAAAAGAAAATGAAGATGTATACTTCCGGTCTGCACCTGAATCATTCTCCCGAAAACCCTCAAATAATACTGAGGAATCTGACCCGCTGAATATAGCTGTCGGATCAGCCAGGGAACAAGACCTTAAGATCTATGCCGTCCTTGATTTACCGGAAGCTGGTATCTTGAAAAGTAAAAACAGTAATCCAACCCATCTTGCGTCAAAGCTTAAAACAGATGTCCGCAACATGGTAATGAACTACGGGATCGACGGTCTCGGTTTTACGGGTTCCGCTTTCAATCCCGATCTTATTGAAGAGATTTCTGTTGAAGCAATGCTGATTAAACCATACCTAGTCATATCTCTCGTACCTGATGAAGAATCAGGGTACGCTAAAGCACTACGCTGCCTTGAAAATGGTATAGTGGATCTTGTTATCCCGGCAGGCAGAATAGCTGTCGCTGAACCATACCATTATCCGGATAAAGCTGAACAGGGGTATGATCTGAAAAAGATAAGACCGGAACAGGTTGTCAGGCTGAATCTTACTCCGATGTTCACGGATGATCCTGCAGGAAAAATAATTAAAATCAAAAATGACAATAAGACAAAGGTCACCGATGGTAAAGGATGTATTTCTTTTGTGACATCTGAACGCGACACAATAAAGCTGCAAACTCCTGCCGGAAATGTAACACTTTCGACCAGCCGCTGGTCACCACCTTATATATACACCGTGCTGCCCGGTAATTCGGTAACACGTGAATCCCCTTGGGTTGAATTCCGTTGCATGCCCCGTGAATTCACTCAGATCCCGGAATATGAGTTGTTGTGTAGAACAGAATATCCTGCAAGTGTGAAGATCAATGGTGATTCTGTCAGGCAGTACAGAACAGGTATTTTTTTTAAAAAGATCACTCTGAAGGAAGGCCCCAACAGGATACGTGCTGACGTTATTACAAAAGACTCTCTGACCGTGTTATATGAGAGAGAGTTCATGTATTCAAAGAGTGAAATCTCCAGGCCTGTCTATCCGTTATGGATCGATGAAAGGTCTGTGGAACCATTCGCTGACATGGAGCTTCTGCCTGGCGATATCCTGAATATCAGGTTTATCGGCTCTGCCGGACAGGATGCTCACGTGGTCGTCAACCCGGGAAATAAAGGTATAAGATGTTCCCGAAAAGACCTTGATGATCATAGTATATATCAGGCAGAACTGCCATTGGGAGAATTGAAGAAGGGAAAAGAATACAGTATAACTCTCCGGCTAGACCCGGTTGATAAAAACGCTCAAATAAAACCATACAAACTATCTTTGCAGAATACCATCACAGTCAGGGAAATGAATGATTTTCCCCTTGTGAGGATCATCAATGAAAACTCCAGGTTAATATACAATGCAGGAGAAATAAGGCTGGGAGGACCAATAAGGTCGGAACTGGGGCCGGGCATCATATTAAAAACAAACGGCAGGAATGGAGATAATTACAGGGTTCATCTCAGCAGTATTGAAAATGGAATGATAAGCAAAAATGATATTTCAGAACTGCCACCCGAAGCGGTTAAGAGATCTTATTATATCACAAGTTTGTCATGCGGACCTGCAGAGGGTGCTGATATACTCAGCATACCTTATCCTGAGCCAATTCCCTACGAAGTACACCCCGAACCGAACCAGAACAGGATAGTTGTAACCCTTTTCGGGGCAGAAACAAGCAGCACCTGGATCACTCACAGAAGCGGCAGGAAAATTATTGACAAAGTGACCTGGGAACAACCTGTTCCTGAGACCTATAAAATATATGTTAATCTTAAGACCCCTGATATCTGGGGTTATGATATCCGGCCGTTTAACAACAGTCTTATACTCCGAATAAAACATCCGCCAGAATATGATCTGAAAAATGAAAAACCTCTTTCCGGATTAAAAATTGCGATTGAGGCAGGGCATGGGGGCCAAAACACGGGAGCAATTGGTTTATCAGGTCTTTTGGAGAAAGACATCAATCTGGATCTTTCATTTAAGCTGGGCGATTTGTGCAGGTCTATGGGCGCAGAAATAATACAGGTCAGGGATTCGGACAAAGACATGTCACTTATCGAAAAAAGAGACATTGCCATTTCATCAGATGCTGATATGCTTATCAGCATACATGCCAATGCAGGAGGAAGAGGTTATCTGCAGGTTGGGGGGACAAGTACCTACTATCATAATCCATTCTGGGCACCTCTGGCAGAAACTGTTTACGAAAGCTTATTGCAGCTGGGGCTGGATGAGTTCGGAGTGGTGGGATCGTTCAACTACACGGTAACAAGAGTATCACAAATGCCGTCAGTGCTTGTTGAACAGGCATTTTTATCCCATGCCGGCGACGAGGAGAAACTTGCTGATCCGGTTTTTCGCCAGCATATGGCTGAAAAGATCTGCGATGGAATAATTAATTACCTGAGATACATGGATCAGTAAATGATCATCCTCTGATCGTCTGACAACAGCGGATATGAATCCTGAAATGATAATCAGGCCGACTCTTGCATTCCTTTCGATTCAACAGCACAATGAAATACCGGATATTTTAGTCAAATATTATGGCTGTTTGTCAAAATGTCAATTTACTTCATTGCAGCCTTCACAGTACTGTCCTGTTGTGCACAGCATTGATTACCTGATTTATAACATGCCAGAGATCATGATTGACGAAGATTCTGGTCCGTGAGACAGAATTAATGTTTAATATTTTTGACGAATGAACTATTTTCATTGACGAATGTTAGATATGATGTGACTAAAATCCAAATAAGAGTATTTTGTTAAAAAAATACTCTGATTTTGTGTGTAAGTGATAATTCACCGACTTGAACAGTATGCAATTTTGTATTATTTTTACGACATATTTGAGATTATAATATCAGAATGGAAAACACCTCAATATTAAATAAATCCGACATCATAAACAATCAGGAGCCCAGGCCTGTTGTAAGTGAAATCGGGGTAGTCGAAGACAAGGTTGAGGCAAATCCTGTTCTTGAGGGACTGGTGGCTGAAGGCGGTGAAAATTTCTATCACTATATAAACTGGCTTGGTCTTTCAAAGGATTCGAATCTTATGATATTATCGTCGATACATCATTATTATTACGATTTCAACGATCTGAAAGGAGTAAAGACTCTTATAAACCTCAAACAGCTTAATCAGATCAGTCATATAGATAATTTCCTGAGTAATGTATTCAGAGTGCTTCCAACAAAAGCAAATTTTATAGGCTGCTTCAAGGACAATAAGATAAGAAAAGGACTTGCAGTGCCATTTTACCAGTCATTCAAATTCTTAAACAGCCTTATAAATCTTTTCGACTCCAGAACCGAGAGATTTATGTCGAGGAAAGAGGTAAGAAAACTACTTGAATCCCATGATTTCAGTATAACGGATATGACTGAAATCGGGAACCTTACTTTTTTCTGCTCTGAAAGTTCAAAGAAACCAGACTGAGGCAATTCCTGTCAGCTGTCTTTCCCCATTTTCTTTAACACAAGCATTTTTTGCAATAGTGAAAGATTAATAACTCCGCAGCATCAAACTATGTTAATTGTTAAAAGGAGTTCAATCCGGATTATGCAATCTCTTTTCATATCTGTTATTTATATAAATGTATTTTTTCATCGACAATAATTGAGATTTAGTCAAAACAGATCATAGTATATTTAAAATGACAAGGTATTAAATAATAACGGAGAAATGTTTTGATTATCATTTGCTTAGCAATTAAAGACAAACTGCCGAATTCATTTTTACAAGATTTTACCGGTAAATATCCTTATGATTTTGATAAAAGCACCTTACCTTTTCCCCAGTAACGAAAAACTGTTGACAAGCATTGGGAATTGAGTGACAGACAAACAGCAATTGTCACGCTATTGATCACTAAATGAAGATGTACCACTTGACAACCTTATCCTGAAAGTATAATTTCATCCCGGTAAAAATATTGAATCATGGAGCATTTATCGGTATTGGAGAAACCTGCAAATGTGAATTTCGCACTGAAGAGAGAAAAATCAGATATGCCGGTTTCATATAAAATCAATAAAAAATCAAATCCGGTGCAGGAAAGACTTATGCAGGAAGGATGCAGAGAATTTCTGTGGTACATCAGATTGCTTGGTTTGGAAACTTTTTCCGGCGTTTTCATTTTATCTTCAGTGCACCATTATTATTATGATGTTGGAGATCTGAGCGGCACCAGATTACTGGTCTGTGTTCAGAAGCTTAATCAGATAAGGCATCTTACCAGTTTTGTAAGTACCATAGCCGGCATATTACCGGAGAAAGCTTTCCTGGCTGGTTGTTACGAAAATACCGTGACAGAAAAAAATAATGACCTGTCATTTACCACATTCGTGCGTGCAACATGTCAGCATAAATATTCTCCATCAGAATATAATGCAGTAGTGTCATCAGAAAGTATTGTCAGCCTCCTGAAGGAAAAGAGTTTTCAGGTTATGGATATTTCCAGATTAAATGGATTAATATATTTTTGTGCTCAAAAAAAAAGTTATCAGGGCAATACTTACCCCGACCGATCCAGTATGGTGCCATAAATTTACCGCGGGAAAAAAACTGACGAAGGATAGTCGAAAAAAATCAGTTACAATTTACCTTTGTTGCAATAATATACAAAAATTAACGTATATTCTTGAGTAATGATTTTATGGGAAGAAAAAGTTCAATATTGAGTTGGAAGATTATTCCATTTCTGGAAAAATGGAACCTTATGAATCTGGTACTCGGGTTCATTGATATTCTTTCCATTGCTATGGCTTTCCAGATTGCTTACCTGATAAATTATTACGAAGACGGGGGCCGTTTCTTTTTCGAAAGGAGTGAATTCAGGCTGATCTTCCTGGGTATATTACCATTGTGGCTTATATCATTGTATCTGATCAAAGTCACGGAAATCCCCAGAACAAAAAGGTACCGGACCTTGCTGTTTGAATACATTCAGTCTGCCATTGTGATCAGCTTTGTGCTTCTGGTCTTTTATTTTGTTTTTAAGCTCTCGTACATATCCAGATTATTTCTTATCGAGTTTGTATTTCTTGGCTTCATTTTCCTTTTTTTCGTGCGTGTCGTTGAATATAAGGCATTCAAGATCTACAGGTTAAAAGGGTACAACCATGTAAATATTATTTTAATAGCCGACGAATCAGCCATACCTTTTACAGACAGCCTTCTGATAAACAAGGACTGGGGATACAGGGTCATTTTTCTTTTCACGGGTTCCCAGCTTGTAATGGACAGATACAGAAAAAGGATAAAAATGATGCCTGAGAAGACCCTGGGGGTATTGCCAGAACTGATCAAGATTGATACTATTGATGAAGTTATTTATGCAAAAAAGGAAACGGCAACAACGGAAGTCCGGAAAACCATAAGGTGGTGTGAAGAACTGGGGGTTATTTTCAGGCTAAAATACAGGGAAGTCCAGCTAAGTCTCACAAACGCTTTTGTTGCATCCATTGGTGATGAAAAATTCCTTACTTTCATCAATATCCCGTATAAGCCCGTTGCACTTGCTGTAAAGAAATTTATGGACATAGCCGGTTCATTGGTGCTGTTGATAATACTGTCTCCGCTGATGCTGATGATAGCTTTGGGAGTTAAACTAACATCGCCGGGGCCGGTAATTTACAGACAAGCCAGGGTTGGATTGAGAGGCCGGCAGTTCAATCTTTACAAATTCAGGACCATGGTGTCTAACGCTGAGGAGATAAGGCTCGATCTTGAGGAACAAAATGAAATGGACGGGCCTGTTTTCAAGATCAGGGAGGATCCCAGAATTACGAAAATAGGAAAAATTTTACGACGAACGGGGCTTGACGAGCTTCCGCAGCTTGTCAATGTTCTTAAAGGAGAAATGTCGCTTATTGGTCCTCGTCCTCCGTTGCAAAGTGAGACGCAGCAATATGAGAGATGGCAGCTCAGAAGGCTTTCTGTAAAGCCTGGCCTGTCATGCTTCTGGCAAATCATTCCCGACAGAAATGACGTAAAATTCGAGAAGTGGATGGAAATGGATCTGGCTTATATTGACAATTGGTCTCCTCGTATAGATTTTATAATTTTGCTCAAAACTATAAAAACCGTATTCCAGAGAACTGGTGTATAATACTTATAATCAGACTTTATGAAAAAGACAAAAAATCTTCTCTGCAAAAAAGGAATATTTTTCCTTTTAATAATGATGTTTGTTGTGGGATGTGTTCCAACAAATAAACTCAGTTATTTTAATGACATCGATGAGGTGGAGGAACCTGTGGTTAATCCGAAAATCCAGAAAACCATCTTACCTTTCGACAGATTATACATAAGGAT
>Ga0334882_1004618_pt1 | contig 11474 bp, 10 predicted proteins | sample GraSluR1_MG_5_FD_207226 | JGI IMG/M metagenome (GOLD analysis project Ga0334882, IMG submission 207226) | Sludge microbial communities from methane-producing bioreactor in Wageningen University, Netherlands - Granular Sludge_15_04-R1 | ecosystem: Engineered > Bioreactor > Anaerobic >... | reverse complement strand
TATTTCCGGATCAGTCTTTCCCCGTCCTGGGCAAAAGGCAATATACCAATTTCAGAGTAGAATTTTAATGTGCTTTGCCTTACTCCGGAAACCTTGGCCAGTTCTCCTATGGATAAGATGATATCATTTTTAGCATCTTTTTTGTTCATACTTTACCAACATTGTTTCATAATTTTAGTGTATTGAAATAAAAATATAATATAATTTTGTATTTTCATTTTTTGAAAATATGGCTAAATACTCTACTTCCTGTAATTAGAGTTATAGGAAGTAGGATCAAAATTTTACATAAAAATTTTGCTTATAATATTTGCATAAGAGCATTTCATTTATGCATTTGACACATGCAAATAATCAATTTATAATATATATAGAAATGTACTAAAGCTTCCCTTAGTTGGGAGCGAAATAGGCTCTGCTACGGCAGGGCCTTCTTATTTTATTTAGCTATCTTACTTTTAAGGTTCCTTAGATAGATGATTTGATGAGCTGCTTTTAGCAATTCATCTGATAATCTATCTTTTCCGGCCATAATCAATACTATTTTATGTTTCCCTTTGAGATACTTTACCAGCTTGATAAAATCACCATCTCCACTCCCCAAGATACATTGATCATATTTATTTAAGGTATCAATAGCATCGATGGTTAACTCCACATCAAAATTGCATTTATGTTTATAACGATTAGTCTTGACATCATAAAGCCTCTGGACCGGCTTTGTTCTAACCATATAACCTTTAGTTTTAAGATATTTAAAAAATGCTTCTTTGCCCCTTTTCTGGTTATTAAAATCATTTAGATTACAATTAGGATGGGTATCAAAGAAAGCAGCTTTAGTTATAAGGCCTTCATAAAAATATAATTCCTGGAGATCGTATTTTTCCTCAAAATAGCTTTTAAATTTTTCCCAATCAATTTCCCAATGATATTTGGATAAATAATAATGAAAATTACGGTAATCAATAAATATACTGGTTCTTAATTTATTTTGATTCATAGTGTCTATTAAAACTTTACTCCTGCAAACGTCTTATAATAATTCGGTAAATCTTCTTCCATTTTGATGTTGTCATTGTAAATCTGCAGCATTTCCAAACTTCTATGTCTGGTATACTGGGCAACTCTCAGAAGATCCCCTTTATAATTTTTAATTAAGGTAGTGGTAAAGTAATGCCGGAAACCATGCACGCATTTATCTATTTCCAGATCATTCAAAACTTTTTTAATAACCATTCTCAATCCCCTGGTAGTTATCCTCTTGTTTTTGTTATTATTGCTCTTACAAACAAAAAGAGCGCCGTCTTTAAGATTATTCTTTTTGAGATAGTATTTGATATGCTTCACTGTTTCCGGGTGCAAATAGATGATTTCTTTGTCATCTCTGCCCTTCCCCTCAATGAGTGCTGTCTTTCGGATCAGATCAACATCTTTGACGTTCAAACGGGTAATCTCCACCTGTCTTAAGCCCTGTAATACTAGTAGGCTGATAATTGCTTTAATACGGGTATTTTGCGCAGTATTAGGGAGCTCTTTTAAGGCATAAGCAAGCTTATCAATCTCTTCATCATTCAGGCCTTCCTTTTTGTGTTTTTTGGATTGGCTGAATGATTTAATATTCTGGGTAATATCAGCAGGAAGAATTCCTCTGCGGTTTAACTCTTTTAGAAAGACTTTTGCAGTTACCAGGTATTTATTTTTGGTGGATACGGTGTAATCGGTCCGGGTTTTAAGATAGTTTTTATATTCCAGGAAGCTGTCCCGGTCCATTCCCTTATCGGTAATAAAATCAAGGAAATGCATAATCCTGGCTTGATAATCTTTTTTTGTTTCATCATTGATATCTAAAAAGTAGAAAACTTTTTTTGCTTTTTCATGATCGAAGCGGGGAGAAGGTTCCGGGGAAGGATTTTCTTTAGAGGCAACTAATCGATTACTCATAGCTATACCCTCGTTAAATTACTTATTACTTACTACTTACTGTAGAGATATAAAAGGGTAATGTCAAATTTATTTGATAATTAAGTAAATACTATTTTACAATAATCTTCTAAGAATAAAAAAATATTGCAAATTTATAGAGGTATATACAAATGATACTATTTGCTTTTTTTCAAAAATATAGAAAAGAAGAATGTTATTATTAAAATAGAAAAAGCGGCAATTGTGAAGGCATTTATAAAATTAAAATGTTCAACAAGTAACCCCAATATGGGTGTTAACATACCCCCTCCTTCCATGCTTCCGAAATAATATAACCCGATTATAGTGGATCTATTTTTATCTGTAGTTTGTTTCATCAAATAAGATTCAGAGGTTACAAACCGGATATAGTTTGTCGCTCCGAGAATAACCAATAATAGAAATAAAAACCAACCGTATGGTGATATTCTTAGAAAAAATATAGTAATAGCCGAAGCATAACATATAATCAAAGTAAGATTTTTTGCCCCGAATCTATCAGATAAATAACCTCCTACAAAACTTGCCCATAAACCAGATGAATAAAAAAAAGCAATAGCCGTTGCTGCAACCTCCTGACTAATGTTGAAATAATCTACCAAAAAAAGAGGTATAAAAGCAATTATAGAAAAAGTAACTGCTTGTGTGAAAGAACTTAATAAAATGAAAGGTATCAATCGAAATATGCAATTTAAAGTTGGTTCTGTATCTATATTATCAATCTTTTCAGTTGATGTATTTTTATTTTTTGTGTGATCTAACTTTTTTGTATAATAATAAAGTAAAATACCAAAAATAAGTGTTGGGATAGACAACCAGACGTAAAGCAACCTCCATCCATAATTATTTACTAATAAAGCGACAAAAAGCGGGGCTAAAAAGTAACTAGAAGAACCACCTATCATATGAATACCTAGCGCCTGCCCTTGGTAATCAGAAGTAACCCCTGCATTGATTAGAGGAAGAGAAGCAGGATGATATGCTCCTCCCAATAAACCCATCAATATAAATAATATAGCAATAAAGGCATAGCTTTGAGACATAGCTATTAAAAAACCGCATATTGATAAACCAGAAATACCTATTGAAACCATAAAAGATGTATTTATTCGGTCGGATAACCATCCACAAGGTATTTGGCTTATACCATATGATAAATTAAAAGCAGAAATAAGAAAACCTGCTTGAACGTAAGTAAGGTTAAATTCGCTACGAATAAATGGTAAAAGAGGAATTTGCAATGCAGTAATTAAATGGTGTACAAGATGAGCAAAGAAAAACATAGTAATAAGGCAGGATTTTCTTGAAACAAGAGATGTTTTATTGTCTTTATTATTTAGCATAGTGTCCTTTGTCTGCAATTATAAAATATATTGCTTTTTGCATTCTTATAAAATTTAGTATTTTATTGGTAAATTTAAAATATTTAAAAAAATACACACTTATAACAAACAGTGACATGTTTTTTTATATTTTATAGTGGTATTTTATCAATATAAATTAATCCATAAGCATATTTGGTAAAAATAATGAAATTTCTGGAACAAAAGAGATAATTAATGCTGCTAAAAGTAACAATACAAAAAATGGGAGAGAATGTTTAACTACTTCACCCATAGATTGTTTTGAAACTTGCATGGCTACAAAAAGGCAAAGTCCAAACGGTGGAGTAATAAAACCTACCTGTGACATTACAATGGCAATAATTCCAAAATGTATTAAATCCACATCAAAAGCATTTAATGTTATTATTAGCAAAGGGCCTAAAATGATAACAACTGAAGCAACATCAATAAAACAACCCATTATAAAAAATATTAAAATTAAGAGTATTATCAAGATAGCCTTAGAGGTTATCAAACTTCCAATTGACCCATATATCAATGCAGGAATTTGTTGAGTTGTCATAAACCAAACAAAAACTTGAGCTGATGCTAAGATCATAGTTAGTGCCCCTGATTGTATTGCAGCATTTCCTAGTATATTGTTTAAAGTAGAAATATTTTTAATATTTTTATACACAAAAATTTCAACAAACAATACATAAACTAAAGATATTGCGGCAGCTTCAGTGGGTGTAGTAAGGCCACCGTAGATTCCTCCTAGAACAATAATAGGAAATAACAGTGCAAAAAAACTATCTTTTATTGTGTGTAAAATTTCTTTGAACGAGCAGGTTACAGTATGGCCAAAATTATTTTTTTTACATACAATAGAAACGTAAACACTCCATATAACAGTTATCATTAGTCCAGGTAAAAAGCCTGCCAAAAATTGTTTTCCTACAGAGGTATTCATAGTAACACAAAGAATTACCATTGGGATACTAGGAGGTATTAAAACGCCCAGAGAACCAGCAGTAGTAATGATACCAGTAGCCATAGATTTTGGATAACCATTTTCTATCAAACTTGGTAACATTACAGAACCTATTGCAACAACAGTAGCCATTGCAGAGCCAGTTATTGAACCAAAAAACATACATGCAAATATTGTTGCTATGCCAAGTCCACCAGGTATACGACCAAAAATAGAATTCATAACATTTACTATTTTTTTTGCAATATCACCTTTTGCTGCAATAGCACCAGACATAATAAAAAAAGGAACTGCCAATAAAACAAAATTATCGAGACCATTAAATATTTGCTGAATTAGAATAACAGGATTCACCCCACCAAATACTACAATTCCTATTGATGCTGATATAAGTATTACAAATGAAATAGGTAATCCAAAAATTAAAAGAGAAAAAAAAGTTATAATAACTGTTTCTAACATTTCTATCCGCCTTATTTGATTAAATATCTATATTTTATATCTATAAATTTACTCTTTTGAATTATTTTCATTTTGATTATAAACAAATTTTGCTTCTTTAATAGCTTGAATTATAAATCTAATAAACATGGTAATGCTGAATAAAAGAATAGGCAAATAAGGTATATACATAGGTATGCCAAGGGTGGAGGTTTGTATATTTATTTTAACAAGGGATAATATGAGACTCCACGCATAATAACAAAAGTATATTAAAAATGCTGCGCACATCATATTTACTATTATTTTAAGAATATGGCCAATTTTATCTGGAACTTTTGAATACAGCGCATCCATAGAAACTAACTCTCCCTTTGTTACTGCAACACTTGCCCCTAAAAAGGTAATTAATATAAGCATATATCTACTAAGCTCTTCAAGCCAGTATAAACCTTGAAAACCAAATTCGAATTTTCTATTTAAAAATTGAATTACCATTGCACCGCTTATAAATACAGGGAAATAGGCCAAGGCAATTTTTTCTAGGCTCGTGAATATTCTTAATAACTTACAAAATAATAAACTAATTGTTTTCAAGAATTTCGCCTTCCTTTCCGTAAAATAAATATTTATTTATTTGATTTGGAGTCATACATGAAAGGCCTAAACTATTCAATGTTCTACCTTCTTGTATGTAATCGACATCTGTGATTACAGAAGCTATTCTAAGAACTGCTTTTGATATTGGAGTGGGAACATTTAATAATTTACCCAAAGACACCAATAGGGATACACCAATTTGAGCATCTTCAACTATATAACGGTGTCTCATACTTGTGGGGCCTATTAAAGCTCTGAACTCTGATAATTCAGGAAATCTATCTTCTTTTGCTGCTTTTTCAATAAAAGCAATATTGTATCGGTCAGTATAACCTAGTTTATTAAAAACTTTATTCTTTTCGCAAGCAATAGATTTGATACATTTAATAATTGATGGTGTTAAGCCATTTCTATATAAGTAATATTTTCCCCCAGAATTTTCTATGCTACCTGTATTGAGTAAAGAAGCAATAAGATGATGGGTAATATTTGGTACATTTAATGCTGTTTCTAATATATTTTTAGCAGGCAGAAAATTATATATACCAGATAAATTTTTAATAATTTTCTTTGTTTTTATTGCTGGGAAAGCGGACACATACTTGGTAGTTACAGGTAGACCGATAAAAACTGTAGCAGGCTCTATTAATCTACAAGCATAAAGATTACCCTCGATATCACCGATTGTAATATCCTTTTTTATATTCATCTGATACATTTTATTCCAAAAGACAATAGACCCAGCATTGCCAGGACTTATTATAATTATTTGGCCATCTTTTATATGGGGCAAAACAATTTTGGCATATTCTTCATGTTTTGTTGCCAAAACAGATACAATAATAATATCAACATCGTTTATAGCTTTTTTAATATCCGTAGTAATCATATTTATTTTTGTAAAAGACCTTGTACCGTTTTTAATTATTTCAATTCCCCCGCGACCCTTAATTGCTTCTAATTTTTCTTTAAAACAAGGTTTTTCATAAATATTTATTTGGTATCCTAATATGCTTAAATCTGCGGCAATTGCATGACCAGTACTTCCCGCTCCTATAACTGCTATTTTTTTCATAAATATATCCTTGCTTTTATTTTAAAATCTTAAAAAATTATAAGTATTTAATATATATTGGCTTTTATAAACACATTAGATTATATTTTTGGAAATGATATCATATTTTTATATTGCTTAATACATAAAAAACAATAGAAGGCAGAAAACACCTTCTATTGTTTTTTATGTATCTTTTTTATTTATGTAATAACTTAGTAACCTCGGAAATATCTGAAATATTTTCAATATTTAAGATATTTTCTATTAAATTATAAAGTATGTCAGGCTCTAAAATAGATGACGCTTGCAATACAAAGCGATCTTTCAATTCTTCAACGGTCATCATATTTCTAGGATGACCTTTTGGAAATCGTAATTCTTTCTTATATTCCTTACCATTTTTTAGTAGTATTTTGACACTAATTAAAGGGAAAGATCCTTTCCAAAATTCATGAAACTGTTGGAATGGTGTTACTGTAGGACCTGCCCCTTTAACCTTGCTTGCAATTTCAAGTACTTTTTTATCATTTAATTTATCCTCTGAAAACCACGAAGCTTTCGGTTCATGGTCTAGAAGATAAACAGCAAAGCAATAAGGAACACTAAATTGTGCATCAAGAGCACCATGATAACCTTTGGCATCAAATGTCATGGTCATATCTGTAGTAGGGCTTAAAGTTATTTCTTTAATATCACTTAAATCAATATTATTTTCTTTTACTAGAAAATCAAGTGCATCAAGGGGGCCTTGAATCCACATATTTGCTGGCCAATGTTTAAAAAGGGTTTCCATTATTAAGTATTTTTTACCTAAATCTCTAGTAAGCCATTCCCAATCTACTTGATCAGACACTTGTGCCCAATATCCATCTTCTCCATCTAATGCGTCATACATTCCTTCAATTCCACTTTCAGCAATAATTGCTGAAAATATTCCGTCTCGTGCATTAAAACCATGGGCATAATGATAAACGTCAGATTTACCAATTGTTGGGTTTGCATGTTTATTACAAGGTATAGCTGTTTGATATAGGGCAACACCAAGTGCTTGTGATATTTTATCAGCACTTAGATTAAGTAATTTAGCAGCTGGTACTACTGCAGAATATATTTGCCAACTTACTAATCCCCATGATTTGACTTTTGCTATTCTTGCTAAGCTCGGCTGGACAGACATTGCTATTCTTTGATAGACCTCATATCCCGCTACCACAGAAGAAATATACTCTCTACCTGAAAGCTTTTTAGCCTCTGCTACAGAAAGTGCAGCAGGAATACTCCCGGCAGAAGGATGCCCTGTCCAAGAACAATCTTCCCAATCCAAAATATCTGCCATGGTTCCGTTTACAAAGGCAGCTTCTGTGGCCGGAATTTTACAACCATCCCCAACAATAGTCGATTCTGGTTTACCACCTTGGGTTTTACTTATTTCTATTGCTTTCTGTGCTTGACTGGTAGGATAAGCAGCTAAGCTTGCACCCAATACTTGTAAAGTAAGGTGTTTTACCTGTTCGATAACTTCTTTTGGTAAATCATCATATTTTAAGTTATATACATAATCACTTAATAGTTTAGTATATTTCATAACAATTCCTTTCTTTTTTTAAAACAAATGATTAAAACCCATGTGCCTCTGAAACTTCTTCGGTTAGAGCTCTAAAATAATTATAAAAATCTTCTCCAATTACTGTTTTGTATTTTTGCCATACTGGTTCGACAGATGCTCTAAATTTATTTCTTTCTTCAACAGTCAAATCTGAATTTTTTATTAAGTTTCCATTCATTTCTTCAACAAAAACATTTTGACCAATTTCTAATTCTTTTAAGTTCATTTCCATAGTATATTTTTCAATTTCTCTACCATAATCCATAAATAATTTTTGCTGTTCAGGAGAAAGCTTTTGCCAAGTCAATCCAGACATTATTAGTGGGTTTACACTAAGAATAGCATTATATTGAGTGCTATATTTCTGTATTTCTGTCAACTTAGATAAATTTGCAAAATATATATTACAATCTTCACCATCAACTATACCCTGTTGTAGCGCGGTATATAATTCGGGCATAGGTATAGTGGCTGTTGATGCACCCATAGCTTGAAAAATATCTGTAAAAATAGCTCCTTCCATAACTCGCATTTTAAGGCCTTTAATATCTTCTGGACTTCTTATTTCTCTTTTTGTATTTTGTAAACCTCTAAAATTTGCACTAAACAATGATATCAATTTTATATTTCCTTTTTCCCAATAAATATCTTCAATTTTTTCTCTTAGACCATAATTATTAATGGCATCCCAAAAAACATCTTCATTCGGAAATGCAAAAGGTAAAGAAAAGGAATATAATTCCGGTATGACTGTTGCATCAATATTAACTGATATCGGTCCCATATCAATTGTACCAAGAAGTATTTGCTCAAACATTGTCCTTTCTCCACCTAGCTGACTTTGAGGATAAACATCAATCTTAATTGCACCCTCTGTTTCCTGTTCAATGTATTCACTTAATTTCACACATGCAACATGGCCTGAATATTCTCCTGCTGGGAAACAATGGCCTACTTTTAAGGTTATTGGATTATCAGGGGTAGGTGCAGATAAAACTGTATACGAACTAATCACAAAAAAAATAAGTAATAAGAATAAAAAATTATATTTTTTCATTTTTACTTTCCTTTCTTTAATAAAATTATTTATATTCTAAATAACCTGCCTAAATCATTTATTTTTTGTAAAACATTAATCTTTCTTAGACCGTGCCATAAAGAAGCTTGTACGCTGGTAATAACAGGTATTTGCAGATCAATTTCTAAAGGCTCAATAATATCAAATACGCATAATCCGGTACAGCTGATAAAAACTGCATCAGCTTTAGGGTCAAATTGTTCTTTAACAAGCCTATATATAACACTTGGATTTACATCTTGAATAGATTGATCGCCAATACCAAGACCCTTGATAGATAGTACTGTGATACCAGATTTTTCTAAAAAATCTTTTTCAGCAATGTTGAGTTCATCGATATATGGAGTAACAACAAATATTTTTTTTATATCAAGGGCTTTAAAAGCTTCTAAAACTGAAGTGGTTGTAGTAATAGCGGGGATATTTGTTCTTTTTTCAATTTGCTTGATAATATCTTGATCATACCCAATTCCTTTTATTAAACTACCCGTAGTGCATACAAACATTATTATATCCACCCTCTGTTGAGCAAGAAGATCTGCAGAAGTTTCAATATAATTAGACATCTCTATAAGACCTTCTTTGTTGGCAGATTTAAGAGGTAATAAAGTAGTACAAATAGCAATACCATCAGGGACTTTGCGATGAAATTCAACTTGTTGGCTAGTGCCTGGAGTCATTATTCCTATTGTTCCTCTCCAGCCGTATACACTATGCATATTATTCTTTCACCTCCTTTTAATTTTATTTTTTAACACTTCAGAAAAATCATATTGTGTTTAAAGCAATAAATATATAATTAACTAAAATTTTGGTGGATAGTCAACCCAAATAGCCTTTGATATACCTTCTGCTACGTTTCTTATTTTATGAGGTATATCTGACATGAACCACATAAACTCTCCTTCATCCAAAATAAATTTCTTTTCATTCAAATTTACTTCTATTCTCCCTTTTAATACGTATATATATTCCTCTCCTTCGTGTTGAACAAAGTCATTACCAGTAGAAGCAAATTCTTCGTATTGAAGGAATAAAAATTCAACATTAGCTTTTTTCGGTGATAATATACTAATATTTATACCTTTACTACCAACAATTGGGTGCGATTTATCATTATTCTTATTTATCCTATCTACCTTTTTGACTACCACATGCTCTTCATCTATATTTTCGTAAAAGAGGTCCCCAATTGATGTATTTAAAACTTTAGCAATTCTATGTAGAGTGTTTACGGAAGGAGAAACTTTGCCATTTTCAATTTGTGAAAGAAGGCTAGGGCTTATTTTAAGTTGTTTTGCAATCTCAGTAAGAGTTATATCTACCTCCTTTCTCTTTTTTCTAATTTGGAAACCTATTTGATAATTCATTTTGTTAGAAACCTTTCGAAAATATATTAATAATTTTTAGTATTATTTAAAATATATATATATATTAGTATTATTTAAAATATATGTCAATATTTATTATTATTTAAAATATATAATTTTTTTATTTGAATAATTAAAGTAAGGGAATTAAATTACTAATATACTTTATATTGATGCTTTTCCACAAAATTCCATAATATTGTGGATAAATACAGAGATATAAAGAATAATAATGCTTTAAAGAGGGATAATTAGTGATATATGCCTGAATATGGGATTTTACAGGAAATAGAGAAAAATATCTTTAAATATAGCCTTTTTACGGGATTATTTTATACCAACATGAACAATAACCCTCGCAGGGAAAATACTCTTCATATCGGCAAAATTTGAAGGGCAGCCTGAAACCCTTGTATGTCAAGACTTTCGGCCGTTACTGGCAATAAAAATACGCAGATCATTGATGGAATGGTTGATTTCCTTTATTTCAGAGGTAACATTCCGGGAGAATTCCTTTTGGTTTTTGACCAGTTCATTGATGAAATATTCCAGCTTGATGACCAGGTAGACAGATAATACCAGGGGGAATCCGTTGTTCGCTATCAGTTTCAGTATATATTCTATATCCATTCCTATCCTCTCCACCTGGTGAGATTGTAGCGGATATCCAGGTGACAGAAAGTATCATAAAGACCCAGCCCTAAAACCCCTGCATCATAGGCATGTTTGAGCACTTCTTCCGGTGCAGCTCCCGGGATCCTGATATCTGCCGCCATACCCGCAAGATGATAACTCCGGGGAACTCCTCCCGCTTTTTTATTGTATTCCTCACAGCGGTAACCGGAATTGACAATAACCGGCCTTCCTCCTGCTCTTTCCCTGAGGGATTCCAGCAGGTCCAGCAGCCGGAAATCAATTATCACTCTTTTACAGCAGGGACATTCAAATTCATAGAGCATAAAATGCTCCGCTATCCTGATATTGTTTTTGGGGCTTCTCAGCATCTTAAAACCCCAGCAGGATCCTGAGGCATAAAACCAG
>Ga0334882_1004616_pt1 | contig 11478 bp, 7 predicted proteins | sample GraSluR1_MG_5_FD_207226 | JGI IMG/M metagenome (GOLD analysis project Ga0334882, IMG submission 207226) | Sludge microbial communities from methane-producing bioreactor in Wageningen University, Netherlands - Granular Sludge_15_04-R1 | ecosystem: Engineered > Bioreactor > Anaerobic > Unclassified... | reverse complement strand
CACGCGCTTCATCCTCGGGAAGATGAAGGTCTTGTAGGTCCGCGGGCTGAGGAGCGGCCCGGTCTTCATCGCCATATCTTCGTTGAGGCAGATGTACTCGACCGTCGTTGTCTCGAGCACCGGGCGCGCGCCCTCGATGAGGAAGTCGGCATGGTGTTCCATAATATCGTGGACGAGGGCCGGCTGATCATACCAGGCGTAGGAGAGGCCCTCGGTCCCCATCAGCTCCCGCGCCCACCAGTAGAAGCCCAGTGTGGTGCAGTTGGGCCCGAAGACCAGGGGGTGGGTGCGGTTGCGCCAGCCCTCCAGGCGGAACGTCTCCCAGTTCGCCTCCAGGCGCTGGGGGCTCGAGGGGTCGAAGCGCTTCTTGACCTCGCGCCAGTCGTCGGCGTCGTGGACCGGGAAGTCGATAAAGTGATCCATCGAGGCGCGGGTGCCGTGGGCGCTGCCCTCTTTGAGACCCTTGCGAACCATACCCTTGTGGTCGCGAAAGGTGATGGTCCGTTCGTCCTCCTCGAAGACCTCGTAGTCGAAGCGTGGCAGCGGGTCACCACAGAAGAAGATGAACTCCTTGGGATCCATCCCCAAGGCTGCCTCTCCCGGGAACCACTGCCAGTGTAGCGAGGTGGGGTCGAGCCCCTCTGCTTCCCAACGGTCCTGAGTCTGGCCCCAGACGCCGAGTTCCCAGTTGGGGACGACGTCGACGGGCCGGAAATCCATGGTGGCGATGAAGCGTTCGCGATGGTTCATACGGAGCTGGGGCCCTCTCAGGCGATGGTAAGGTTAGAAAGCTGTCTTTGCCGGCTTGCCGGGCTCGGCCTTGGGTGTGGGGATCTTCAGTTCCGTCCCCGGCTGAATCACATTGGGATCCTTGATCACATCCTTGTTGGCTTCCAAGATCTCGCGCCAGCGGTCGGCGTCGCCCAACTGCTCTTTGGCGATCTTGCTGAGTGTGTCTCCACTCTTGACGGTATACGTCTTGGCCATCGTTAGCCTCCTAAGGTGAATGTGAACCCTATCCTCAGTATAGGCTCATCGGCGGTGAGCCACAAGTCACGAGAACTTGAGTTCGGCACTCGACGGCAAGGCACCAGAGCCTCTCAGTCGCACCAGGTCCGCGAGTCGGGCACCTCGAGCCACGCGCCGTCCTGGGCCACGGACTGCTGGCTGATGAGCCCGGGAAGCGTCATGTCCATCGCTTCGTGAATGCCGATGGGGCACGGGCTGCCGTCGACGATGCTGTTGACAAAGTCGAGGACCTCGAAGTAGTCGCCGCCTCCGTGCCCGGCTCGCAATGCGGCTTCCGGTGGGTTGCGCCACATCTCGGGGAGATAGTTCTCCTCCAGTGTCTCCAGCGTAAGCCAGGTATTGGGATCGGGGCAGAGGTCGGCGAGCCAGATCTTGTTGGGCTCGAGCTCGCTGCGGGCGGACTCGTAACAGCCGGTCGTGCCCTGGAGGGCGTAGTTGGTCATCGCGTGGGGTCGGTTGGAGAGCATGTCGACGCGGATCTTGGTGAGTCCGCCCTTGGCAGTCTTGGCGAGCATCACCACGCTGTCCTGGTTCTCGTAGAGATCGCCACGGGGGTCGCGGTAGTGGTGTCCACTGCCCTCGCAAGCGACGCGGACAATCCGGTCGTCCATCCACTGAAGTACAGGGCCCAAGCTGTGGGTGGGATAGGTGATGCCGTCGATGCCGGTCTGCCAATGGCGCCGCCACTTGGTGATCTCGTTAAGGCCCTTCAGCTCGTGGAGGTATTCACCCTCGGCGTAGTAGACCTCGCCAAAGAGGCCACGACGTACCAGCTCCTTGACGAGGACGTTCGCCTTGATGTAGGCGTAGTTCTCGGCCATCATATAGACGGCATCGGACTTCTCCGCTGCTCTGACGAGGGCCCGACACTCCTCAACGGAGACGCCCGCTGTGACCTCGCAGAGGACGTGGACGTTCCGCTCCAGGGCCATGATGGCCTGCTCAGCGTGGAAGTGCATCGGCGTGCCGATGACGACTGCGTCAATGCCCGACCGGTCGAGCATCTCCTCGTAGTCGGTGTAGAGCTGCTCGGCGCCGAGTGCCTTGGCGGTCTCGGGCAGCGCATCCTCGCGGATATCACAGACAGCGAAGATCTGAGTTGAGGGATGGGCGTCGAAGGGGGCGCGGAAGCTCGCGCCGCGGCCAACCGCGCCGACGATGCCAATCTTAAGAATGTCTTCTCGGGACATACGGGCTCCTATGGGGTTCTTGTTGATGTGCGTACCTCTATCTTCGTCATTCTGGTCCACATCGCGCTAAAGCACAAGGCGTTGCTGTGTTGTTCGCTTGGCCTATAATGGTGCGCGGCGTGATTATCGTCAATGATGCGCTGTCGCCATCACCGTGAACCAGGAGGTTGTCCACACGATGTCCTCTCCACTCAAAGCGATTGTCGTCGGTGCGGGGCACCGGTCGCTGCTGTATGCGTCCTACGCGGAGGACCACCCCGATGAGCTCGAGATCGTCGCAGTGGCCGATCCGCTGGGCTACCGGCGCGACGAGGGCGCGCGGCGCTTCAGACTACCGCAGGACCGTTGTTTTGCGACAGCCGATGAGGTTGCAGCCCAGCCGAAGTTCGCCGATGTCGCGATCAACGGCACGATGGACCACCAGCACGTCGCCACCTCACTGCCGCTCCTGCGCGCCGGCTACGATCTGTTGCTGGAGAAGCCCTTTGCGACGTCGGAGGCGGAGATGTGGCAGCTCGTCGAGGCGGCCCACGCTCACGGGCGACGGGTGATGATCTGTCACGTGTTGCGCTTCGCCCCCTTCTACGCCGCCATCCGCCGGCGGGTGCTCGATGGCGGCATCGGCGAGATTCTGAGCTTGGAGACGGTTGAACACGTCTCCTATCACCATATGGCGGTGGGCTACATCCGGGGGAAGTGGGCCCGGCGCCGGCATGGGTACGCGTCGATGCTGATGGCCAAGTGCTGTCATGATCTTGACCTGATTGCCTGGATGAAGAGCGGCATCGCGCCGAGTGCGGTCGCGAGCTTCGGGAGCAACTTCCAGTTCACGCCTGAGAAGGCCCCGGCGGGTGCGGGCACGCGCTGCCTGGTGGATTGCCCCATCGAGCCCGAGTGTCTCTATTCGGCCCGTAAGCACTACCTCGACCACCCGGACCGCTGGGCGTTCTACGTTTGGGACAGTCTGGAGCCTCTGGGAACCCCGACGCTGGAGGATAAGGTGGCCTCCCTCAAGGGAGACAACCCCTATGGTCGCTGCGTCTGGAGGTGTGATATGGAGGTGGTCGACCACCAGTCCGTCGTCATCGATTTTGCCGACGGATCGACCGCGACCCACTCGATGGTCGGCGGTGCCTCCAAGCCCATGCGCTCCATGCACCTGATCGGCACCCGCGGCGAGATCGAGGGCATCTTCGAAGAGCAGCGCTTCGCTATCCGGCGGATCAATCCCCGTCCCGGATGTGAATATGATGAGGAGCTGGTGGATCTGACGGTTGGCGATGACCTGCACGGTACAGCGGGCGGTCACGGGGGAGGCGATCTCGCCTTAGTGGGCGATTTCGTGCGCGTCGTGCGCGGCGAGGCGCCCTCGATCTCGACGACGAACCTGGATGACTCGGTGGCGGGTCACTTGATCGGCTTCTCGGCGGATCGCGCGATGGAGGAGCGGCGGGTGGTCTCTTTGACGTAGGGTCTTGGTCGCTGCTCAGTTCATGGTAAGATGGCGTTCAGATCTCGCAAAGGTCGGAGTTAGGTATAGAGGAGGCATCATGCGCTACGGTTATTTTGACGATGAGAACCGCGAGTATGTTATTACGCGCCCTGACACTCCGCTTCCCTGGATCAACTACCTGGGGTCGCAGGCCTATTTCGGGTTGATCTCCAATACGGCCGGCGGCTACTCCTTCTACCGCGATGCCCGCCTGCGGCGCATCACCCGCTACCGCTACAACAACGTGCCCTTCGATGCCGGTGGGCGCTACCTCTACGTGCGCGACGCCGCCGCCGGCGCATTCTGGTCGCCCTCGTGGATGCCCACGCGAACCGACCTCGACGCCTACACGTGCCGCCACGGCATGGGATACACCGTGATCTCATCGTCGAAGGATGGCGTGGATGTGGAGACGCGCTATTTTGTGCCGCTCGACGAGGATCTGGAGATCTGGCAGGTGACGGTGACGAACCGCCGTGATGCGCCCGCCGATCTCTCACTCTTCTCATCGGTGGAGTTCTGCCTGTGGGATGCATGGGACGACGCGACGAACTTCCAGCGCAACTTCAACATCGGACAAGTCGAGATCGAGGATGAGGTCATCTACCACAAGACCGAGTATCGCGAGCGCCGCGATCACTTCGCCTACTTCGCCTGCTCGGAACCGCTGGCCGGGTTCGACACCCAGCGGGAGGATTTCCTGGGCGCCTACCGCGGTTGGGACGATCCGGTCGTGGTCGAGCGGGGCGCGTCGGCGAACTCGGAGGCGCTTGGCTGGGCGCCGATCGGATCGCACCACGTGAAGCTGTCGCTCGCTCCCGGCGCCTCGCAGCAGATCATCTTCGTGTTGGGCTATCAGGAGAATCCCCGGGACGCGAAATTCGACCCTCCCGGCTCACAGCGCATCAACAAGACGACGGTCAAGCCCATCATCGCGCGCTACCTGCAGCCCGATGTCGTCGATGCGGCCTTCGCCGCGCTGCAGCGCTATTGGGACGGCATTCTTGGTGTCTATCAGGTGCAGACGCCCGACATCCACACCGATCGTATGGTCAACGTGTGGAACGCCTATCAGTGTATGGTCACCTTCAATATGTCCCGCTCGGCCTCCTTCTTCGAGTCCGGTATCGGTCGTGGGTTGGGCTTTCGGGACTCCAACCAGGATCTTCTCGGTTTCGTCCATCAGGTGCCGGAGCGGGCACGCGAGCGGACCCTGGATCTGGCGGCGACGCAACTCGAGGATGGGGGCGCCTATCACCAGTACCAGCCCCTGACCAAGCGCGGCAACGATGCCGTCGGCGGCGGCTTCAACGACGATCCCGCCTGGCTGATCCTGGGCGTCGCGGCCTACCTCAAGGAGACCGGCGATTGGTCGATCCTCGATGAGCCGGTCCCTTACGACAACCGACCGGGAACGGAGACGCCGCTCTACGAGCATCTGCAGCGCAGCTACCGGTTCACGCTGGACCATCTGGGCCCTCACGGACTGCCCCTCATCGGGCGTGCCGACTGGAACGATTGCCTGAACTTGAACATCTTCTCCGATGAACCAGGGCAGTCCTTCCAGGTCGCGCCGCTCAAGATGGACGGCACGGTGGCTGAGTCGGTCTTCATCGGTGGGCTGTTCAGCCTGGCAGCCAGGGAGCTCGCCGATATCGCCGAGGCCCGTGGCCTGGGGGATGAAGCCGCGACCTATCGCACCGCCGCGGAGAAGATGGAGGTGACGGTCTGGGAGCATGGGTGGGATGGCGCCTGGTTCCGCCGCGCCTACGACGCCTTCGGCGAGGCCCTGGGCTCGAAGGACAACGATGAGGGCCAGATCTTCATTGAGCCACAGGGGATCTGTATCATGGCGGGGATGGGCGTCGAGGACGGTCGTGCGGCGCTGACGCTGGACTCGGTCAGGGAGCGGTTAGCGACGGAGCACGGAATTCTGCTCCAGCAGCCTGCCTTCTCGGCGTACCAGGTCCGCCTGGGCGAGATCAGCTCCTATCCTCCGGGCTTCAAGGAGAACGCGAGCATCTTCTGTCACACGAATCCCTGGATTATGATGGCCGAGGCCATCATCGGGCGCGGCGATCAGGCCTTCGACTATTATGCCCGGATCAATCCCTCGGCCCGCGAGGAGATCAGCGATTTGCACCGTTGTGAGCCCTACGTCTATGCACAGACGATCGCCGGTCGCGATACCCCCAAACACGGCGAGGCCAAGAACTCGTGGCTCACCGGTACGGCCGCGTGGAACTACATTGCGATCACTCAGTGGATCCTGGGCATCCGGCCGACCTATGAGGGGCTGGAGATCGCTCCGGTGATCCCGACGAGCTGGACCGGCTTCACGGCGACCAGGGTCTTCCGCGGCTGCACCTACCGTATCGCGGTGGAGCGTCTGGGGTCCGGCAACGGGGTCTCGCTCGTGGTCGATGGTGTGCCCATCGCCGGCACGGTGGTGCCGATGCCGCCTGAGGGGACTGAGGCGGTTCAGGTAGAGGTTAGGTTAAGTTGATAGAAGGGTTGGTTCGATCATCATGATGTTGAGGTTGGAACGTCGGACGATATCTGAGTCACACAAGGGAGACGATATCGATGCAGATCATTGACGCAGATACCCATATCGCTCCGACCGGCGGCGACTTCGCGCTGGAGGAGCATCTCAAACGAATGGAGCGGGCGGGCGTCGACAGGACGCTCACCTGGCTGAAGCCGGACTATGAGGGTGAGGGCATCGAGGTCCACAACCGCTACGTCTATGACGCGACGCAGCGCTATCCGGACAAGATCCTGGGATTCGGGTGGGCCGATCCTACGGTAAGTGTGGCGCATGCGAAACAGATGGTGAAGGTGTGCACCGAGGAGTATGGCTTCTATGGTGTGAAGCTCAACGGTGCGCAGAACAACTACACAATCGACGATCGTGAACTGGCCTTGCCCGTTATCGAGGAGATCGCCAAGACGGGCAAGGTGTTGGCTTTTCACATCGGGCCCGATGCCTACGAACGCACGCATCCATTGCGCGCGCAGAAGGTCGCCGAGATGTACCCTGAGCTGCAGATCCTCATGGTGCATATGGGTATGACCGATTGGGACATGAACTGTGCCGTCGTCGAGGTGGCGCAAGCGTGTCCCAACGTCACCCTGATCGGTAGTGCGACCGATGCCAAGGCTGTGGGCTATGCGATCGAGCAGCTTGGGCCGGAGCGCGTCTGCTTCGGCACCGACGCTCCCTTCCGCCGCCCCCACGTGGTGCGCGCGTGGTATGAGGCGCTCCTTGAGGACGATCTTAACGAGGACGAGATCCGGCTCGTGATGGGCGGCAATATCGTGCGCCTGTTCGGGCTCTGATGCTTATGTCGACACCCCTCAAAGCGATCGTGGTCGGCGCCGGGCAGCGGGCGCTGATCTATGCTTCCTATGCCCAGCTCCATCCCGAGGAGCTGCAGATTGTCGGGGTCGCCGAACCGGTTGAGGAACGCCGCGAGCACGTTCGGCGCCTTTATGGTGTGGCTCCTGAGCGTTGTTATGCCTCTTCTGAGGAGGTTGCCCGCGAACCCAAGTTCGCCGACGTCGTCATCAACGGCACAATGGACCATCAACATGTGTCGACCTCGGTGCCGCTGCTTGAAGCAGGCTACGATATCCTGCTTGAGAAGCCCTTCGCTATCTCCGAGGCCGAGATGTGGGACCTGGTCCGCGTGGCGCGACGGACCGAACGGAAGGTGCTGATCTGCCACGTCCTGCGGTTCTCCGCTTTCTACGCAGCGATTCGCCGGCGCGTGCTCGACGGCGAGATCGGCGACCTGATCAGCGTGCAGACCGCGGAGCACGTCTCCTATCACCATATGGCGGTCTCCTATGTGCGTGGTAAGTGGGCCCGGCAGCAGCATGGGTATGCCTCGATGCTGATCGCCAAGTGCAGCCACGACCTGGATCTGATCGCCTGGATGAAGAGCGGGGTCACGCCGGCGGCGGTGGCGAGTTTCGGCAGCAACTTCCAGTTCCGTCCCGAGCGGGCGCCCGCGGGTGCCGGAACGCGATGTCTCGTGGATTGCCCGATCGAGCCTGATTGCATCTACTCGGCGCGCAAGCACTATGTCGATACGGATCGACGCCGCAACTTCTACGTATGGGAGGGGCTGGAAGGCCTCGAGGAGCCCTCGCGCGAGGAGAAGATCGAACTGCTCAAGGGCGACAACCCGCACGGACGGTGTGTCTGGCGATGTGAGATGGACGTGGTCGACCATCAGTCGGTCGTGATCGATTTCGAGGACGGCGCAACCGCCACGCATTTGATGGTGGGCGGGGCGACCAAACCCCAGCGCACCATCCACCTCATCGGGACGCGCGGCGAGATTCAGGGGGTCTTTGAGGAGGACCGCTTCGTGCTGCGTCACATCGATCCCCGTCCGGGGCACGAGTTCACCGAAGAGCTGATCGAGGTCTCCGACGGCGCGGATGATGTGACCGCCGAGGCCAACCATGGGGGGGGGGACCTGCGCCTGGTGCGGGATTTTCTGCGCGTGGTCCGTGGGGAGCCGCCGTCGATCTCGACGACGAGCCTCGATGACTCTATCGCCGGGCACCTGATCGGCTTCTCGGCTGATCGTGCCATGAAGGAGCGTCAGGTCATCGACCTGACGTGCAGGCTCTCTCCATAATCTACCGACCTTGCGGAGGTCTGCAATGGCCTCGACCGACCGGCTCATCGCAGACCTCCGCAAGACGGCATTGACCCATCGCCTGACCGCCGGCTGGTCTACGCCTCCGTCACCACCACGCTTTCGATCCCCAACGCCTCACCGATGGCCCGGATCGCCCGCGCGTGATGTCCGATCCCCAGCGCGAAGTGGTGGGTGGGGCCCTCCGCGAGCCAGCGCTGCAGGAAGGTTACGACGTCGGGCTTGAAGACGCCGCGGGTGTTGGTGTTGCCCGTGGCAGGGATCGGCCCGGCGGCGGATGCGCCCTCGGCGATCACGAACTTGAAGGCGCCCCTGTAGGTCGAGGTGATGCCTAGCATCGTGATCGGCCCCTCCTTGATCTTGAACTCAACGGAGGCGCCGGCACCGGGCTTGCCGTGATAGGCCGTAAGGCTGCGCAGCACCGGCTTGCCCTCGGCGATGGCGATGTGATGCGGCCCGTCGTGGCCCACCAGGACGAAGTCCTCCTCGAAATCGACGGGATGGAACTCGGCGAAGCTGCCGCCGATCTCCAGCCGGTCCATGATCAGCATGGCCACGCAGGTCTTCAGGTCTGACTCGCCGCACATCGGGAAGCCCGCCGCAGAGAGCAGTGAGTTGCCGACGATCAGGTTGGCGGCGACGCGCTCGCGCTCGGTCCCCGGTTCGCCCTTGTAGTAGTAGGCCAGCCCATCGAGATCATAGGCGTCCACAAAGGCCTCCAGCGCCACCGACATCTGCGCCGCGGTACGGAGATCCTCGTCGGTGAGCTTGCGCGTCAGGGGATCTGACTGCGGATCGGGGGTGTCGAACAGGGCCAGGATCTCAGAGGCCTTCATCGCGATCTCCTCCTCGGTGACCTCGCGGGCCAGCCGCACCAGGTCGTCGACCTCGGTCTGGACGACGTGCAGCCCGAAGGCTGCCGTCAAGGCCGTCTGGTCGGTATGCATATCGAGCATCGCCTCGATAGGATGCCCGAAGTGGCCGATGCGTGCGCGTTTGAGGTCGTGGAGCACGCGTGCGATGCGGCACCACTGCGCGATCTCGGTCCGAGCGCGGGCGCCGGCAGGCCGGCGGGGATCTCCCCCCAACGTCCCGATGATCATCGGCGGCACGCGCTTGCCCATACGCACGGCGACCCCCGCAAACTCCGGCAGCGAACAGATGTTGTCGTTCTTTAGCTGCATCTCGATCGTGGCGTTGGCGTAGTCGAGACGCGACAGCGGCTGCAGGGCCACCAGCACGACCGGGATGTCAAGCTCGCGGATGATGATGCCGAAGGTGCTGGAGGTGGCGTAGGTGAGCATATCGATGAAGAGCAGGTCGAGCTCCGCTGCCTTGAGCTTGCGCAGCGCTGCATAGGCTGCCGGGGCGTTGTCGATCATCCCGAAGTTGACCGTCGCTACCCCGTGGGCCTGCACCTGGTCCTCGAAAGCTTGCAGGTAGCTCAACAGGGCCACCCTCAGGCCCGGGAACTGGCTCCAGTAGATATCCAGGCCCACGCCGAGGATGCCGACGCGGGCCGTCAGGGGTTTGCGCCTTGCGATGGTTGCGATCATTGATCCCTCTCAGTCCGGGTGGTATATAGGCCCCAATCTATACGGAAAGCCGCGCGCCGCAAGGTCGATCGACACTTCGCTGTTCCGGCAGTGCTGGGAGTCGGCGCTGTAGTACTCTGCCCGGGATCGCGTCGACAGGATGGTGTGGGTCGGCTAGTTGAGCCGTCTGTTGTGCGCCCGCGAGGTCTGCCCGGCGGCGGCAGGCGCGACGCGGCTTTGACCCGATCGGGCAACCGACCTATACTGAGATCGCGTCGGACCGACGCACGATACCTTGATCCTCACCTTCCCTTAAGGAGGTTACCCGATGACGACGCAGGACTTCCCGTTGACGCTTGAGCCTTCCTCCCGCCTTGGCGACCTTGTGGGGAGTGCCGGCGATGCCGTACTACCGGGCGCGACTTGGTACGAGGCCGAGGCTTCCGGCGCGGGGTTGGCCTTCAGCTTCCCACCGGGAACGCTTGCCGATGCGGCCTGCTTGACCGCCGACTGGCTCCTGGACGGCATACAGTTGGCTGTCTTTGCGGTGGAGCTGCAGGAAGGTGAGGATGGCCTGCTCTTTCGTATGAGCTTCGGGTTGCTCAATCAGTGCGCTGCCCGGATGCGCGTGCCCCTTGAGGCCGTTGATCAGAACCGCTGGCGCTACCCACGGGAGGGCGCATGGCTGAAGCCGCTGTGCTCGGGCGACCGCGTCGACCTAGCTCAGGTTGATCGCATGCGCCTCGTGCTGGTGCGCAAGGGGCCCGACCCCGTTCGCTTTTGCGTCACACCCGTGGTAGCGACCACGGAAGGGCCACCCTTGCTCGAAAACCCCACACTTCCGCAGGGACCGCTTCTGGATGAATTGGGCCAGAGCACGCTCCACGATTGGCCCCAGAAAACGGGCTCGGTCGATGAGCTACAATCGCGCCTCGAGGAGCAGCGGGCGGGCGCCGGGGACGTTGAGCCACCCGCCGGCTTCTCCCGTTGGGGGGGATGGCGCGAGCGGCGCGTGGAGGCGACAGGCTTCTTCCGCACGCATCACGATGGTGAGCGCTGGTGGCTGGTCGATCCTGACGGCTATCTCTTCTGGTCATCGGGGCTGGACTGTGTGCAGTTCGGCATCGATACGGCCTACGGAGGCCTCGAGACGGCGTTGACCTGGCTGCCCGACCGCGACGGTACGTTCGCCGCCGCCCACGTCGACCGCGAGGCGCCCGCCTTTGACTACCTGCGCGCCAACTTCATCCGGGCGTTCGGCGCCGAGGAGGCCGGGGCCGCCTGGGCGGAGATTGCCCTCGCGCAGCTGCGGGAGTTCGGCTTCAACACGGTCGCCAACTGGTCCGATTGGCGGATCGCCGTGGGCCGCGTGCCCTACGTGCGCCCGATGGATGGTAGGATGCTGAGCGGTCTGCCCAGCGTCTACCGCGACTTCCCCGACGTCTATCATCCGGGGTTCGCCGAGGCTGCGGAGGCTTTCGCCGCGCCGCTGGCGGAGACGGCGGACGATCCTGCCTTCATCGGCTACTTCCTGATGAACGAGCCCAACTGGGGCT
>Ga0334882_1004614_pt1 | contig 11481 bp, 10 predicted proteins | sample GraSluR1_MG_5_FD_207226 | JGI IMG/M metagenome (GOLD analysis project Ga0334882, IMG submission 207226) | Sludge microbial communities from methane-producing bioreactor in Wageningen University, Netherlands - Granular Sludge_15_04-R1 | ecosystem: Engineered > Bioreactor > Anaerobic >... | reverse complement strand
CTTTAATATCCAAGGCGCACCGGTTAACCGGTGCGCCTTTCATTTAATTCCATGACCTTATTGATTGATTCCCACGAAGATATTGCCTGGAACATCGTGAATCTGAAACGCGATTACACGCGATCCGCTCACGATATTCGTGATTCAGAGCTAAACACCCCGATTCCAGCGTTTAACGGCAATACTTTGCTGGGGTGGCCGCAATACCAACAGGCAAATGTGGGGATTATCTTTGCCACGCTGTATTGCGGACCAAAACGGTTGGACCAGGGAAAATACCCAGTGCACGTCTATGAAACACCGCGCCAAGCACATCAGTGCTACCGGCAAAACCTGGATGCTTATTTTCGATTGGCAGAAGAAAGCCCTGACAAGTTCTGTTTAATTTTGAATCAAACTGAATTGCAGTCCCAGCTCGCACTTTGGGAACAACATCTCTCAGGTCATTCGGAAACGCCCCCGCCTGTCGGGCTTGTGATCTTGATGGAAGGCGCAGAATGCATGGCAGAGCCCGCCGAGGCCGAACAGTGGTATGACTGGGGCGTTCGACTGATTGGTCCTGCCTGGGCTGGCAATCACTTCTGCGGGGGCACCCGTGAACCTGGACCGCTCACAAAAGCAGGCTTTGGCTTGCTGGATCAGATGGCGTACCTGGGTATGATCCTGGATATCAGCCACATGGATCATCAATCTGCCCGCCAGTCTCTGGATTACTACCAGGGGCAGGTGATCGCCTCCCATTCCAATGCTGAAGCCATTATCCCCAACATACCTATCAACCGCCACCTTAAAGATGAAACCATTCAACAGCTGATCGAACGGGATGGCGTGATGGGCATCGTTCCCCTCAATGCTTTCCTTAAATGGGATTGGCGTGCCGATGGCGGGCGCGCTGCTATGTCCATTGATGCAGTTGTGAAACAAATTGACTATGTCTGCCAGATGGCAGGAAACACACGGCACGTGGGCTTGGGAACAGATTTTGACGGTGGTTTTGGCTGTGAATCCGTTCCACCCGAGATCGATACGATTGCAGACCTCCCTAAACTTAGCCCAAAATTGGCGGAAAAGGGTTACAATGAAGAGGATATTAACAACATCTTCAGCGGTAACTGGCTAAGAATCCTCAAGAGCAATCTACCTGCGACATGACAAATCAAAACGACTCAAGCCTTACCCCATCAGAACAGGAAGACCGTCCCAAACTAAATGGTAACGGACAATCCCCCGAGGAACTGGCTTTTCCAAAAATCAGCACTCGAATTGGGCTTGTCTTTGCCGTGATTGGTTATTTCTTCTTCTTGCTGGGAGCACGTCCCAGTCTGTTCGGACTTGACCGCAGCCGGGTGATCGGTTTTGTACAGATATCTGTGTTCCTGGTTGGTTTGGGGCTGATCACCTTTGGAAGCTACCTGACCCTGAATGCCATGTGGACTGGCGTCAAAAAGACGATTGCCGCTGAAATCGGTTCACGTTTGATCAGCACTGGTTATGTCATCAGCGTTTTTACTGCCATGGCAGACATCTTTGGCATGGGCAGCCACCGGCTGCCGGATGTTTTCTTTGGTCCCCTTCAAGCACGCGGCATGGGCATTGGGATGGCAACGATCGCGATTGGCTTCCTGCTCCTCATTCGCTACCGCCACCCTGAAGATCAACAGATAGGATCGGGAGACTCCCACACCCATTCTCAAGATGACGAAGAGGATGAGGTCACTAACTCTAAGAATTACCCCGACTCACACACCTTCAGAATCTTCGATCACGTTTAATCTTCGATGACGTCTAACATCTCTGTCTGCGTTTCAAACCTGAAATCATCAATTCCCCGCGCCAACGCAAATTTTTTCTCTTCTGCCCACAATCTTTCCAAACCCTCAAGCCTGACCACCGGCTTATCCAGTTGTGGCAGGCGATCGAGAACATCCTGCACGGCAGTTGAATCAAGCGGTTGCAGTGTCTCAAGATAGGAAATCACTGCCCTTGCCCCTCGCTCAGCATCTTTCTTTGCCAAACCGACAATCCCTTCGCTTGGAAGACGTGCCCAACCGCTCACAAAGATATCTTCGCAGTTGGCGCACAGGTCAGGATTATAAACTTCATAGGAAATCCCATCAATGGGAAAACGGGGCTGGTCAGTGGTGATATAAGTGCCATGAGATGTGGGCAGGCCAAAGCCCTCATCCACACGAGACCCAATGGAGAAAATTACCGTGTCAACCGGAATGGCTTCCATCTGCCCCGTTCCCTGTGCCACCACCCGATCGCCCACCAGCACAAGATCATTGATCTCAAAGACAATCGCTTTCACACGCCCGTTGTCATCGCCAACCAGCCGTCTGGGCGTGCGGAGGAATTTAAACCGAATCGTGATGCCGGAGTCACACCGTGAAACTCTAATTCGGGCATCCTTCAGAAGTTGGAAAAAGGTGGTCACATCCCTGCCAATCCTCTCGGTCACAGGCTGCACAAGTCCCACTTCCGCTCTGATAGCTTCCATATCGAGACATTCAGCCACGGGCTCCAGCGTTTCCTTATCAAACTTCACCTCAGTCGGTCCGCGGCGGGCGAAAGCCGTGACCACACCTGTGTTACCTTTCAGCTTGAGATAGCGCACAATATCAAGCATCACATTGCCGGCGCCAATCACAGCCACCTGGCTGCCAAAGTTATAACTTTTTTTCTCACAGCTGGGCAGGTGATTGTAGTGAAACACAATATCATTGGCCTGGTAAACACCCGCAAGGTCTTCGCCAGGCAGCCCCAACCAGTGATTCTTTTGCGCCCCTGTAGCCACCATGATCGCCTGGAATCCAGCTTGCCTGAGCTGGTCCAGCCGGATATCACCGGATTGACCAACCGTCACGTTCCCTATATAGGTGACCTCTGGCATTCTGAGAATCCGTTGGAATTGCGCCTTCAAGCCCTGGCGCATCTTGTGCTTATCAGGGAAAATGCCATATTCCGCCAGACCACCCGGCCTGATATCGCGATTAAACAGCACCACCTGCACGCCCTTGCGCGCCAGGTATTGCGCCGCATTCAAACCTGCCGGTCCTGCACCAATCACGGCAACAAGATGGCCCTTTTTAGCTGAATCTGGCAAATTACAGTTCCTTCACAATCAAAAACCAATCCTTGCAGGATTTTCGACTATAATCATGGATAAATAATTTCATGAATTATACTCGATTTGCAAATCAATCCTGGATGATCAACCTACGCATGAACCTGAAACCAATCTATGACCACTTCCACCTATTTTTACACACTTGACAACGGACTGACCGTTCATCTCAAAGAAATTCATACTGCACCCATTATCAGCACCTGGGTGTGGTATCACGTTGGATCCCGCAATGAGTATCCTGGGATCACTGGCATTTCTCACTGGGTGGAACACATGCAATTCAAAGGCACCGATAAATTCCCTGCAGGCGCCCTCGATCGGGAAATCTCTCGTGTGGGTGGTTTGTGGAATGCGATGACCTACCTGGATTGGACGACATACTACGACACGCTTCCAGCGCATCTGTTCGAAATCGGGCTGGCATCAGAAGCAGACCGGATGGTCAACAGCCTTTTTGACCCTAAAGAAGTTGATCTGGAACGCAATGTGGTCATTTCTGAGCGTGAGGGCAATGAAAACCAACCGCTGTTCTTATTGGGCGAAGCGATCCAGGCAGAAGCCTTCACCCATCATCCCTATCGTCATGAAGTCATCGGGTTGATGGAAGACCTGCAAACGATCACCCGGGATGACCTTTTCAACCACTATCGGCAATACTACCAACCCGGCAACACTGTTTTAGCCATCGCTGGCGATTTTGAGATCAAGACCATGATGGACAAAATCGATTTCTATTATGGTAGTCTTCCCAAGGGAAAATCCAATTCTTATCAAACAAATCCCGAACCCTGGTCAGAAGCGGAAAAACAGGTGACTGTAAGCGGACCCGACCCCACCAGTTATGTTCAAATTGCCTACCACGCGCCCAAAGCCAGTGATCCGGATTTCTTTTTGCTTTCCGTGCTTGATAGCGTTTTGACTGGGCCAAGCAGCCTGAACATGTTCGGTTCAGGCAGCACCAGCAACAAAACCAGCAGACTTTATCGCGCCCTGGTCGAAGGAGAGATTTCAGTTTCCTGCGTTGGATCCTTGCAAGCCACCCTGGATCCTTATCTCTATTCCATCTATCTCACGGTGCACCCAGAGCACACTCCTGAGGATGTGCTGCAGGCCGTAGACCAGGAACTGGACCGAGTGCTGAATACCCCCATCAGCCAGGCTGAGATCGACCGTGCGATCAAACAAGCGCGGGCGCTGTTTGCCTACAGCTCCGAAAACATCACCAACCAGGCGTTCTGGCTTGGATATACAGAGATGTTTGCCAGCTATGACTGGTTTGAGCATTATGTGGATCATCTCTGCCAGGTAACCCCAGAGCAGCTGTTAGCAGCTGCTCGCAAATATCTGGCACCCCAAAACAGGGTGGTCGGGTTCTATCTTTCTGAGGAAAGTCAGCAATAATATGAATGCATCGATTCTTCACCATCTGGATGCCCTTCCCAGTGCCAAGAATATCACGCGTGTGGTGACTGCCAACGGGATTACGGTCCTCATCCGTCAAAATTTCAACAGCCCAACCCTATCCATCAAAGGGTACGTGATGAGCGGAAGCATTTTTGATCCTGATGATAAACTCGGGCTCAGTTATCTGACAGCCAGCGGGTTAATGACCGGAACAACCCAGCGGGACTTCCAATCCATTTACAATGAAATTGAGTCCATTGGCGCAAGTATGGGATTCTCATCAGGGACACTGACCACATCTTTCAGCGCGCACTGCTTGAGCGAAGACCTGGCATCAATCCTCCAGCTGATGGCTGACAGCCTGCGCAACCCGGTCTTTCCCAAAAAAGAGTTCAACCGTCAAAAAAACCAGATGCTGACTGCCCTAAAAATTCGTTCTCAGGACACCTCTGAAATGGCAGCCCTGCTCTTTGACGAAATAATCTATGCCGGGCATCCCTATCAACGACCAGATGAAGGCTTTGAAGAGACCGTCCAGGCGATCAAGCGTGAGGACCTGGCAGAATTTTATCAGTCGCATTATGGACCGCGTGGAATGGTGATTGTGATTGTCGGTGCTGTCGATCCCACTGCTGCTGTCGACGCTATCAAACAGGCGCTTGGGGATTGGGAAAACCCACATCAAGCGTTCATGCCAGAAATTCCCCCTGCCACTGCATTATTGGAAACGATCCGAAAAAACCACAGCATTCCTGGCAAATCGCAGGTGGACCTGGTGATGGGAGGGCTGGCACCTGATCGCTACTCCCCCGATTACCAAACCCTGCGAGTTGGCAATAACATTCTCGGCGAATTTGGCATGATGGGCAGGATCGGCCAGCGAGTGAGGGAGGAATCCGGTTTGGCTTATTATGCCTATTCCTCACTATCGATCAGTTTGGGTCCGGGCGCATGGGAATTGATTGCGGGTGTGAATCCCAAGAATCTGGAACAGTGCATTGAACTGATGACTGACGAGGTCAGGAAGTTTGTTTCAGAACCCGTCACCGAAGATGAACTTGCTGACAGCAAATCCTATTTTCTTGGACGCATGCCGCTATTGCTGGAATCCAACAGCGGCGTGGCTATTTCGCTGCTCAATATCGAACATTTCAATTTAGGTTTGGATTATTTCTTACACTACCCTGAATTGGTCCAGGCAGTTACTGCTGAAGAGGTCCTGCAGGCAAGCCGCAAATATCTCGACCCGGATCGTCTGGCGATCGCCGTTGCTGGACCGTGAGGTATTGATCATGACTTTGCGCAGTGGTATTGATACCATAGAAATCTCTCGCCTGCAAGATATTGCCCCCAACATCCGCACTCGGTTCATTCAACGTGTCTTTACAGAACGTGAAATCGCTCAGACAAGGGATCGAAATGAAGCCCTGAGTGGGCTATTTGCCGCCAAAGAAGCCGTATCAAAGGCGCTTGGCACGGGGATTGGGTATGTGAGCTGGCAGGAAATTGAAATCCTTCACCTGCCAAGCGGCCAACCCACCCTCAACCTGTCTGGCAATGCCAAAATAGTAGCAGATCAGCTTGGGCTATCCGAATGGACCATCAGCATCAGCCACGACCGCAATAAAGCCATTGCAATCGCCGTAGCATTCGGTGGTTGAAGACTCATTTTAATGAGTAAGCTCCTGGCAACACGGGCTGCTCCCCTTACCGTCTACCAAACATCAACTACCGACCGTGCCAGAACCCGGCATCTTTCCCCCGCGCAGGAGATGACGGCACCAGGCTCACAGCACGGTCGGTTGAAGCGGCGCCCAACCAGCGTGGGTCAGGGTATTGGTGCTGGTTGCAGTTGGACGCCGATCCAAAAATGATGTGGGATCATCGAACCATTTGATTTCAAGGTGATCTCCCCAACAGCTGTAATAGCATCCGGCATCATACTCGGATGAACAAAGCATAGATTAGGTTCCCCACCATATTTTGTTCGATAATACGCTGCAGCCTTGTTCACTTTACTCTGCAAATCTGCTTTAGGATCATTATCAAACCATAACATGCCAATATCCATGACGCACTCCTTTCAAAATTAATCGCCCAGCAAGGGGAGCCGGTAAGTGAACCAATCCGCTCCACCCCAAACGCGAAATTCAGATGAGTCCAGCGTCTTCATCTGTGACCCAGGCACCAGGGTCAAATGTTCCAGGTTTTCCCGATAGCTAACCCGACCGATGATCCGTGAGCGAAAGGCTTCCATCCAGTAACGATAATGCTGACCATAATCGGACTTAATCGCAGCAATAGGCCAGATATTGGACTGCGGACCATAAGCCAACAACCAGCGCAGACCAACCTGTGCTTCCATGCTGAGTAACAGCAGGCCTGCTGCGCTGACCCATTTTGCGATCTTCTGCTAAATTGACGAATTCTTCAACCATTTGGTCAACCTGGCGGTCATACCAAGCGTGCAAAACCTGAAGATACTTCTTCTTCCAGGGACTTCTTTCCAAGTAAGTCCACTCATCCGGTTTATGGGCCATAATTGCGATCTGTAAGTCCTTTGGAGAATGGGTTCGCAAGGCAGAATCAACCATCACTTGCAAGTGATGTGTCTTTCCACAACCAGCATCCCCGCCCACCAAAATTGAACCAATCTCTGGATCAGAAAAGGACATCAGCAGTGGCAGCCTGTCCTCACACCGCCCCAACAACACAGTGTTGATCGGAAAGGGTCGAACGGATGACAGAATCTTTCCCACAGTCAACGATTCAACAGCTCTTTTGCGTGGCAAAAATTGTCTTTGCGGTCTGGACTTCAACCCAATTCCAGGAAAAGCCTTTAACGGACGATTTGTGTTGATAAGAGGATGTGCGGTGCTCATGTTGCGCTCCATTCACTAATTCGAACTTATGTTCTAATTATACAGAACTTTTGTTCTATGTCAAGGGGGGATTTCGGAAAATAAATGTGTTGATCACAAATCAACCGTTTGGTGGTATAACAGCATTATTCAAAATGGCACAGGCAAATTCATTTTGAAATACAGCAGGCAAACCAGGGGATGAACAATTGAAAAAGGAAATCAAGCGGCTGAATCTCATTGATGATAACGAATGAGATCACGAGGTGGAGGTTCCTCTTTGCGAAGAGAGTGCTAACCCGTTCACGGGAAAAATCGATGATCAGCGGAAGCCTCCTGGGTCTGACACGGGCCCAATTTTTCCGATTTGACTTAACTGGATGTTCAAAACTGTATGGTGACATACAGGCCAAAGCAGCCTTAGTGGATTACTGACCTGGGTGTATTGAGATGGATGGTGGGGGTCTTGCCGTGTGCCAATTCTGTGTTTCAATTATTAAACATTGGAGGATGGCATGAACGGCGAAGATATCATTAAACGAATCAAGCAGGACAATATTAAGTTCATCTCATTTCAATTCACCGACGTGAACGGGGTAGTGAAAAGCGTTGATGGTGCGCTCAATCAGGTAGAACGCGCCCTGGATGAAGGCATCTGGTTCGATGGGTCATCAGTGGAAGGATTTGCCCGCATCCAGGAAAGCGACATGCACCTGGTGATTGACCCCGACACCTACGCCGTACTGCCCTGGACGCCAAGTGAAATGCGGCGGGCACGGGTATTGTGCGACATTTACCTGCCAAACGGGAAACCCTTTGAAGGTGATCCGCGCGGTGTGCTCAAGCGGCACTTAACCAAATTAAAATCTGAACGGCAATGGGTCTATAACGTTGGTCCTGAACCGGAATTCTTCCTCTTCCTGCAAAACGGCAAAGAGAACATTCACCCCGTACCACATGATGTGGGCGGATATTTCGACTTCTCTGCCAACGACGAGGCGGTTCAGGTTCGAACGGAATTGATGGGTGCCCTCAGCGAAATGGGACTGGAGATTGAAGTTGGTCACCACGAAGTGGCATTAGGACAGCATGAAATCGATTTTCACTTTGCCGATGCACTGAAGACTGCTGATAATGTGCTGACCCTCAAATATGCCGTCAAAGCTATTGCTGCACAGCATGGTTTGGTTGCGTCATTCATGCCCAAGCCCGTTTTTGGCATTAATGGATCCGGCATGCACTGTCACCAATCAATCTTTGACCTGGTTGGTAACAATCTCTTTTATAATGCGCAGGATACCTTCATGCTTTCTCCGCTTGCCCACCGCTTTATTGCCGGCCAGCTCCAACATGCCCGGGCGCTTGCAGCAGTCGTTGCACCCACCGTCAACTCATATAAACGCCTGGTGCCCGGATATGAAGCACCAGTCTATATCGGCTGGGCACAGGTAAACCGATCCGCCCTGATCCGCATTCCACAACCCGTCAGCGGTAAACCCGGCACCGTCCGCCTGGAACTGCGCTGCCCGGACCCCTCCACCAACCCCTATCTCGCCTTCAACGCCATGCTGGCAGCAGGATTGGACGGGATTGATCGCGATCTGCCCTGCCCGAAACCCCTCAACCAGTTAAATGTTTACGAGTTGACAGAAGAGGCGCGCACAGACCTGGGGATCGAAATGCTGCCCGGCTCCCTCTACGAAGCGATAGACGCCTTTGAACAGGATCCCCTGCTGCACGAAGCGCTGGGTGAAAACATTACAGAATCCTTTGTCAAAGCCCGCCAGGCAGAGTGGGAAGAATTCCGTATGCACGTCACCGATTGGGAGCTTACTCGCTATCTGACAACTGCTTGATCGGATGGCTCAATTAACTCACAGGGCAGGTCGGCTGTGCCATGCTTGTGGCACTCACGATCTGCCCTGTTTTGTTTCCGGGTTTGTGTTAACCAAAAGCCGCTATTGCGGATACAAAATTACGCCATTGTTTTCTACAATGTTGATCCCAAGGGCAACGCGAAAAATGGGACCAGCATCTCCTCTTCACTGAGCCCGCCATGACGCCCTGCCATCAGGTTTGGTTTGGGAGCCCACCATAGATAAGAATCTCCGCGTCCAACTGCCATCAAATCACCCATTCGATCACGGATATTTTCTCTAAACGGTCCCGGTCCAAACAAACCACTTTCAAGCGCTGTATCAGGATCCACCAGGTAAAAATCCTCAGGCCAGGTTTTCGCAAAATAATCGCGCACAGCCTGAACCTTGCCTGGTTTGATATAGAAAAAAGCGAGCCTGTGTTCGCAGGTGGGCTGCATCACCAGGTTTTCCATTAAACGAGGATGATGGCGCAAATCAAAGCGGTCATATTTTGGTGTCGCCTTTGAACCGTGATCCGCGGTCAGCACCAAGAGCGTATCCCGGGCAACCTGGGGGGAAAGCCTATCAATTACCGCTTTTTCTAATAGATTCGAAAACGCTTCAAACTGGAGCGCAACGCGTAAATCATCGGCATTGAAGCGGTGCATGAGGGTGTCAATATCACTGTAATAGACATAAATGAATTCGCGCACGCCTGGATGAGTATTAAGATGTTGTGCCAGGCTCACGCACATGTCCGCCTCATCCACATAAGTGCGGATATTCACATCTGCCATTTGCATGGTAGATAGACCCGAATGAGCAATCGAGCTGTGGATGAAGGTGGTGGGAGAAATGCCGTGCTCCACCAGGTGTGTTCCCAATAGTCGTCGGTTCAAAAAGGTTGCAGGATCAAACCCGGATCGCACCAACCCACCCACATCGCCATGCCCACTGGAAGCGGAGTGGAGAATATTATTGATCACCATCCCGAATTCTTTAGCCCACATCTCATAGCCCACAACCCCATGCACAGCTGCGCCTTCACCCGTCCAGAAGGTGGTCAGGGCTGAGGCTGTCGTGCTTGGGCAAATGCTGGTCAGAGGAGCAAAAGTCCCCTGGTCAAAATACCTGTTCCACAACAGTTGATGTGCAGGCTGTCGCATCTTATTGAACAATGAATACCCCAGTGCATCCACCAGCAGGAAAACAACCTTCTCATACGGTCCCCCCAGCCGCGCAAGGATTCCCTCCTCCAAAGGCGGCTGTCCGAAAATAGGCGCATCCAGTAACGCACAAACCGTGGCAGGTAAATTGACCAGGGAGAGACCCTGATAATAGGGCAACATCATATCCTCGTCCATCGGAAAGGCATCCGTTCGATGGGCTTTGAGCCTTGGCAAAATATGGGATGAAAGATCGCTCATGCTAACTCCTTATCAACCAGCGTTGTAAAATTTATTTCCAAATACAACATCTAACTTTTTGAACATACTACATCTCAAATACAGCTTCGGCTGCCAGCCAAAATAGATCACGCCTGATCGCTTTGCGAGATGTCCAGGTTCTGCCATCCCACCCTCCGGGGAGCACCGCGTCGCCACCATAGAGAATCTGCCCAAAGCGCACATTGCGAAAACGGGCAACTGCAAAAAAGGCTGCCGCTTCCATTTCAACCATCAAACACCCTTCAGCCAGGTAAGCCGCGGTTTTATCCGGTGTTTCTCGATAAATAGCATCAGTCGTCCATGTTTTGGCGCGCAGATAGTCAACTTGATGGCGGTTCAGCACAGTTTCCACAGCCTGCAAACCGGCCAGATCCATGGGCACCTCTCTGGAAGGCGGCAGATAGTGATATGAGACACCCTCGTCTCGCAGGGCAGCAACCGGCACCAGCAGATGCCCAACAGCAATGTCCCGATCCAACACGCCGCACCCGCCGCAAGCAATAAATTTTGTGCTGCCCCGAGCAATCATCTCCTCAAGCATTGCTGCAGCCAAAGGCGCGCCAATTCCCGGGTGAAAAAACGCCAACCTGCGTCCTTTGTAATCGATCTCATATATTGGGTGAGCTCCCATTTCCGAAACTGAACGCGCGATCACCCTCGCGCCATATTCTTCCACCAGCCATTCCAACACATCAGCAAAAAAACAAATCACACAATGTTCTGGCACATCCATCAAGGGAATTACTCTGCCAGGTTCAAGAATAGCCTCTCTTGCCGGG
>Ga0334882_1004611_pt1 | contig 11491 bp, 12 predicted proteins | sample GraSluR1_MG_5_FD_207226 | JGI IMG/M metagenome (GOLD analysis project Ga0334882, IMG submission 207226) | Sludge microbial communities from methane-producing bioreactor in Wageningen University, Netherlands - Granular Sludge_15_04-R1 | ecosystem: Engineered > Bioreactor > Anaerobic >... | reverse complement strand
CACCGAACACAACCTGGTGGGCACAACAGGGCTCGAACCTGTGACCCTCTGCTTGTAAGGCAGATGCTCTCCCAGCTGAGCTATGCGCCCTGATATATCACGCACTATGCCGTCGCAACAATTAATATTATATATGCTGGATTTTATATTGTCAATACTTTATTTTTAAACTTTATCGTAATTTCTATAATTATCTATTAGTTGCAGATTTTAATATTTGGCCAATTTGTTCATGAGTAAATTTATAACTTTTGTTGCAGAAGTTACAGTTAAGTTCTTCTGTTTTACCGTCATCGTATATTTCTTTAAGATCCTTGGCCCCTATGCTTATTAGAGCTCTTTCGACCTTTTCCCTGGAGCAGTTGCATTTGTACACTGGATGGATTTCGTCAAGAATTTTTAAATCAGCTCCTTTAAAAATAGTTTTTACAATACCACCGGCATCCATACCGCTTACGATCATATCGGTTACAGAGGATATGTTTTTTATTCTGTCCATTACAAAATTTACTGTATTTTCTTCACAATCCGGCATCATCTGTATTATAAAGCCCCCGGCAGCTTTTATAGTCAGATCCCTGTCTACAAGCACACCGACTGCCACAGCTGAGGGAGTTTGTTCGGATACAGTGAAATAATAGGCGAGATCATCACCGATTTCTCCTGTAACTATGGGAACCTGACCTACATAAGGTTCTTTTAATCCCATATCCTTTATTACGACAAGATTTCCATTTGTACCTATTGCACCGCCTACATCCAATTTATCCTTGTTGTTAGGGGGCAGTTCTACTTGAGGATTTCCCATATAACCTTTAACACTTCCATCAGGATATGCCACTACAATTACGCCCCTGGCAGCTCCACCCCCGGATATTTTAATAGTCAGACTATCATTTTCTGATTTCAGCATGGTTCCCATGAGACTGCCGGCCGTAAGCATTCTTCCAAGAGCTGCAGCTGCCGTAGCAGAACATTTGTGTATTTTGACAGCTTCATTTACCAGCTGTGTAGTTGTAGTTGAAATTATTCTTACATTATTATCTAGAGCCATAGCTCGTACTATGTTATCGTCCATTATTATCTCCTTTGCGTATTACGTAAACTATTCTTTCTGAATTTTTTTGTACAAGTTCATCTGTATAATTATTGAGCTTTTGTAATATTTCAAATCCACATTTTGAAAGTAGGTTTTCTATATAATCACATTGATATGCTCTTTCTCTGTGGTGCTCATCAAATCTTCTGTATAATCTGCCTTCCCTGACAAAAAACGTAAGGTACATATCAACAACTTCATTTTCTAAATTATTATCCCATATATAGGTCAATTTCTCATCATCATAGTCGTATAAATTATTTCCAAGTATTTGGGTAAGTTTGTAATAGGAATTTATATCAAATACCAAAATACCATCTGTTTTCAAATGATTGAAAACCGCCATAAAATATTTTGTGAGATCGTCTTTGTTGAGTATGTAATTTGTTGAGTCCAGACAGCAGGTTATCAGATCAAATTCCATATTTAAATTGAGTTCAATCATGTTCTGACATATTAAATGTACTTTTAAGTTCCTGGCTCTAAACTTTGCTTCTGCTTCTGCAAGCATGTCGCTTGAAAAATCAACACACCAGATATCATGGAAAGATGGAGCGATTTTTTCTGTCAGGTTTCCTGTACCACATCCAATATCCAGATAATTTATTCTATCTATATTATATTTCTCACAGATTCCCAGAATTTTAGTACCCCATATATAGTAGTCTACATCTGTATTTATTAAATAATCATATATATATGCCAAATTGCTGTAACAGTCCATCTTTGTATCTTTCATAACATACTTCAATCCTTCTGCCTTTTTTGGTTTTCAATTATTATTTTATTTTTAGGTATATTGAGTTCTTTCTTGCGTTTGGCCATTATGCCGCCGATCCTTCCAGTTTCTTCTGCAGTAAGTCCACTCCATCCATAGCTGCTGACTTTTTCTCCAAGCCCAAGTTCCTCTGCTATTTCATATTTGAGTTTTTCCCTTAATTTTTCAGCATCTGTAAGTTCCTTGTTTGCCCTGAGTTTTGCCTTTATTATTTTTTTTAAAGGTGTTTTTGACATATACGACCCTCCCCGCTTCTATATAAATTATTTTTTCCTGAAAAGCGAGATTTATACTTATATTGATTATTTTAAGGGTTAACTTTTTACTGCAATCTGTTATAATTATACAAAGAATATAAATGTATGAATTATATAACTTTAATATATTTTATCACAGTGGATCAAAAATATAAAATCTTTATGTTATTTACTATTTTGCAAGTTTGGGTGTAAAATATTTAGTATATTCATATATAATGCTATTGAACAACATCTATATTTAAAATATAATATTATAAATGATTATGGTTATGCAAACTATACAAGGAGTGATTAATAATGAAGTCCAATGTTGCAGTTGTAGGCTGTACAGGAATGGTAGGAAGAACTTTTATCAAAGTATTGGAGGAAAGGAATTTTCCAATAGAAAATTTATATTTATATGCTTCGTCCAGATCGGAAGGTAAAGTAATTAAATTTAAGGACAAGAATTTTACCGTAGAAGAATTAAAAGAGGATAATATAAAGAATAAAAAAATAGATATTGCATTGTTTTCAGCAGGGGCATCGGTAAGTAAGGAATATGCCCCTATATTTGCACGTTATGGAGCTACTGTAGTTGACAACAGCAGCTGCTGGAGAATGGACAAGGATATTCCACTAGTTGTACCGGAGGTAAACCCCGAGGATATAAAATGGAACAAGGGAATAATTGCAAATCCAAATTGCTCGACTATACAAGCCATGCTTCCACTTAAAGCGTTGTACGACAAATATGGTATAAAGAGAATAATATATTCAACATATCAGGCAGTATCGGGTGCAGGACTGGGAGGATACAATGACCTGCTCAATGGATACAAAAATGAACCTCCGAAGAAATTCCCATACCCCATAGCAGGAAATATACTTCCACATATAGACGTATTTTTGGACAACGGATATACGAAAGAGGAAGAAAAGATGATAAATGAAACCAGGAAAATCCTCCATGATGATAACTTGAAAATAACTGCTACAACTGCACGAGTGCCAGTATTTTACGGCCACAGTGAAAGTATAAATGTAGAATTGAAAAGTCAGTTTGAAGTGGATGATATATTTGAGTTGTTCAGAAATATAGAGGGACTGATTTTAAAAGACGATGTTAAAAATCTTGTCTATCCAATGCCTATAGATGCAGAAGGCCATGATGAAGTATTTGTTGGAAGGATAAGAAGGGATTTCAGTATAGAAAATGGCTTGAATATATGGGTTGTAGCAGATAATATAAGAAAAGGTGCTGCTTCAAATGCAGTGGAGATAGCTGAATGCATCATAAATGGGAAGTAATAATATACTAGAATATATAATATGAATTTAGAATGGAGTGTTTTTATGAGTTTATTTAAGGGTTCAGGAGTTGCTATTGTTACACCGTTTAAGAATAACTCTGTAGATTATGAAAAGCTGGAAGAACTTATTGAATGGCATATAAAATCTGGTACAAAGGCTATAATTGTATGTGGTACTTCCGGTGAGTCATCTACCATGACGGTAAAAGAAGACCAGGACACAATAAAGTTTACTATAGACAAGGTAAACAAGAGAATACCTGTAATAGCAGGTACGGGAAGTAATTGTACGGCAGATGCCGTATATATGAGCCAGTGGGCTGAAAGTGTAGGAGCTGACGGACTGCTTGTAATTACTCCATATTACAATAAAACTACACAGAAGGGGCTTATAGAGCATTTCAAGGCGGTAAATGACAGTGTAAAAACTCCTATAATACTTTACAATGTTCCCAGCAGGACGGGATTGAATATACTTCCCAAAACACTGCAGAAACTGTGTGAATTTGAAAATATAGCTGCAATAAAGGAAGCAAGCGGTGATATATCCCAAATTGCATATATGAAGGCATTGTGTAGGGACAAGATAGATATATATTCGGGAAATGATGACCAGACAATTCCAATACTGTCTTTAGGCGGTATAGGGGTAATATCTGTACTGGCAAATATAGTTCCTTCCGATATGGAAAAAATGTGTGAACTATTTTTTAATGGTGATTTGGAAGGTGCACTTAAAATACAGCTGGACATGTATCCTCTTATAAAAGCCATGTTTATAGAGACAAACCCAATTCCTATAAAAACTGCCCTGAATCTTGTAGGGAAAGATGTAGGCCACTTAAGGCTTCCTCTCTGCAATATGACGGATGAAAATCTTGAAATATTGAAACGTGAACTGAAGAATTACAAGCTTCTAAAGTAAATTAGTAACTACTAATTATGTGAGGTGTATTTGAATGGTTAAGATAATGTTAAATGGATGCAGCGGTAAAATGGGAATAGTAGTATCGAAATTGGCAGACAGTGTTGAAAATGTATCCATTGCTGCAGGTGTAGACAAAAATTCCAGCAAAGAAAATTATCCTGTTTTCCAAAGTATAAACGACTGCAATATTTCTGCAGATGTAATTCTGGATTTTTCGAGACCGGATTCTCTGGATTCACTTATTGAATATGGAAAAAACAATAATATTGGCCTTGTACTGTGTACTACCGGATATACTGATGAGCAGATAAAAAAAATTGAAGAGGCATCACAAATAATACCTGTATTCAAGTCTGCAAATATGTCAATAGGAATAAATGTTATAAACAATGTGCTCAGGAATATAAGTTCGCTGTTATATAAAAACTTTGATATAGAAATAATTGAGGCCCATCATAACCAGAAAGTGGATTCACCAAGCGGGACTGCACTTTTACTTGCAGATAGCATAAAGAAATCCATTGATGAAAATATTGAATTTGTAAATGGACGACAGGGTATTAAAAAAAGAGTGCACAATGAAATAGGAATTCATTCAGTAAGGGGAGGCGATATAGTAGGGGAGCACGAGATCATTTTTGCAGGCAAGGGAGAGACCGTAGAGATAAAACATACTGCAATTTCAAGAGATGTATTTGCAGTGGGTGCATTGAAGGCTTGTGAGTTTATGTACAAGAGAAAAGCAGGCATGTATTCAATGGACGATATTATTTCAATCAACAAATAGAATGAAGGGGGATTTTCAGTTGAAAATCCTCATTATGTTTTATTCATTCCAGCCATTTTTCCAATCTGTCTGCTGCCAGTTTGAGTTTATCCATGGAGGATGCATAGGATATCCTTATATAACCTTCCCCACCAGGTCCAAAGGCAGATCCAGGTACAATTGCCACTTTGGCTTCCCGCAATAGCCTTTCACAAAAGTCCTCACTGCTCATACCGAAATTTTTAATAGAGGGAAACATATAGAAGGCTCCCATTGGAAGCTTTACATCAAAGCTCATTTCTCTTAATCTGGTGTACAGATAGTCTCTTCTTTTTATAAATTCACTTTTCATGTTTTCCACATCCTTCATGCAGTTCCTGAGTCCGTAGACTGCTCCCCATTGTACAATAGATGGTGCACAGGACACATTGTATTGATGGACCTTCATTATTGCATTCATGAATTTATCCACGGCGCATATATATCCAAGTCTTAGTCCTGTCATGGAAAACATCTTTGAAAATCCTCCTACAAGCATGATCTTGTCTTTTATATCATTGAATTGGGCTATAGAGTAATAATTTTGATAAAAAGAAAGTGATGCATACATTTCATCGCTTACAACAAAAATATTATGTTCCTTGATGATTTTATGTAATCTCGTATTGTCATTTTCGGACAAAACTGCACCAGTCGGATTGCATGGATAGGATATGACAAGTATCTTGGGTATCTCCGATTCAAGTATATTTTCCAGATTGTCGAAGTCAATGGAGAAATCATCTTTCAATTTATAATGTATAACCTCTCCGCCTATTATTTTCACACAGCTTTCATAGGCAGGATAAGCAGGTGTGGGTACCAGAACCCTGTCTCCTGTATTTATAAGTGCTGTGAATACATCCATGAGTCCTTCGCTTCCACCTATGGTAAGACAGATCTCATCACTTTCATAGTTTATGTTTAAAGATTGCAAGTAAAAGGATATTTCCCTTCTAAGCTCTATTATACCGGAATTAGACGTATAACCGGTTTTATTGTTGCCTATGGCAGCTATAATAGCTGATTTTATTCCAGAAGGAACATTGAAATCAGGCTGTCCAAGAGTAAGAGATACTGCATCCGGATATTTTTCAACCTTGTTATAGAATTTCCTTATACCAGATATTTCAACTTTTTGAACATTTTTAGATATTAAACTATTCAAGATATACCTCCATTATAAATAGTATCCAGTTATCTACCTATTTTGGATACTTCTTTTTTAAATACAAGACTGTCTATAGCTCTGGCAAACTGATCAGGACAGGAGGTACTTTTTCCATTACAGGAAATGCCCTTCAGCTTTTTTACCGCATCTTCCACATTCATTCCTTCGAGAAGTTTTGAAATTCCTTGGAGGTTGCCGTTACATCCCCCTACAAAACTTACATTGGTAATTTTATTGTCAACTACATCAAAGTTTATCTGTTTTGAACAGACGCCTGTTGGCTTATAACTATACATATTATTATCACCACATTTCACATTTTATTGATTTACAGGTCTATTATATATAATATTAAATAATTGCACAACTACAGGCAAAATAATTTTACTGTAATTATTACACTTTTTAAGGGAACTTCATATTATATTTGTAGGGGGTGATGATATTGAATCATATTTATATATGCAGTACTTCCTCTGACTTTATATCCAGGGTTAGTTTAAATGACTTTAAAGTTGAAAATAAAATCCATCTCAAATCAAATGATTTAAACAATAGAGTAGGTCCCCATGGCATATGCATCAAGGATGATAAAATTATAACAGCCAATAATTATAACAATAGTATATCAATAATAGATCTAAAAAATAATGTCCAGGAAGAAAGTTATTATATAGGTTCCCATTGCAATGATATAGTAACTTTAGGGAAAAAGGCATATATAATATGCGGTGATTCAAATAGTCTTGTAGTTTTTGATCTTGCTATAAAGAAGATTATTGAGCAGATACCCTGCGGGAATCTCCCCCACAGCATATGTCTGAATGTCAACAAAAAGTTGCTTCTAGTATCCAATATGGAAAATGATACGATAACGCTTATAGATTGTATGGATAGAAACAACATTAAAAATATAAAAGTTGGTTCCTACCCTACAAAAGCCATATTTACAATAGATGGTGAACATATAATAGTGTGTGAAAGTAATTTGGGGTCTGAATTCAGAGGCAGTATATCAGTATTGTCACTCAGAAACTACAAAATTATAAACAGAATAGTAGTTGGAAATTCACCGTTGGATATATATTGCAGCAGCAGGTATTGTTTTATATCAAATTTTGGCGATGGAACGGTTAGTGTAGTAGATATAAACAACTACAAAGAAGAAAAAAGAATTATAGTAGGTGGAATGCCGGCAGGATTATTAAAATATAATGACAATTTGTATATTGGGGACAATTACAACAACCTTTTGATAAAACTGGATATTAAAGACAACAGCAGACAATTCATACCTATAGGAGCAGAGCCTACAGGTATGGTATTGAATTGACTTTTTTATTTTTCAAGGAGAAGCTGAATAATTCTATAGTATAGGTCAGAATAATTGCTTTTCCACTTGTGACATAATTTATCTGCTTCTTTACTTGAATTTACGCATAATTTTATATTCATAAGAACAGTTCCATCTTTAACTGCACTTAGATCCACCATGAAATTGTTCTTGTTTTCCACGACATAATCGGCGCTTACTGAAATATTTTTTTTTATATTTTCAATATGTTTTTCCAGATATTCATTTATTGTCTGTATTTTGTCCGCTGAAATCATATTTTCAAATAGATCCAATACTTTTATACCTTTTTTGGTGATTTCCATTTTGTGGTCAGTATCTGGATCCACATATTCTATAAATTTTGAAGTCAGGAGTTCTCCTATATACTGCTGCAGTACAAAATAATTTATAAGATTGTTTTCAAGTATAATCTGTGTAATCTTGTTGTTGGATACAGGAATACTTATTTTTTTGAATATATATAGTAAAAGAAGTTTATTTTCTGCTAATTCTAGAGTATTTTCAGACATTAACATCCACCTCATTGAATTAAAATATTATAATGATCTCTTAAATAATTATAACATAAAACATATGAAAATAAATAAAATGGAAATTTCATTTATACCGGACTGACTGCTCTATAATTTTTTATTTAGTGTAATATTTGCTGAATTGAAATACTATATAAAACTATAGAAACAATTTGGGAGGTATATATGTGAAATCAAGAACATTGATAAAATTGTCCATGACCTTTATGTGTATATTCATAGGCACACTGTTTTTCATCATTACAAATTATAGGTATACTGGAGCTTTTACAACTGCAGACAGGGAATTGCCCATATACCACGTGAATACAGATGAAAAAAAAATAGCCCTGACCTTTGATGTAAGTCTTGGAAATGAAGAACATACCGGGGAAATATTAAATATACTTGATAAATATAAAATAAAGGCTACTTTTTTTATAGTAGGAGACTGGGCTGACAAATATCCTGATATATTGAAAGAAACTTCGGAAAAAGGTCATGAAATAGGCAATCATTCAAACAGGCATCCCGACATGACCATGCTGTCAGAGGACAAAATTCTGGAGGATATAAACATAAATGAAGCTAAAATAAGGAGGATAACGGGGAAAGGTACAAAACTTTTTAGATGCCCTTCAGGTTCCTATAATAATTCTGTAATAAATACAGTTAAAAATGCAGGATATTACTGCATACAGTGGGATGCTGACAGTACTGACTGGATGGAAAAAGGTGCAGATGCGGAATACAGGCGTATAATTAAAAACACAAAACCAGGTTCAATACTATTGTTTCACAATAGTGCCAGATATACTCCTGAGAATTTACCGAAAATAATAGAAAAACTTCAAAGTGATGGTTATAAATTTGTTACAGTGGGAAGCTTGATCTATAAGAGCAATTACAGTATAGATAATCATGGCAACCAAATTGCACAATAACCGTGTATTAAATAATTACAATTTATACTTATTTTAGTATATTTTATATTTAAAATGAATAATTATATGTAGATAAACTAATTTGAAAACCAATGGAAAGAGGGGTTTAGATGGAGAATCTTATGTTAAACAACAAGATTTATCTAGAGGGGGAAGTGATCTCTGAACTTAATTTTAGTCATGAAATGTACGGTGAAGGCTTTTATACTTTTTATATTAAAGTTCCCAGGCTGAGTGATACGAACGATGTATTATTTATAACAATTTCAGAAAGGTTAATAAATGATATAGACGTTAAAATAGGAACAAATATAACAGTTGAGGGACAATTGAGATCATATAATAAATTTGTAGATGGAGCAAACAGACTTATTTTAACTGTATTTGCAAGAAATATAGGCGTATGTACGGAAAAGAGTAAAAATCCAAACCAGATTTTTCTTGACGGATTCATATGCAAGGAACCGGTTTATAGAACAACTCCATTTGGTAGGGAGATTTCAGATATGCTACTTGCAGTAAATAGAGCCTATAATAAATCAGACTACATACCAACTATAGCATGGGGAAGAAATTCCAGGTTTTGCAAAACCTTAAAAGTTGGTGACAATATAAGAGTATGGGGAAGACTCCAGAGTAGAGAATATCAGAAAAAGATATCTGAAACTGAAACTGTAAAAAAGGTTGCTTATGAAGTCTCCATATCAAAGATGGAGAAGATAAACAAATCAACAGAGGACAATAATGACATAGATGAGATTGATGAAGAAGAAATTAATGTTGACAATATAGATAAGAGCAAGGACAGCAATTTGAAAAATAAACGGATTTCATAATTTATTATACATTAGGATCTTGAGGGCCTTTATGGGCCCTTCTTCTATAGGTTGGAATAAGTTGAAACAATCAATTATAATAGTTATATATGAGTTAAACAGAAGGAGATAAATCAATGAGAAGAAAATACATAAATTATCCCCCGGATATTCCTGTCTCAATAACGTTGGCTGATATAACAAACTATCCTATACACTGGCATGATTCCATAGAGATACTTTATGTACTGGAAGGTAATCTTACCATTACAATAGAAGCTGACAAATATGAGCTTATAGAAAATGACATAGAAATAGTAAATATAGATGAAGCTCATTCAATTATAGGTAATAGTTCTGAAAATAGAGTTTTAATATTTCATATGGATCCCATGTTTTTTAAGAAATATTACAGAGATATAAAAAATATGTTCTTTTTTACAAATACCACGGATGACATGGCTCAAGCAAATGATACATATAATAATTTAAGAATATTCCTGGCAAGGATAACCTGTGAGGCAGCTCAAAAGCAGAAGGGTTATGATGAAGAGATAAAGTCTATTCTTATAGATTTTCTTTATTATCTTATAAATAATTTTCACTATTTAATATATGAAAATGAAGAACTCAAGGGGAATGAAGAAAAACTGGAAAGATATCATAGAATTTCAAAATACATTTTTAACAACTATAACGACAACATAACCCTTCAGGATATAGCAAGACGGGAATTTTTGAGCACGGATTATTTATCACATGGAATAAAGGACGTTACAGGCTACAGCTTTACTGATCTTTTAAATTCAAACAGAGTTGAAGAGGCCCTGAAACTTCTCTTGGATACAGATAAACCAATATCCGAAATTTCAGAGGAAGTTGGCTTCTCACATGTCAGATATTTTAACAAACATTTCAAGCGTAGTTATAAGTATACTCCATTTCAATACAGGAAAAAATTTAAAATAGATGATGAGAAATTTGAAATGGAAAAAGTTGTAGAGTATCATGAGTTAAGCGAATGCATTTCATGGATAACTTATTATTTGAAGGATTATGATAGGTTCAACTATAAAGAGAATATAACTGAAATAAATATAAATATGAAACAGAATCTAGGGGATTTTACTAAAAGCTTTAAAAATATATTGAACATTGGAGATGCTTTTGATGTACTGCTTGAGGATAATAAAAAAATACTTGAAACTTTTCAGGAGGAGATTGGGTTCAAATATGGAAGGGTGTTAAATGTATTCAGTACAGACATGTGCGTATTTCCAAACTCAAGATTCTATAACTGGAACAGAAGCAGGGATGTATTCGAATTTTTAAATACTATTGATCTTATTCCACTTATAGTACTGGATAGCACGGGATTTTCAGCATCGGAATTTTTATTTGCAATTAAATCTTTTCTGAATTATTTTTCTGAATTGGATAGTTTGGATTTGAGTTCATTCAGGTTTCAATTCAGTTCGAAAATGGGTGACCATTTAAAAGATGAGATAATTGAGAATGCAATGGCTGAGT
>Ga0334882_1004605_pt1 | contig 11509 bp, 9 predicted proteins | sample GraSluR1_MG_5_FD_207226 | JGI IMG/M metagenome (GOLD analysis project Ga0334882, IMG submission 207226) | Sludge microbial communities from methane-producing bioreactor in Wageningen University, Netherlands - Granular Sludge_15_04-R1 | ecosystem: Engineered > Bioreactor > Anaerobic > Unclassified... | reverse complement strand
AAGGTATAGTTTCTTTGCATATTTTTAAAAAAACTGCAATTCTTTCATCCGTTTGTAAGCAGTCTTAGAGTCTCATTTCATCATCTGAGCGATTCAATAGCCTTTTTGATTGCATCCGCTCCCTTTACTGTGTGATCCGGCAATTTTCCCTCTTTTCCGAATACGAGCTGGGCTTCATAATCTTCAATTTTAACTCCCGATTCATCTATGTTGCCTGATTTATCTTTTATAGCGTTGATATTCAAGCCCAGGTGACGAGCCATAAATTTATACATAGCAATCCTTTTTGAGAATCCGTAATCGTGTCCCTCGTCGGCAAGATGTACGTTTTCAACATTGCCTGCCGCTCCATAGAGAGTGTATACTTTTTTAAGATATGGAAATTCAATTTCGGGAACATGTCGTGTCCAGTCGTTGCCGTCGGAGATAACCATCATTGGTCTTGGAGATGCCATTGCTGCTATCTCAGCATTATTGGTTCCCTGGCTGCTGCATGAATGTATCGGCAATCCGCTTTCGCACGGGCATCCTCCGAAGAAATAAGATGAAACCATTACTACGGGAACGCTTACCGTAATACGGTCATCAAGGGCAGTTAGAAGAAATGCCTGGGTTCCTCCCCCCGACTCGCCCGTGACACCAATTCTGCCGGGATCAACAAATGGCAGTGAACTGATGAAATCGAGCGCTCTTATCGAGTTTATTGTCTGTACCGTCAGAGAGAGCCCTGTTCTGTGATCCTCAGCATTAACCTGGAGAAGTGATTCTCCGTAAGCGAACATCTCATAACTGAATACTACAGCCCCCATCTTTGCAAGCATGGCACACCTGTATTGCTGATCGGGCCTGTAACGGCCAACCTGGTTAAGGTCGCTGCTGGTAAAATGCCCGTGAGGTGAAAGAACCGCAGGGAACGGTCCTCTGCCTCTTGCCGGCCTGTAGAGTGAGCCGCAGAGGTAAACGCCCGGTAATGTCTCTATCCCGACATTCTGAACTGTGTATCCGTCATACTTCCTGACGGGTGTATAAACAGGATTAAGCGGGCTGTTTACAGGCAATGGCGGGAGTCCGGCCTGTTCGGAAATACATTTCCTCAGCTCACTCTTCCTTTCTTCCCATGACCTCAGGTCGGGGTAAAGTGAAAGAAGCCGCTCAAGATGCTTTCTCCCCTCTTCAACGGGCCTCTGATGATAACTGAACCTGCTTATCTGCCATGTGTTATCACCACTCTTTTCAAATACAAGACCAAGAGGAAGAAGGATATTACTGAGAGTGGGTTCAATTTCAGCACGATAGCGCCAGACCGCATATTCGACATTAACACCTTTCACAAGCGATTCGGAGTAAACAAGCTTTATATCATACCTCTTCCCGATATCAACAAGCACCTCCCTGAGAGGCTTCCGGTATATATCCTGCGGTGTCTGGGAAAAAGTGCCGGCAGAGATACCGGAAAGAATAATTAAAATTAATAATCTGGATCTCATTTCATTAAAGATATATCATTAAGTGTATAGTTACCTGCATCCGCCTCAATGAAGCTAAGATAAACAAATTGATGGTACCACATCAAAAAATGAAACATGGTTTAAAAAATTTTCATATATTCACTTATAAAAAAAATTGCTATGAAGAAAATTCTCATTTCCCTTTTTGCATTCGTCGTTATGGCCTTCGGGATCTACGGCCAGAAGACACCGACGGGTAATCCGAAAGACTTTAAAGTGAAGACCTGCCTGCATTCCGTCAGCTATATGGGAGTATGGCGGGGTCAGGCTGTTCTTTCTGTTGACGAGTTTCTTGTTAAAGCAAAAGAGCTTGGATTTGACGGTATTATGCTGGCCGCAAAACGGCCCCATGTCTCTCTTATCGATTACAATGATGCTGAACGTCAAAAGCTAAGGGCAAGAATTAAAGAGCTGGGGCTCGAGCTGGTATGCCTGGCAGGCTACACAGATTTCACAGCGGGTGTCGATAAGGCGGGCATACCAAATGTTGAAATACAGGCTGTTTATGTGGGCGAACTTGCAAGACTTGCCCGCGATCTCGGGACAAACATGGTTCGTGTCTTCACAGGTTATGAGCGTCCCGGCATACCTTACGACAGGCAATATGCCATGGTGGTTGAAGGACTTCAGATGGCCGGAAGAATAGCTGCCGGATACGGGGTGACCCTTGCCGTTCAGAACCATCACGACATCGGTATTCACCACGATGCAATGAAATGGATCCTGGATGAGGTGAACCTGCCCAACGTCAGGGCAGCTTTCGACTGCTGGTCGCCAACTCTCGAAGGACTGACACCTGAAGAGATACGGCAGGCAATTTTAAAGCTGCAGCCTTTTATAGTACATACCACCACGGCTGATTATACAGAACAGCCCCGTTACAGGTATGAACCGAACCATACCAATTACATCAGGATGGAATCACAAATGAGGGCTGTGCCGATTGGTGAGGGTTTTCTCGATTACAGGAGCTTCATCAATACACTGAGGGATATCGGTTATCAGGGGTATATTGCATACGAGATGTGTGAGGTGCTTGAAGGAGGTGGCTCGGTTGAGAATCTCGATAAAGCGGCAAAAAAGTTCCTGGAGTATATGAAGCAGTGGAAGTAGGCTGACCCCCTTACGCGAAACACTGATAGCTGATAGCTGATAGCTGATAGCTGATAGCTAACCAGTCACAAATTACAATAAAATGAAACAAGCTATGCGAACACTAAAAACAAATAAATAAACGTATGAAACAAGCATTAAAAAAATCATAATTTTTAAACAAACAAGAATGATTATTTTTTTAGTGTGGTTCTCCCGCTTTGCAGGACAAGCTATACGACCATTAAAAATAAAAAATGAGTATCGGTTAAGATTAATAAAACATACTAAGTGCTTAAAATTCAACTCTATGAATTCATGTACTCACCCCCTTCCTTCACTACGTTCAGGCTTTCCCCCTCTCTACTTCGTAAAGAGGGGGAAATATCTGATATGCAATTAAATACACTCCCCCTTCTTTATGAAATAGAGAAGGGGGCAGGCTTTGCAGGCCGAAGCTTATGCGAAGGCTTGGGGGATGAGTACATGTAGAATAGAAACAAATATTAAATGAATATTATTGATTCCGGATACTCATAAAACAAATAAATAAACGTATGAAAAGAATAATAATCGTTTTCGCAGCATTGGCATTCCTTGGGCAGCCAATTTTAGCACAGGAGACCCTTACCAGAGACGAGCGAATGGAGTGGTGGCGTGAAGCCCGTTTCGGGATGTTCATTCACTGGGGAGTTTATGCTGTACCGGCAGGTGAATGGAATGGTATCAGGATAGGAGGCATAGGCGAATGGATAATGAACCGGGGGAAGATACCCGTTACTGAATACCAGGAATTTGCAAAAGAATTCAACCCGGTCAGATATGACCCGGATTCTTGGGTAAAGATGGCAAAAGATGCAGGGATGAAATATATTGTAATAACCTCCAAGCATCACGACGGTTTTGCTCTCTTTGAAACAAAAGCCAGTGAATGGAACGTTGTTGATGCCACACCCTACGGTAAGGATCTGCTCAAACCGCTTGCCGAGGCATGCAGAAAACACGGGATCAGGCTTGGTTTTTACTACTCACAGGCCCAGGACTGGTGCAATTCCGGAGGTTCAGCTGCAAGAAGGCCCGCCAGGGAAGGCTGGGAAAACCCCGACTCGGCACGGATTGACGAATACACCAGGGCTAACAGGGGTCATTGGGATCCTGCACAGACGACAAAGAGCTTCGAACAGTATATCGACGATGTGGCAGTTCCGCAGGTAAGAGAAATACTGACAGGTTATGGCGATGTGGCAGTATTATGGTGGGATACACCCACCGACATGACTGATGAAGCTGCCGGGAAGTTACAGTCCCTTCTTGCCCTTCAGCCGTCCATTATAACCAACGACCGCCTTAAACGGCCCAATTTCCCTGGTGATCACAAGACGCCAGAGCAGAGAATACCTAATCTTGCCGATCTCGACGGAACCGACTGGGAAACCTGTATGACAATGAACGGAACATGGGGGTACAAGCACTACGACAAAAACTATAAAACTCCCGAAACGCTCATCCGCAATCTTCTGGATATCGCATCGAAAGGCGGTAACTTCCTGCTGAATGTCGGGCCTACAGCAGAAGGGGAGTTTCCGCCGGAAAGCATCTTCATCCTTGAGGAAATGGGAAGGTGGATGAAGCAGAACGGAGAAGCTGTTTACGGAACAACAGCCAGTCCTTGGGGTCTCTTTCCGTGGGGACGGTGCACAAAAAAGGAGGGAAAAAAGGGAACAACCCTCTATTTTTCTGTATTTGACTGGCCTGCCGGGGGTAAGCTTGACATCCCCGGAATCAGCAACAGTCTGGTTTCCGCGAAGATGCTGGCTGACGGTACGATACTTAAAGCAACCGTTTCGAAAAACGGAGTTCTTTCCATAAGCCTCCCTCCCGTTGCACCTGATCCGGCAGCTTCAGTAATTAAAGTAGAACTGAAAGGAAAAATCGGTGCGCAGATCGTTCCTGAATAAGTCCCGATTGGTGGTGGTTATGTGATAAGATTATTTCCGGATTTGAATTATTTTGACTATTTTTGTCAAAATGATCTGTTCAAAATGGAAAACTTCCCCGATAGGATAAAAAGATTGCGGAAAGAGAAAAGTGTTCCGCTAAGGATCGTGGCAGCCTTTCTTGATATCGATCAGGCAATTTTGAGTAAGATCGAAAACGGAAAAAAGTATGCATCAAAGGCTTTGGTTGTTAAACTGGCTGAATATTACAATGTTGAAGAGAACGAGCTTTTGGTTTCCTGGCTCTCCGATAAAATGTTGAATGAAGTGGAAGATTCCGAAATTGCCCTTGAGGCAATAAAGGTTGCAGAGAGAAAAATTGCATACAGAAAAACACCTTATTTTACCAGGGAAAAGATCATTGAAATAATTCGTGATTTCCTTCAAAAGGACGGCAGGGTGGAAAAAGCATGGATCTTCGGATCTTTTGCCAGCGGGGAGAATAATCCATTCAGTGATATTGATCTTATGTTGAGGTATAAGAACAGTAAGGAAATGAGCCTTTTTGATCATGCTGACATAGCATTTATGCTTGAAGAAAAGCTCAAAATTAAAATTGATCTGGTGGAAGAGGGGTTCCTGCGTCCCTTTGCTTTGAATACTGCAAAATACGACTTAAAACAAATTTATGGATAAACCAACTCCAAAGGAAAGACTGGTACATATAAGATCCGCGATAAACAAAATAATATCATTTGTCCGGGACCAGTCTGTTGATGAATTTATTGCTGACCCTCTAAGACAGGATGCTGTTTTATTTCAATTTATAATAATCGGGGAAGCAATTCGTCATGTCGATAAGAAAATTCTGGATAAGTATCCATACACCTGGCACATACCGATGTCATTTCGGAATTTCATTACCCATGAATATCACAAAATAAGTATGGTAAGAGTTTACAATGCTGCACATAATCTGAATGAACTTATGAATATTATTGAAATTATACTGGAAAAAGAGTTTAATACTGACATTGAACTATCACTGTAACTGCCTTTAGGTAAGAAAACTCATAATCTTTTGACAGAGAGCATTTAAGATTAATCCGCAATCTTGCTTTTATGGGTGATGTGAAATAAATATTTAAAAAAATCAATTATTTGTTTGATTTATTAAAAAAATAAATACATTTGTCGCTCAAATTATTACGAAAACTTGATGAAAACTATATTACATATTATTGCCCTCGCTCTTATTATTTGCAACAGCAGATGATCCGGGAATAAAATGTAGTATTGAAGATATACAGAAGCTTTCCGGATCGATCCGGGAAGCTTTTTTTTTAATACATGTTTTTAAGAAATGGGAAAACCTCTGAGAAGTCTCAAGACCATTGCCGGAAGGAACATGGCCGGGGCAAGAAGCCTGTGGCGGGCTAACGGCATGAAGGAAGAACATTTCGGCAAGCCTGTTATCGCTATTGTAAACTCATTTTCACAGTTTGTTCCCGGGCATGTACACCTTCACACAATCGGACAGTTCGTTAAGAAAGAGATTGAAAAACACGGACTATTTGGAGCCGAATTCAATACAATAGCTATAGACGATGGTATTGCAATGGGTCACGATGGAATGCTTTACTCACTTCCCTCAAGGGAACTGATAGCCGACAGCGTCGAGTACGTAGTTAACGCTCACCAGGCGGATGCAATGATATGCATCACCAACTGTGATAAAATCACTCCCGGAATGCTGATGGCTGCAATGAGGCTTAATATCCCTGCGGTATTCATCTCCGGCGGCCCGATGGAAGCCGGTAAATATGGCGAAAGGTATGTCGATCTGATCGATGCCATGGTTGCTGCTGCCGACAGTTCCGTAACTGACACCCGGCTCAGCGAAATTGAGGCAGCCGCATGCCCGACATGCGGATCATGTTCCGGTATGTTCACGGCCAATTCAATGAACTGCCTGACCGAGGCACTGGGTTTGGCCCTTCCTGGTAACGGTACTCTGGTTGCCACACATAGCAACCGGATCAGACTATTCGAAAAAGCGGCCGGTCTGATAACCGGGCTGGCAACCAGATATTATGACGAGGGTGATGAAAGTGTTCTGCCCCGTTCAATAGCAACAAGAAAAGCATTCCTGAATGCAATGGCTCTCGATATTGCCATGGGAGGATCAACCAATACCGTCCTCCACCTACTGGCAATTGCCCGCGAGGCAGAGGTTGATTTCACAATGAAAGAAATTGATGACCTTTCCAGAAGAATTCCCAATATATGTAAAGTATCCCCGAGTTCTGAATATCATATTCAGGATGTCAACAGGGCGGGCGGCATTTTCGCCATACTGGGAGAACTCGAACGAAATAACCTGATAGACAGCTCGGTAAATAGAGTGGATTATCCGTCACTACGTGCTGCCCTGGCTGACTGGGATATATCCGGAGGCAGAGCTGTTCCGGAGGCTTTCAGATTTTTCCGGAGCGCACCCGGCATGAAGAAAAGTATCGAAATGGGATCACAGGATAATTACTATGAAAATAATGATACCGACCGCGTCAAAGGATGCATCAGAAGCGTAGGCAATGCGTATAGCAGGGATGGCGGTCTTGCGGTACTCTATGGTAACATTGCGAAAAACGGATCCATAGTTAAAACGGCCGGGGTTGATCCGGTACTTTTTACATTCAGGGGCCCTGCAGTAATATTCGAATCGCAGGAGGAAGCTGTGGAGGGTATCCTTAACGGCAGGGTGCATGAAGGCGATGCGGTTGTAATCCGTTATGAGGGCCCGAAAGGCGGACCAGGAATGCAGGAGATGCTCTACCCGACATCGTACCTTAAATCGAAGGGGTTTGATAAAAAGTGTGCCCTGCTCACTGACGGCCGCTTCTCGGGAGGAACCTCCGGGCTGTCAGTCGGACATGTATCACCTGAGGCTGCTGCAGGCGGAGAGATTGCTCTTTTACGTACAGGAGACATAATAGAGATTGATGTCACAAACCGCAGAATTAATGTATTATTATCTGATGATGAGCTCAATACACGGCGTGATGAGGAACTCGGAAAAGGAGATGAAGGCTTCACGCCAGCCGGCCGTGCACGGATCATCCCTGCTTCACTGAAAGTTTACGCAGCAACCGTAAGCTCAGCTGATAAAGGGGCGGTAAGGATTGTAAGTAATCAGAGGCTGTATCAAAAACCTTTTTATTGCCCCCTACCCCCTAAAGGGGGTGATTAAACATCAGATAATGAGCAAGTTTCGCCTTGGCGGAACTTAAGGGCGACTTAAAGGAAGCGGGCTTTTGATACAGCCTCTAAGACAAAAGTATTTGAATCAAGATGTTAAGTACTATATTATGAAAGCAGAGAAAAAGAATAATAACGGAAACGGAAAACATAATAATTCAACAGAGATTTCGGGTGCCGAAGCGCTGCTGAGATCACTCATGGAGGAGGGTGTTGATACTATATTCGGCTATCCGGGTGGTGCTATAATGCCGGTTTACGACAAGCTGCTTGATTTTGAGGACAAGCTGCGCCATATACTTACACGTCATGAGCAGGGAGCTGCCCATGCAGCACAGGCCTATGCAATGGTAACAGGGAAACCGGGGGTCTGCTTTGCCACCTCAGGACCGGGCGCCACAAACCTGGTAACAGGAATAGCCAACGCATTCCTCGATTCTGTGCCTGTGGTTTTTATTACTGCCCAGGTAGTTTCGGGTCTGATAGGCACAGACGCTTTCCAGGAAACCGACATTCTTGGTGTTTCCATGCCTGTTACCAAATGGAATGCACAGGTCAAGAAACCGGAAGATATTCCCGGCGCAATAGCACGCGCTTTCTATATTGCCAGGACCGGACGACCCGGACCGGTTCTGATAGATATCGCCAAAGACGCCCAGGTCGGGACATTTAACTTCAGATACGAGAAATGTACTTACATAAGAAGTTATAATCCTAATATTCCTCTGCATTCCAGGGAAGTTGAATCGGCTGCCATTATGATAAACCATGCCGAGAAACCACTAATTCTTGCAGGTCATGGAGTTCTCCTGTCAGGAGCCCAGCAGGAACTAAGGGAGTTTGCCGAGAAAACCGGAATACCAGTGGCCATGACACTGCTTGGCCTTTCAGCCTTCCCTGCAGGACACAGGCTTTATACAGGAATGCTCGGGATGCATGGCAATTACGGCCCTAATGTTCTGACCAACGAGGCAGACCTCATAATAGCAGTTGGAATGCGGTTCGACGACAGAGTAACAGGAAATCTTAAAAAATATGCCAGAAACGCAAAAATAATTCATATTGAAATAGACAAGGCTGAAATTAACAAGAACGTGCAGGTCGATATCGAAATAAATAACGATGCCAAAGAAGTTCTTCGGGCGCTGATACCTCTCGTGAAAGAGAACTCGTTCGAAAAATGGATCAGGGAGTTCCGCATTTGCGACCGTACAGAGTATGAAAAGGTAATTAAACCGGAAACGTCACCCGGAACGGGAGAGCTGAGGATGGGAGAAGTAGTAAAAGAGATCTCGGAACAGACAAAGGGAGATGCGATCATCGTAACAGACGTGGGCCAGAACCAGATGTCTGCCGCCCGCTACTTCAGTTTTACCGAACCAAACACCCTCGTAACCTCAGGGGGTATGGGTACTATGGGTTTTGGCCTGCCGGCATCAATAGGAGCAAAAATCGGCAAACCGGATAAACAGGTAGTGGTTTTTGTGGGTGACGGCGGCTTACAGATGACGATTCAGGAACTCGGTACCATTCTCCATTACGGGATACCGGTCAAGATAGTCCTGCTTAACAATAACTTCCTGGGTATGGTAAGACAATGGCAAGCTATGTTCTTTAACAAAAGATATGCATCAACCGAGCTCATAAATCCCGATTTCATCAGGATAGCGGAAGCTTACGGAATACCTGCACAGATGATCACTGAGAGGGCAAATCTGAGTAATGGTGTTGCAGAAATGCTTTCAGCCAGGGGGCCATATCTGCTTGAGGTGGCTATCAGCAAGGAAGCAAATGTCCTGCCAATGATCGAACCAGGCTCATCAGTGAGTGAGGTGAGGCTGGTGTAAAAAATTGATAATATATTAATTACACAGAGAAACACGAAGAATTGCACAGAGGATCACAGAGAGAAGAAAAACAGTTAAACCATGACACAGGAATATACAATTTCGCTTTTTTCCGAGAATCATATAGGGATTCTCAATCAGATAACGATAATACTGACAAGGAGGCAGATAAACATCGAAAGCATAACAGCTTCTGAATCTGCCGTCAAGGGAGTACAGATGCTTACCCTTGTCGTAAGAACGACTCCCGGGATGGTCAACAAAGTGGCCCGACAGATGGAAAAGCTGATTGATGTTCTGAAAGTATTCGTTCATACCTCAGATGAGATAGTCTACCAGGAGATTGCTCTCTTCAAGGTGACCACCAAAGGATTGATGTCGGGAAATGTTATCGACAGCGTGGTGCGCAATCATCACGCCCGGATACTGGAAGTTTCACCGGAATATATGGTACTTGAAAAGACAGGGCACAAGTCTGAAATAACTGATCTTTTAAATATGCTTCAGCCCTACGGTGTGCTCCAGTTCGTCAGATCAGGCCGTGTGGCTGTAACACGACAGGTAAAAGAACTATTCACATACCTTAAGGAAATGGATGAAGCGCACAGATACAATCCGGACAGTGTTGAAACACTTAATTAATATGACAGGAGATAGAAAAAACAAAAAATTAACATAAACAGAGTACAATCATGGCAAAAATCGATTTCGGCGGAATAATTGAGGATGTAATAACCAGAGAAGAGTTCCCTCTTTCACGGGCACGCGAAGTTCTTAAAAATGAACTTGTTGCAGTGGTAGGTTATGGAGTTCAGGGGCCTGCCCAGGCCCTTAATATGAAGGATAACGGCATCAATGTCATTGTCGGCCAGGCTCCTGAGTTTAAATCAGACTGGGATAAGGCCGTCGCGGATGGTTTTGTGCCGGGTGTTACCCTGTTTCCGGTTGCGGAGGCTGCCAGTCGGGGAACCATTGTGCAATACCTTGTATCAGATGCGGCGCAGCGGGCTCTCTGGGAGGAGCTGAAGCCATGCCTCAACCCGGGAGATGCCCTCTATTTCTCACATGGATTCTCAATAACCTATAAGGAGCACACAGGAGTGATCCCCCCTTCCGATATTGATGTAATATTATGCGCTCCTAAAGGATCCGGAACCAGTGTCCGGCGAAATTTCCTTGCAGGAGCAGGCATCAATTCAAGCTTTTCTGTATTTCAGGACTATACAGGCAGAGCCGAAGAGCGTGCTCTTGCTCTCGGGATAGCGATAGGATCGGGATACCTTTTCCCCACAACCTTTGAGAAAGAGGTTTTCAGCGACCTTACCGGGGAGCGTGGTGTACTGATGGGAGCCCTTGCGGGAATAATGGATGCACAGTATCAGGTTTTGCGCGAAAACGGTCACTCCCCTTCCGAAGCTTTCAACGAAACAGTTGAGGAGCTTACCCAGAGCCTGATAAGACTTGTCGATGAGAAAGGGATGGACTGGATGTATGCCAACTGTAGTGCAACAGCCCAGCGGGGCGCCCTCGACTGGAGACCCAAATTCAAAACAGCCACACTGCCGGTCTTCGAAGAACTCTATCAAAGAGTCAAATCGGGGGAAGAGTGCATACGGGTACTTAAATCAACCGGCGCACCCGATTATAAGAAACAGCTCGAAGCGGAACTATCGGAAATGGGTAACTCTGAGATGTGGAGAGCAGGTACGGCAGTGAGAAAACTGCGCCCTATTAACAGTTAACAGTTAAAACCAAACATAATGAGCGATAACAACAATGTAATTATTTTCGATACTACCCTCAGGGATGGCGAACAGGTGCCCGGATGCCAGCTGAATACCATTGAGAAAATTCAGGTCGCACAGGC
>Ga0334882_1004603_pt1 | contig 11512 bp, 11 predicted proteins | sample GraSluR1_MG_5_FD_207226 | JGI IMG/M metagenome (GOLD analysis project Ga0334882, IMG submission 207226) | Sludge microbial communities from methane-producing bioreactor in Wageningen University, Netherlands - Granular Sludge_15_04-R1 | ecosystem: Engineered > Bioreactor > Anaerobic >... | reverse complement strand
AGGTAATCGTGCTAATTATATTATTGTAGAAGAAAGTCGTTTAGTTCCCAAAGAAATTTTAGAGGGAGTTATTAAACCATTTTTAGAAACACGTAATCCTCCTTATAAAAATAATCCTAAATATGCTAATGATCAAAGACTTCAAGAAGAAGGAACTATATCATATATCACATCTTCTTGGTACACAATGGAGTATTGGTACACTTATGTTCAAACATGTATAAAAAGAATGAATTCTGGTGATGAAACGGCAAATTTCTTGGCGTTTGATTATTTGATTTCGTTGCATCATGGCATTAAAACAAAATCTATGCTTAAGAATGAAATGGAAGATGCCGATCCATTAACCGTTCAAATGGAATATCTAAATATTCCTAGTGGATCAAGTGGTAAAAGTTACTTTAAATCTACTTTGTTTAAAAGAACAATAAAACTCCCCTTTTATCCTCAAAAAGAAGATAATTTTAATAATAAGAAAAATCCATACGGATTACCTAAAACAACTGGAGAATTAAGATTTGTAAGTTGTGATATTGCAACAAGAGCAAATAAAGCCAATGATAATTCTATTATTGAATGTGTTAGGGCTTTACCTTTAATTGGAGTTGGTTATAGAAGACAACTTGTTTATATGGAATCTCATAAAGGATCTCATGCTGGAGAACAAGCAAAAAGATTAAAAAGAGTGTTCTATGATTTTGAAGCTGATTATTTAGTTTTAGATGTTCAATCGGCAGGTATAGGTATTTTTGATTTTCTTAGTGAGGAAACCATTGATGAAGAAAGAGGTGTCGTTTATCCTGCAATGACAGTAGTAGATGAATATTTTAGCATCATTAAACAAGATGCAAGAGAAGATCTCAGAAAAAATCATACTAGGGGATTAGAAGCAAAACCAATTATATTCCCAATTACGGCTAGTCAAGCCTTAAACAGTGATATAGCGGTTTCTTTTAGATCCTTACTTCAAAGAAGAATGTGGGAATTTCTAACTCCTGAATCAGAAGGTGAAGAATATTTGTTGAAGAAAAATAAAGAATTTTTATCTGATCCAGATGATTCATATTTAAGAGGGTTCTTTTTAAATCCTTATGTTCAAACAGGTTTATTAATTGGGGAATGTATAAATTTAGATATGAAGCCCGTTAATGGACTAATTAAATTAGTTGAAAAACCAGGTGCTTATAAAGATAGATATTCTGCAATTTCTTATGTGAACTATGTAATATCAAAAGAATTTGATATTGAATTGGTGAAACAAAAAGATGATAAAGATGATTTAGAGGCTATGGTTGCACTTAGTTATTGGTAAAAAAATAATATTAAATAGAAAGGAGGGTTATGACCGAAGAAAATAAAAATGATGAAGTCCTACTTTCAAAAGAAGAAGTTTTTGATGTAATAAAATTTGCTCAAACAATGTACAATGCTAGTTATAATTTATTGACTCCTGATTTATTGAATCAAAGAATAAAAGAGATTTCTTTTAATCCCCTTTCTCCAACTGAAAGAAACATTACAGATGCATTAGGTAATGCAAAAAATTCAGAAGAACAATTAAGGGAATATATTGAATTTTTTGAAATAATGTCTATGCCTTTGAAAAGAATATTTTCGTATATGGCAAGCCATTTAGCATTTGACTTACAATATACAGTAAAAAATGAAATGAAGGATGAGGAATATAATAGTAAAAGTTTTTTAAAAGATAAAAACATCTTATATGAATATTTTGATAAATTTGATTATAGATCATTTTTTAGAAATATCTCAAAACAATTATTGAGAAACGAAGTGTGTGTAGTTGTTCCAAGAGAAGATAAAGAAACAATTGTTTTACAAGAACTTCCTTTATCATATTGTAAAATCACCGCAAGAGGAAGAAGAGCACCTTTAATATCTTTTAATTTTTATTATTTCTTGCAACCTGGAGTTGATATAAATTTATATCCGAATTTCTTTAAAAAGAAATATGCAGAGTTATTTGATGGTGGAAAAACAGTTCAAAAATATAATCCATCACTCTCACCTGAGTTAAGAGGTCTTTCTGAATATAATTTTTGGGTTGATCTACCTCCATCCGAAGGTTGGGTATTTAAATTAGATACGTCTTTGATGACTGCAATTCCGTATTTTTCCGCTATGTTGCCTTTGCTTATTAATGACCAAACAATGATTGCTTTACAAAAAAATATAAATATGGCTTCTGCTGCAAAAATATTGTTTGGTGAAGTTCCTATGAGAAAAGACGATAAGGGTGCTTCTGTGGCAGACATGGTGGCTTTGACTCCTGTTCAATTAGGACAGTTTATGGCTTTAGCTAAATCTGCTGTTGGAGAAGCTATCAAGGTTTCTGCTGCCCCATTAGAAAACATGCAGGCATTTGATTTTGAAGGTGATACAGATGTTTTGAGTAAGTGGATTCAAACTTCAATGTCTATGTCTGGAATGGATACAGCTTTGATTTATTCCATGCAAACAAAAGCAAATTGGGTAGATTCTCAATTATCCTTTGAATCTGATTCCAAAATAATGGAACAACAGTTATATCCTCAATTTGCTGCTTTTCTTGACTATTGGGTGAATTTGAGAACTAATAAATATAAGTATAGATTTAGATTAGAGGGAAATGACTATTATTTAAACAGAACTCAAAGATATGATAGAGCTATGGGGATGGCAGATAAAGGAATAGTTCTTCCACAATTAATTTCTAGTGCAATAGGGCTTTTACCTCAAGAGCTTGAAAGAATGCTTCAAGAATCTAGAGGAACTGGTTTTGTTGATAAACTTACTCCGATTATTTCTGGTTTTCAAATGAGTGGAAAAGATGTTGAAGGCGGTAGACCAAAATCATCGGATAGTGAATTGGGTGAATCTGGTGCTCAAACAAGAGAAACGGGTTCTAATGAGGCAAAAAAATTAAAATGAAAATATAACGAATGTCTTTTTGAACAAGATATTTGGCTTCCGTATTTTCAATTATAGACAATAAATGGAGGAATAAATTACTATGATTACTGCAACACAAAAAGCAAAAATTAATAAAATGAATCGTGCTTCACAAGATGTTAGTTTGGGAACTTTAGTTCAAGGCTTTCAGGGAAATGTAAGCACTACAGTCAGCGCAGGTCAAGCAAGTGCTTCTTCTGTAGCAATTGATACTGGACTAGATTCGGTTTCAGGGTATGTATTTCAACAGTTTCGTTCATCGGGTTCTTTGGTAGTTCCTACCAGTGGTTCACAGTATTATGTAAAACATGCTTCGGGGACAGTCACAATTTCAAGTCCTGCTGCTAATGTGATTCAAACTGGTGATATTATTAATCTTGTTACTTTCCAATAAAACATCTCTTTTATTTAATTCTTTAGAAAGGAGGTAGACTAGAATGGGGATACGATTAATTAGTGATAATATGATTGATTCTTTATTAACACAATGGGCGAGTGAAAAATATAATTCACATTTGTATTTATATATATCTTCTTTCTTGAAAAATAAAGGATTAAATCATTTGGGGAGTAAATTTTATGATCAATATTTAGAAGAAAACGAACATTCTGAAATGATAATAAATTTATTGACAGATTTAAACGCAACGGTAATACTTCCTGAAATTGATGAAATAAATTTTCCAATCAATTCTATTCTGGATATTGCTGAAAAATATTTATTAAAAGAATATGAAACAACAACTAATTTAGATGAAATTAAAAAGTTAGCAATAGATGAGTCCAATCCTGTTGTAGAAGAATTTATGAGACAAATGATAATTCTTCAAAGACATGAATACGAAGAAGCCAATGATTTTATGGATAAAGCTGAATTAACTGGTAATAATTGGTTCAATGTATTTCTTTGGGATTTAGGAGAGAAATAATGTATATTATTAATCCTACTCAGGAACAATTAAGTTCGTGGTTTTCTTGTAATAAAAAAATGGGGGAATATTTAATTTATAAATTAGGTGCAGTTTTAATTCACAAAAAAAAAGATAAATATTATTTTGTTGATAATTCTTTCCTTAAACAAAAATTAAAACAAGTTCCTTTTTATTTAAAAATATTGAATACTATATAAAAATTGAGAAGAGATTTTATGAATCCTTCTGGAAAGGAGGAGAAATGTGAGTGTTAATAAACATTTATTGTTTGATATTGAAAATGCAGAAGTGGTAGAAGAAAATGAATCCTCTCAATTTGCAACTATAAAGATTTTTGCTTTTAATACTGGTTGGAATAGACATGATTTATATTGTTCTTTAGAAACCTTGAAAAAAACTTCTTCGTCAATATATGACAAACCCGTAATTTATTCTTTTTCTAAATTATTTCGTGATTTTGATTCTCATACTGATCCTGAAAAATCTCTTATTGCTGGTTTTGTGGTTCGAGATTCCGCTGAATTTGTAGAACTTGAAGATGGAAGAGTTTCTTTATCCGTATTGGCTAAAATATGGAAAATGTATGCTCCTCAATTTATTCAACTTTTAAGAGAATCTGAAAATCATGAAAAAAAAGTATCGGTTGAAATGGAATTAAGGGATTATGCTCAATTTGAAAAAGGCGAAGAAATGCTTGATTTTGAATATTCTGCCGTTTGTGTTTTAGGAGATTTGATAACCGAGGCTAGTCCTGGTGCTCATTTAGAAGTTCTTAGTTTTGCAAAAAAAGAATATGAAAAAGCATTACATTTAGAATTTTCAAGAATGTATGATGAAATTGATTTTTCAATTCCAGAAGAAGTTAAAAATAATGCTAAAAAGGGACTTGATCTTCGCAAACAATATAATCGTGGTGGAACTTCTGTGGGATTAGCAACTGCGAGATATCTAATAAAAAATAAAAGTGCAACTCCAGAAAAAATAAGACATATAGCTAAATATTTTCCAAGACATGCCAAAGATAATCTTAATGACAAAACATCTAATGGGTGGATTGCTTGGCTTCTCTGGGGTGGAAATTCAGGAAGAGCATGGTCTACGAAAATTGTTGAAAAAATGAATGAAATAGATGAAAGAGAAATGGCTTATTTTTCTGATATTGAAAATTTTGAGAAAGTTACTTTTCCCTATAAAAATAAGTCGGAAATGAATCCCGCCCTAAAAGGGATAAATCCCCCTATTTCCGTATCTCAGGCAAATGAAATAGCAAAACAAGCTGAGGCAATTGGCTCAGATGATAAAAAAAATGGTTGGGCTATAGCTATTTCAAATTTTAAAAAAACACACAAGGTTGAAGACGGGAAATGGGTAAGAAAGGAGAAATCAAAAAATATGGAAGAAGAAAAAAAGGATTTTGAAAAAGAAGCCGAAGAAGAAGAAGAAGTCAAGGAAGAAATGGCTGAAAAACCAGAAGAAAAAAGCAAAGAAGAAGAAATGGCTGAAGAAAAAGAGAATGAAGAATCTGAAGATGAAAAATCAGAAGAAGAAAATTCCGAAAAAGAAGACATGTCTTTGGATGCTAATTTAGATGTTAAAGCTATTTTAGCTTTTCTTCAAGAGGAGACAGAGGATTATCAATCTTTAGCTGCCGAATTTTCAGATGAAAAACAAGATAAAAATTTTGCTAAAATGACCCAATATATGTTTGAAAAAATGAAAAAAATGGCAGAGCAATTAAAAGAAAAAGAATCAGAAGCAAGTTCTTATATGGCTCAAAATGAAGAGTTGAAAAAATATAAAAAAGAGAAAGAAGATGAACAATTTAATTTTTCTGTTGATTCTATTTTAAAGAAAATTGAAGAAAAAACTGAGATTCCTAAAGAAGAATTGGATTCCTTGAAAAAAAAATCTAAAGAATTTAGTTTAGAAAATATTTCTGTTTGGGAAAATTTAGCAAAGGCTAGAGCTTTAGATTTTGCGATCAAAAAGGATTCAAAAAAAGAGGATGAAGAACCTCGTTATGCTTGGGGATCGGAAAATAACAACAAACCAGTTACCACGAGTTTCTGGAAATAACAGGAGGTAAAATATGGCATATGCAGTTATTGAATTAAATCAAGTTGCAGCTACCGATGTTGGAATTTATAATCGAACAGCAACAAGTGGTAGCAATTTGGAGCAAGGCTCTTTAATTCGTTTAGATTCACTTTCAAGTGGTTCTGGACAAGGAGAGGTGTTTACAGCAACTCAAATTGCAACTGGCAGTTTAGTTGATGTGTGGATGGTGAATGGACAAGTAATTCCTTTCTTAGCTTCCGCAGATGGAGAAATTTTTAATCAGGGTTCAGAAGATCCACGTAATTTTTATAATCCTGCAAATCGTGTATTCGATGCTTTTAAACCACAACCTGGTGATATTGTAACTTTAAGTGAAGATTGTTTCACTGGTGCAAAATCTACCAATACTTATGCTAATGCTACAACTGGACAATGGCAATTAGTTTGGGGAGCTTCACATGCTCCGAGTGCTTTAAGTTTCAAATATTTAGCTACAAAATGGATTTCTATTGGTAATCCTGCTGTTGCAAGTGGTAGAGTTACAGCTTATCGAATGCAGTGTCTTGCTAACTAATGTTGGGTTTTCAACATTGTATAGTAAATAAAAAAAAATAAGGAGGAAATGATATGCAAATTCCGAATAATATTGTTCATTTCGCTGTTGGGAATCCCACACTATATAATAAGATGATTCCTGATTGGTGGAATCACTATAAGTCCTCACAGGACAAAACTAAAAGCTATGAATTCGCTAAAGTAAACGACAAAGGCGAATTGATTACTTTTGAAGAAAAAGAAAAACAAATCACTGATGCTATTATCAAAGAAGCAATGAAAAGAACTAACGTTCCTTATCTTGCCGAAGCTCCAGCAGATCAAATTTTTAACCATCAAGGTTTACGTAATGAGATTTTCGCTGTTGTGGCAAGCATTGTTGACATGATTATTCCACAAACTTTAATTGATTCTATTAGTCTATATTCCGATGTTCGTACTATTGGATTTGGTGACAGTGCTCAATTTGATGTTGAATCCAACGATCTGTTTTCTGTTTCCCAAATTGGTCGTGGTCAGAGAAATTCTTTGGCTTACAAACAATTTATGGGGACAAAAACTATTGTTCCAGTAAATCATGCATTAACGGTTTATACTGATTTATATCGTGTTTTATCAGGAAAAGAATCACTTGCTAAACTGGTTGTAAAAGTTATTCGTTCTATGGAAACAGCCATGAGAAATGATGTGTATGATGCGTTTGCAGCTATGGCAGCAGCCCTTCCTACTACAGCAACCACAGGTTTACAAGTAGCTGGTTATTCACAAGATTCATTGATGCGTTTATGTGAACAAGTCACCGCTTGGAATAATGGTAATAAAGCTATGATCGTTGGTACTGCACGAGCATTAGTAAATGTTCTACCTAATGATGCTAATTATCGCTATACTTTAGATGATCCTTACATGACTCTTGGACATGTTCGTACTGCCTTTGGGTATGATGTAATGGAACTTCCACAGGTTGCCAATCATGACACCGAATGGGCTTTAAAAATTGACACTGATCGACTTTGGATTTTATCGCCAGCTTCTCAGAAATTTGTTAAATTGGTATTAGAAGGCTCAACTCTTTCAATTACTGATTCTGTTTATGAGAATCGCAATTTGATCCAACGTGCTACTATGCATAAGGCTTGGGGAGTCGGAATCGCAAGCAATTCTTTGGCTGCGGTCATCACGATTTAATAATTGATTAACTAAAATTGTCCAGTATAAAAATTTTTATACTGGACAATTAGGAAATGAATAATGCCTTTAAAACCAATAATTCCAGAAGAAGAAGTAAGAGAAAGAATTGATGAAATTCACAAAGGAAGTATAATTTTCTATAATTATATTGATGCTTCTACCCCCTGTGATTTTAAATGTTTACTATGTGGACATACGTGGAAAGTAGCTCCAAAAGTTGTTTATTTTAATAAATCTGGATGTAGGAAATGTAGTTTTAAAAAAATAGCAAATATACATAAACATTCTTATGAATATGTTGAAGAATATATAAAAGATAATGGATGTGAACTTATTTCTAAAGAATACATAAATCAATCTAAAAATTTAGAAATAAAATTCCCATGTGGAAAAATACATAAAATGAGTTTTGGTGCTTTTAAAGGTGGAGAAAGAGATCCTTGTACTTCTATGGAAAGATTTAAATCCACTGTTTCAGAAAAAACCACAAAAAAAATGTTGGAATTTATGGATTCAATAAGTTTTAAATTTATTTCTTTTGAGGGAGACGAATTTAAGTTTAAAAGCAAAATTACATATTCTTGTCCTAAAGGTCACATAGAAACACGACCTTATCCCTCATTGTGGAGAGATAAAAATTGTACTATATGTACCAAAGAAGAAAATCAAATTAAGTATTCAAAAGAGAATGCGAGTAATTGGCAAGGTGGATTAACAGACTTAAAAACATATTTATCTAAATTTATTGTTCAATGGAAAAAAGATAGTATGGAAAATTCCAATTATAAATGTGTCATTACTGGAAAAAGATTTGAAGATATTCATCATGTCCAGTCATTTAATTTATTATTAAAAGAATCATTAAAAGAATTAAATTTTGAATTAAAAAATACAATTGGTGAATATGAAAGCGATCAAATCACATTGCTTGTCAATAAATTAATTGAAGTCCATTTTCGTTATCCTTTAGGTGTAGCGTTAACAAAAAAATGGCATAATAAATTTCATAAACTTTATGGAATGGGAGATAACACTCCCGATCAATGGGATGATTTTATACAAAAAATAAAATCTGGAAAAATAAAAACTAACGAAAAATTAATCATATAATTTAGAAAAGGAGTTTTTGCAATGGCAACAAGAGGACGACCTCCAAAAAATAAATCGCAAAATGCGGAAGATGAAAAATTAATTGAAAATTCTCAATATCAATCTTCAGAAGAAGAAACTGTAGTTATTAAAAAAACAGAATTAGAAAATATCTATAAAATGATTGAAGATCTTCAAAATAACATAAAAAATAATTCTAATTTATCTGTTAAAAAAAACGAAGAGGATGAAGCAGAAATTTATGATTATGAAGAAGAAGAAGTTCCCTTAAATTCTTATATAAAAGTAATGTCTTTAATTCCATATGAATTAAATCTAAGCACAGAAAGACATGGAAAAGGAAGAATATTTACTTTTAGAGGATACGGTAAAACAAAAAGAATTATTTATCAAGAATTAGAAAAAATAATTGAAGAAAACAGACACTTTTTAGAAAGAGGCTTTTTTGTTATTTTAGATAAAAGAGTTGTTAGAAAACATGGTCTAGATGATATTTATAAAAATATTATGAATAAAGAAAAAATGGATATGATTATCTTGGGCTTTCAAGGTGGAGAAGTAAAAGAGAATGACATTTTATCTTTTGCAAAATCAGCTCCAAAGGAACAACAAAAAATTCTAGCAACCATGGTTATTGATAAACGGATTAATGGTGAAACAATAGATTTAAATTTATTCGATAAGTTAGGCAGAATCATAGACATGGATTTAAACCAAAAATATGAAGATTCTGTTGCATTTTTAGAAATTGCAAAAAATAAAGTATAGCGGTAAATATTAAATTTTTATATATAGCCTCTTTAATAGAGGCTATTTGATTAGAAAATACATTGAATTGACAAAATTGTCATGTTCAATTTAATAATAAAATTTTTGAAAGGAGGTTTTATGGGAACTTCTGCCGAAGACATTTTTGATTTGTTTCTAAGTTTAAACGAAGATTATAGATTAACGGCGGTTTATAATTCTTCTGGAAGTTCAGCTCTAAACACTTACTTAGAACCCTGGCTACTCTTTTCAATAGATATGTTTGATGTTTGTGATCAATCGCTAGAATATTCTACGACCACTCAAACTTTTACTGTAGATTTATCTCAGAAAAATAAAAATATGTTGGCTGAAATAATGGTATTGTTTTGGTTACAAAAAACTGTTCAAGATGTTCTACAAATGAATAATTTCATACAAGATAGAGACTTTAAGATTCATTCTAACGCATTGAATTTAAGAGAAAAACAACAGTTGTATAACAATAAAAGATCTGAAATTAGTCAAAAATTAGTAAATTATAAATTAAAAGATGCGGATATGTGGGATGCCTGGTTTGATCAGGATTTTTCTGCTTACTAGGAGAATGCTTATGACATATAAATATTTTTTATCTGGTTCTCCAGTAAGTACATACCCCCCAAACACAGGCTGGAAAAATGGTTTTGACTCTTTTCTGGATGCGGATTTTTATAATTCTCCTAATACATATACAATTCAAGAAGAAACTGTTTTTGGATCAGGATCTTTAGTTGATGTAGATGCAAGAATTACGACTGCAATATCAAACGACACCGGAATGAAATTGAGCGATGATTTTAAACAATTATTGTTTAAATCTGATCATACTACGGGACTTGGTTATAAATATTATTTTGATAATAATTATTGGATTTTAACAAATGTCAATGTCACAAAATCAATCACTGTAACTGCGTTGGCAAGAAGATGCAATAATGTTTTACGATGGACTGATCAAAATGGAATTATTTATGAAGAACCATGTGTAATAGACTATAAAATTGCTTCTCCAAATAATAATACGACTGATCCAATTACAGGCGAAGGTACAATTCATATATTTGCTCAACAAAATGCTAAAACTAATAAAATAAAAGAAAATCAGAGATTCCTATTTGGAAATTCAAATAATTGGATGTGCTATCGTGTTTATGGAGGTGGAGTAAAAAATTATTTAAATAATTCATCAATTGATAATGATACTTCAACGGTTATGGAACTTGTTTTAGGGAAAAATTCCGTTAATGAAGATACGGATGATTTGGTAAATGGAATTGCTGATGCCAATAAAATTGTCTTTTCATTGGTTACTTCTCCATCCGCTATTTATGGTGGAATTGGAGATAGTTTTAAATTGGAAAGTGTGGTTACATTAAATGAATTGATTGTTAGTAAAGATGTTCTATATTCTACAAGTTCGTCCAGTGTTGCGAGTGTTTCAGGAAGCGGAGTTGTCAATATTTTATCTACTGGTTCTTGTGTCATTACATCTTACTTAGAAGATAATTCAAGTGTCTATGATACAGTTTCAGTTGTTTCATCTGATTCTATCGTTGAAAGTGATATTAGAATAACTCCTAGTGATAGATATATATTAGAGGGAGATACTAAAAATTACACTGTTTCTTTATATCAAAATGGCGTTTTGCAAGCGGATACTTTCTCTATTTCTTTATATGATAATAATGTTCCTGATTCAAAATATACGCTTACTCAAATAGACGGGAATAACTTTTCTATAAAAAATAATGAAATGTTTTTAGATTATCCATTAATATTAACGGTTACTTCTAGTGGATCTGTTACCAAAAATTTAAGTATTGAATTGAAGGGAGCATGGTGATAATAATATGACAAATCCTTATCCTATTACTCCAAGACAATTAGATTTAGATAAACTATCTGGAAGTAGTTTAAAAGTAACG
>Ga0334882_1004598_pt1 | contig 11527 bp, 14 predicted proteins | sample GraSluR1_MG_5_FD_207226 | JGI IMG/M metagenome (GOLD analysis project Ga0334882, IMG submission 207226) | Sludge microbial communities from methane-producing bioreactor in Wageningen University, Netherlands - Granular Sludge_15_04-R1 | ecosystem: Engineered > Bioreactor > Anaerobic >... | reverse complement strand
TTCGCTCGACGACGAGGTCGCGCCATTCCAGATAGGCGGATTGGACGCCTTCAATCGTGACCGTCTGAATCTGCGCCCCCTCCTGGGCGATGATCCGCCATCGCGTGTCCCATGAATCGGACGACCAGGTCTTGGACGTGACGCTCAGGTTGCCGTGATCGCCGGGCATCAGGTAGATGATGTTCTCATCCTGATCGAGCGAGAGCGTCGCGTTGGCGAGCGCAAACGAGAGCGTCCGCCAGGCGTTGGCCTCGCTGGTGCCGGGGAAGGTGTTGCTGCCGATGGGGCTGACGTAATACGGCCCGTTCGCGCCCGGATCGCCCGGCTCGCCCCCCGTGCCGCCCTCTCCCGTGTCCTGGGGGATGCCGAGATCGAGGTACTCCAACGTGCAGGACGCCAGGTTCGCGGCCCCCGCCGTGGACTTGTTCTGCAAGGTCATCACGTAGCGCATGGCGAGCTTCTGCTGCAGCGCCACTTCCAGGATGTGAATCAACGTGGCCCCTGGATCGCCGTAATGGGCACCGGTGCAGATGAACACGCGAATCCGCCCGGTGGTCCCCCAGTCCCAGTCCCGCTCGAAGGTGAACCAGTATTCCTCCTGCGCTTGGAGCGAGACGCTGTCGCTGCTGGTGCCGGACGGGCCCTTGGCCTGTAGAATCACACGAGGATTCGTCGCGTCCGGCTCCCACATCACCCATTCGCCGTGCGTTGCGGTAACCTGGTACTGCCGCCAGCCGGTCTCCTGGTTGCCCAAGAGGAACATCGTCATCGGCGCGCGGTGGGAGGGGTTCGTCCACGTAGATCGCCAATGCGCCGTCAGGTTGCCACCAAAGTAGCCCGCCCCATAGTCCTTGCTCAACCACGTCGTGTAGTCACCGGAGACTCCATTGGCCACGGCATGATTGGCGTCGGTGACCGTGATGAGGCCTTTGGCGTCGTTGAGACTGTAGGTCGTGAGGTCCTCGAAGTATCCCTCCGGCGGCGCTGTCGGCTCAGCCAGCGTCGTGAACGTCCAGATGTCGCCGGTCGTGGTGCCCTCTGTGTTGACCGAGTCGATCCGCCACTGGTACTCCGTATCGTACGCCAGCGTCGGCGTGTAGCTCCGCGTGCCCTGGTTGCCGATGAAGAAGTCGTTGATATCCTCTTCCGTGGCGAGCGCAAAGTAGACGTCGTAGCTGGTCGCCCCGCTGGCGGCCGCCCAGGTCAGGGCGGTTCCGGGGTAGACATCGGTCGCTTCATGGGCGGGCGATGGGGTCGTCACCTTGGCCGGGGGCTCCGGTGTCGGCGGTTCTTCCCCGCCTTCGGTGAACTCGAGGAACGCCACGGTGCCGCCGGTCGAATCGGAGCCGACGTTGTTGGCGCGGGAGAGCTGCACGCCGGAATACCGGTACGCCCGCCCGTCGCCCGATGGGATGTTCAGGGTTTGCGTGTCGATCAGGCTATCCGGATTGCCGTCGCCGTCGTCGTCGTAGATGGTCATCACGATCTGGCCGGAGCTGTAGGTGCCGCCGTCGTGGTCTCGGGCAATCGTGATGTGGTACAGTGTATCAACGGTCAGCGTGGCGGCGTCGGCCGACGTGTCGGTGTACGTACCCCCCTGGCTGACCAGAAACAGTCGATGGTTGCCGGCGGAATTGCGATTCCACCGGACGCCGATGGGCCGATAGCCCAGGTTGGCCTGCCAGTCGCCGACGTAGTTGAGCATCGCGAACGGCATGAGCCAGGAGTAGGTCGAGGAGCATTCGTCCCCCGTCCATTGGAAGGTGACGGTGAAGTCCTCCCAGTAGTCGGCGCCCCAGTCCTTGAGGTGATAGGTCCGCGTGTTGCGGGTGACGGCATCGGCGACCACCTCGTTGGGCTCAATCGTCAGTCGGCCGTACGGATCGTCCGCCAGCGTCCACGTCGTGAAGTCTTCCGCAGCGCCCCAAGCCGTGCCGGCCAGAAGCGCGATCAGCATCAGGGCGCGTTTCATATCGATCTCCTGTAAGAGGGGGCCCGAAGGCCCCCTGTGATTGAACTCAGTCGGCCGTGGCGTAGAGGATCGTTGCGATGATCTCGTCTTCGGCCTCGGCGTTGGCGCCGGCGACGGTGATGTACACCTCCTTCGCCTCCGACAGAGCCTCATTCGGCACGGTCGGCACCAGCAATTGGGCCAGGTGGGTGGCCAGCGTCGTGAACGTACCGAGCGCATCGGCGTCGCCCGACCACCCGATCGTGCCGGTCACGGCGTTACTGACGTTCGGGCTTTGAACGATCGTGGCGATGGGGACGGCGCCCTTGGGGAGCGTCGCCACGTACACCAGGCTGCCGATATCGCTGTTGGCGCTGAGCGTCGCGACGTCCACCTGCAGCCGAAGTTTGCCGCCGTGCTGGGCGGTGCGAAGCAGCGTCGCCGGCGTGGCGGCCTTGGCCGTCGCGTAGTTGGCGCCGTATTGCGTGCTTGCTGCCATGTCAAAATCTCCTTCAAAAGGGCATGTGTTTCGTTCGGCGCACTTAGGATTAGGATCAGGCCTTCTTCAGCAGCAGCTCGATGACGCCCTTTCCGTGCAGGCGGGTCGCACCGCTGAAGAGCTGGCAGAAGATCTGCTTCGTGTGCTTTTTGTCGTTTCGCTCGCTGATCTTGATCTCCGGCGACCAGGAGCCCGTGCCCGTGGCGAGCACGACGGCGTCGCGATGCCACGCGTAGGTCTCGATGGAGTTGTCGCCGACCGAGTCATCCTGGAATTGGTCGCTCGGCAGCACCTTGAACTGGAAACCGAGCAGCATGCCGACGTTGCGCGTGCGGATGTCGCGAATCGCCTTGATCTCCTCGGCGCCGAACGTACTGTCCAGCAGCATGGCGTCGATCTGCTTACTGTTGACCGCGATGTACCGCTGCCCGTCGTCGGGGACGTTCATATCGTCCATCATCCCGCCGAGGTCGACCAGCTTGGCCATCGTCAGGCCGGTTTCCGTCTGGCCGCTGAAGTCGCTGCCGGCGGTGATCCACGTGCCGGCCGAGCCCATCAGGCGCGACTCGCCGACCTCGTAGTTCAGGACGACGGTCGAGCCGTCGCGGCCGGTGTAGGCCGGTCCGCCCATGGCGCGGAGGATCAGCCGGTCGATGTAGCGGCCGTAGTAGCCCGTGAGGGCTTGTACGTAGCCGTTGGACGGGTCGTAGGGGCCCATCATCTTCTTGTCGTGTTTGTCGAGCGCGAGCGCCTTGTCCTTGCCGAACAGGGTCACTCGCCGCCTGAGGTGGGCGATCTCCGACCAGGTGGTATCGCCGTGTCGGGTGGTTTGGACGTCGTCGTCGTCGTCGAGGGCGCCGATATAGTTGTAGAATTCGTTCTCGACGTCCTGGCGCTCGACGCGGACGGCGGAGTAGAGCCGCGACTTCTGCTGCTGCCAGATGAGATCGAAGTCGGCTCGAAAGGCGTCTTGGAAGTGTTGTTCGGGGGTCATACCCAGCCCTTTCAATCGATGTTGCTGAAAGTCGCTGGGTCCCCCGGCTCGAAGCCGGACCCATCCGCTGGGCAATCTCGCTGCCGTGTGCGGCCCTCTTTGGGCGGGCACCGGACCTTACTGCCGGTCGCTACGGGCCGGCCAGGTCCCCCGGAAATCGAAGTGGTAAAGAACGCTCCGGAGAGTATCGGAACTCTCCGGAGCCGTCAAGCAAAAAAAATCACGCCAGGGAAAAACCCGGTTCCTTGGTTTTGGGCTTGGCCCCGGCCAGGATCTGCCTCAGCTCGGCCACCCGCTGAATCGTCGCCTGGTGCTCGGGGTGGTAGTTGTTGAAGTAGGGGCTCGCCTGGTCGCCGCTGGTCAATTTGCGAAGCTCGCTTTCGACCGCGGTCAGCACGGAGGCGGGCGTATTGGTCAGATCCGGCTCACCCTCGACGTGCGACTGGGCGGTGCCGTGCAGCAGCTTCAGGAGGTCGGGCTGACCCTGCGCCGCCGCCATCGCCGCGTCGAACCGCTCCGGCGGAACGTTGGATCGCAAAAACTTCTCCACCAGAGCCAGGTTCCCATCGAACGACCCGCCCCATTCGGCGCGCAATGGATTCAGGGCCTCGGCGGCCTGCGCCTCGCGCGACTGGATCGCCTCGGCCATCAGCTTGTTCCAGCCGCCGGAGATCTGCTGCCACTGGCGGTCGCTCACGCCGGCGGCGTGCATCACGGCCTGGACGGCCTTGAGCATCTCGGCGGGCATCCGCTGGGTTTCCGGGACGTCGTCGAGCGATGGGGTCGTGTAGCCCTCGGGGGTCTCCGGCCGGCCGAGGCGGGAATACACCTCGTCCCACAGCTTCGGGTCCTGGGAGCCATCGGGCGGGATGGGGACCACGTGGTGGCCCCGCAGTTTCATCAGCTCATGGAGGTTGCGCGTCGTGTCGGCAAGGCTCTTGTGCGTGCGGAGCTGGTGATCGGCCTTGACCTCGTCATCCACTTCGAGACGGTCGAGCCAGTCGGCCGCATAGGTCCCGTCGGGGTTGACGAGGTTCGCCGCGGGAGCTTCCGGCGGTTCCGGCGGTTCCGGCGGTTCCGGGGGCGGATCGCCCTCGAGAAAACGCAGAGTGAACGCCGGCGGGTGCCACGGTGATATTTGTGGGCGAAGCATAACGTCCTTTCGTCAGACAAGTTTCCGGGCGGTGCGGATATCCCGCGCGAGGATGGAACACGTCGCGTCGCCCCTGCAAAGCTGGTACAGCACGTCGTCGGGCGTCTTATCGAGGGCATCCGGGATCGCCGCGAAGGGTTCCAACGCGCGACGCAACTTTTCGTTCTCGGCCGCGAGCAGCTTGTTTTCGGCGGCGAGCTCCCTGTTGGAGGGTCGGCCGCCCTTTTGCTTCGGGGCCTTCTCTTCCTCTTCCGCCTCGGTGGTTTCCTCTACGATGGGTTCGGCGGGCGCGTTGGGGATGGTGGGTTCATTCATGATCGGTCTCCGGATACAAAAAATCGTCGTGGGGGACCTGCCCCCCGGTCGGCTCGGGCGCCTCGGCATCGACCAGCCGCAGCAGGTCGTGCACCAGGTGCCATCGGCTCATATTCCATGCGGTGATCTCGGAACTCGTTTCGTGCAGTCCGAGGGGACCGGGATAACCGCTCTCGCGGCAAAGATACTGTCGCAACGCCTCGCCCGGTTCGCCGGCGAAGGCCAGTTGAATGTTCCGAATCAGCTCTTCCCTGTTCATGCCACCTGCTGCAATAAGCTGTTGGGTTCGGCCGGCTGATTGAGGTCTTTGGCGATCTGGGCCGATTGCTGGGCTTGCATCATTGCCTGCTGCTCGGCGGCCGCCTCGGCGCGGGCCCGCCGGATCTGCCGCACTTCGTACTCGCTGCGCTTCCATCGCGACGGTACACCCATGTTGTCGCCGATCGCCGCCGAGATCTCCTCGAGGTTGTAGCGATCCCATACCTCCGGGGCCATCTCGACGAACGGACTCAGCAGGGCCACGAGATCGGGCAGTTTTTGTAGCTCCTGATACTTGATCGCCATCGCCAAAGGACTGATCAGTTCCAGGTTGTACTCGTATTCCGGTAAGGGCCGCCCGCCGTACTGCCAGCCGTAGATCCCGAGCTGGAACTCGGTCATCAGTTCGAGGCACACGCGCACCAGTGGATCGAACAATTCTCGCTTCTGCCGGGCAAAAACGGGGATGGCCAGATCGTAGTCCTTCTGCAGCGCCGTGGCGACCTCGTAGGCGGTTTTCTGGCGGTTCTCGCTGAGGGTTTGAAATATCTGCGCGAAGTACGCCTGCGCCAGTAGATTGGAATAATAGGTGAACAGGTACTCTGCGATTCGATGGTCGCCCTGGAGCTGCATGTACTGCGGCGTGCCTCGATCGGTGGCGCCCATGCGGCCGACGATCCTGGCGCCGGGGGCCGTGCTGATCGGATGAAACGCCCCATCGTCGGGCCAGATCGACGGCGGATCCATGGCTTTGGCCGCGTACTTCAGCGCGATCTCACTGAGCTTGTCCAAGCAGCGAATGGTGGGATACGCCATGTCGCTTGGACCCATCCCCCACGTCAGGCCGGTCGGTTTCCAGAATCGCGACACGATGTACCGCTGACGCCGCAACGACTGGCGGCGGATCTCCTTGCGGGTCTGTAGCTCGATCCAGATCGATTCGAACTCGCGACGGCCGCGAATCGACGCCGGGTCCCACTCTTCGTTTGGCCGAATGACGTTGAGATAGCCCGACCGATCCGTGTAGGCGTCGTCGTGTAGCTTGGTGAGCGAATCCTTGACCCCCCGGGGCAGTTTGTCCAGTCCGAACTGTTTGCCCGCCTCGTACGCGGTCAACCGCCGCTCCAGGAACACCGTATTGGGCAGCCCTTCGTCGTCGCAGGCAAACGCGTATTCCGAGATCGGCCGCGTCGAAAGCGTGAACGGCTGGGTGTCCTTCTTCTTCACCGCGACGCAGGCCGTGCCCCCCATCAGGTCTTCAAAGAACGAATGGATCTCCGTCTCGAAGTTGGTCATCGTATACGCCTGGTGCAGCCGCTCGGTCTGCTGGCCCAGAGACTCCGTATAGCTGCGGTCTTCGGCCGCCTCCGTCCCCGGCTGCGGCGCCAGCCACAACCATCGCCCTGGCGGGCAGAGATGGGTGTACATCCCCGCCGCGCAACGAGCTGAGTTGAGCATCCCGGAGATGTCGTATTTCTCGCGATGGGGTCGCGACGCGAGGGTAAACTCGTTGACCACCGCCGCCTTGTGCGGCGCGGTGTAATCCAGCACCCGCTCCCAATAGGCGTTCCGCGTCTGCTTATCGCTCTTGATGCGCTCATACTGACTGACGAGGTGCTTGATCGCTTCGACTCGGTCCATGTCATTTCCCCATCATCAGCAGCGGCGGCGCGGTGGCGGCCGGCTCGCGAGGCTCTTTGGGCTTCTGTGGCTCCTTCGGTCGCTCGTTGCGAAACAATCCCGGTAACAGCAAGGCGGATGCACCCATCAGGAATCCTCCTCAAAGACGTCAAACGGTTGGGGCTCGCAATCGACCGGATCGGCGTGGCCGCACGGCCGGGCACCCGACGGCAGGCGGCAGCGGCCGGCGAGTTCGTTCCAATGCGAGCATTGCTTGCAATCGTCCATAGTCTACTCGAACAAGGTGAATCCTTGGTTCGAGCGAGGACCCGTTTCGTGCGCCTCGACTGTACCATGCTGCCTGCGGGCTGCAAGCAAAAAATTCGCGAGCGCATGACGCCAGTGGTCGCGACCTCGCTGCACGTAGATAACGATGGGGTCTCCGGTCCCCGGTTTTTTTTCCACTACCTTGCAGAGATTCGCGCATTGGGCGGCAAAATCCTTCACCATCGAGTTCACCGCTGGCAGTCGGAGCTTACCCGCCGTGGACAGGCGATAATGCGTTTCATCCAGGATTTCGTTGCGGCTGCACCGAATCACCCGCTGGGCCTGGTCGTATTGATAGCCTCGCGTGGTGTGGATGTAGTCGGAGAGCCACACCTCGGCACGTTGTTTGCTCTGGAACTCGCGGGCCATGTGCACCTCCGGCTCGTTGTCGATCGAGGCCACCTCGCAACCGAACTGTCGGAACAGGTTTGACAGTTGCTCCCAGTCCTGCACCATCGCCAGGGCGCCCACCTGGTAGGCGTCCTCACTAAGTCTCCTGCCAATGACGCAATGCAGGTGATGCGGCCCGACGTCCACGCCGATCGCCGTCCTGACTCCCTTCGTCCACATCGTCTCGGTCGTGCAGCACAACAACACCGCTTCGCTCGACAGCGCCATCGACGAATCGATATACGCCCTGCCGAATTTGAAACGCATCACGTTGGCCAGGTCCCCATCGGGCGGGTTCTCGTACGCGTCGAGCAAGTGCCGCAGATCCTTCTGAGGCCGAATCATCTGACTCATCATGTACGATACGTGATCCTTCGACCGCTCGGGGTGGAAGGCCAGCCACTCTCCGACGTTCGGGTCCAGTCGCTTGCCGCACTTGAGGCACGCCAGGTGCACCGTGCCGTCGCTTTGCCGGCGGAGAATCGTAGGGAACTCATAGTCCGGCGCCCACCACTGATTGCATGCCGCACATCGAATCATCCAGTACCGCTGATCCCCCGCCTCGAACTCCGCATCGATCCCATAGCCGGGGATCGTGGGGTTGCTCAGACTCCAGTCCCATTGCAGCTCCGAGTGCAGCATTCGGCCCAGGGCCATCTCGTGCGCAGCCGGAGGGTGTAGGTCGCTCTCATCTCGAACGATCACGTCGGCCGGGTCGCTCCGCAAGGCCGCGCTTTCGTTGGCGATCCCGCCGATCCGCTGCGTGGTTCGGGCGCCACGGAACATCAGGTTAGCGTTGCGGATCCGCTTGTTGTGCTTGTTGTTGGTGGATTTGACCCACCGTTGCAGGTACGCGGCGTTGGTCCGAAGGAAGGGAGTCCACCGCGTCTCGCTGAACTCTGTGACCTTCTTGTCGGTGGGAAACAGCACGATCACGCCCGCGGGAGTCTTGCCCGTCACCATCGCCCACAAGGCCTTGCCGATGAAGACCAGCGTCATCCCAAGCTGCGACGCCTTCTTGATCGAGATCTTCGGCGCCACGATCGTCATCGGCTCGATCTCGTAGATGTGGTCCTTGAACGACCAGGGTTGGCCCGTCTCCAGCCGCAGATGGGTTTCCGCCCACAGCGCCGAGCTCGATGCGGCGATTCGCCGAATCACCTTGTCGGTCTTGGGCGTCGAGACGACCTGAACCATCAGAACAACATTCCCGGTGCAGGTTGACGGTTGGCCCGGGCCGCTTCGGCCTGGGCCATTTGATCGTCGATATACTGCGGCGCCGGGCGCTTCGATTTCGCGATCCACTCCCAGCCGCCCCACCATCGCCACCAGTCGCACACCAGGCGCTCCTGGTGTCGAACCACGGAGAGCATATTACGTTTGGCCTCATCCGGCATGGGTCGACCGTCGCTGAAGACGGTCATCTCGCCGAGGACCTCCTCGTCGGCTTTGCCCATCAGGTTCCACGGAAACGCGTCGGGCTCGACCTGTCGCCCGCAGGCCGTGCAGTCGGCGGCGAACTCTCGGTATCGAGGATGCAACAGGATCTCGTGAATGTTGTCGATGTCAATCATCTCCTCGCGCCTTTTCTGCGCAAATAGGTGTTGATCGCCTTGTAGATCTGGAACTCAGTGAGGCGGTCGTGGTAGTATTGGTAGCCACCTCGCCGACCCCCGCCCAAATCGTACTCGAACGCCATCACGTAACGGAATCCCGGCATGCAACACCACGGCTCCCCCTCGACAGAGAAGCAGTTCTCACCATTCCGGCGGTCGTAGATCCGGATCGAGACGGCAACGCCCTGGATCATGATCTCCGTCTGAATCATCAGTTCCTCCCTCCTGTCTTCAATCGCGTGCCGTGCCGCTCCCCGAGCAGCCGGTCGGCGAGCTTGCCATACTCGACGCACACCTCGGCAAAGTCCTCCTCATCCTCCGTCGCCGGCGCCAGGCCTCCTACCTTCAAAACGCTCGTCGGCACCTGCCAGTTCTGCCGGTCCCGGTTGCACAGCCAGAACTGGATCGCCTTCTGGTCGGGCTCGACGTATTCCCACGTCTGAACCGTCATGGGCTCTTTGTCGGCGCCGGTGACTACCTTCCAGACCGGCTTGTAGTACCCCGTCGCCTTCATCAAAAGCGACGCCTCCACGCGACCCTTGTCATGGTCGAGCTTGGCGCCCTTTATGGCCTCCGAGAATTCCTGGTGGTCCTTCGCCCATTTGTTGATGGTCGAAACCGCCTTGCCGAAGGCTTTCGCGAGGTCCTCAACGGTCGCACCGAACTTCTTGCACAGAAACACCGCCTGGTCGAGATATTCCGGTTTGTATTCGCTGGCTCTGGCCATGATCCAATCTCCGAAAGTCTCCGGATTGTACCGGAATCATCCGTTGCGGGCAAGATGCGTTTTCAGTCGGCGGTTCAACACCTCGCAGAACACTGCCCCCTTGCCCTTCTTGAAATATCCCACGGGCTTGCGGCCCTTCTGCTCCGCCGTTTTCAGGCTGGAAACGAGGATCTTCGTCCGCTCGCCCATCGGCAGCGACGCCGCCATCACGCGGTTGTACATCGCCGCGAATGACCCAGTCTCGCGCCGCCCCTCGGCCGAATTGATCGGCCAGGGGAACCGCAGGAGTCGATACACGCTCTCGACCCAGTTCCAGACGTCCGGGCATTGCTCGGCCATCGCCAGCGGACCCAGGCAATCCCCGATCAATTGCGGGCGCCCCCGTCGGGAAGACGACGCGGGGGGCGGGTTTCGGGCCCTGGCCCTCCCTACCCCCCGAGCGTCGGATTCAGGCGGCACTACACCCCCAGGCGGCCCCAGGCCCGCCGGGACCGGCTGAGGGAGCGAAGATACTAGCGCGAGCGTTTCGGCACGCTGTGGCCGCTCCTGTGCCCTGTCCTGGGCCTGTGGCTCTCGTTGTCCTGTCTCTGTTTCTGGCGGCGCCGCTATTGCCGCTGAAGGCGCGCGCGATGGTGCGCCGCTTGTGTCAGTCCCTGTCTCTGTAATTAATCCTGTCCCTGTCCCTGTCCCTGTCTCTGAATTATTTTTTTTTCGAGGACGGCCGACGGGACGCTTCGCTTTTGGCTTCTTCTTCGGCTCAGCCATCGCCTCTTCGATCTGCGTCTTCTCCGCGAGGCTGATGTAGCGGATCCATCCGGCCTCCAGCAGCCACGCCAGATCCGGGGGAGCGGTCAGTTGCAACTCGCCCTGCAGATACTCCGGAGCGCCGAACACGATCCCACTGACGCTCCGCTCGGCGAGGAGCAGGATTAGGTCCGTCACCAACCCCAGCCCTGCGTGCCCATAGGGCGCCCAGATGGAGCGGTACTTCGGATTCGTGCGCAGCGACGTACAGACGGCCACCCACGTCGGGTTGGCTTTCTTGTACTGCTGCACCTTCGGCCAGCCGTCCCAGCACAGCCAGGGCGTCTCGGCCGTGTACGATGTCGTCATGGACACAGCTACCCTATCTCACCTATAAAATCACGAAACTCGAGATCGCTCACGCCCGCCGCCGCCAGATCGAGATCCGTCACAACCCTAATTCCTTCAGCACGGCGTTGACATCCACCCCGGCTTTGTGGAACTCGGCGATCAGGCATGAGACCCCCATCGCAAACCCCTTCCGGAAGTTCCGGGGACTGCGACGCGCCGCCTTTGTGGTCCGCTCGATCCCCTCTCGATGCACACGCCAGAGATTCTGTGCCGCCTGCGTGCACCGACACGCCAGCTCCGCGTTGCCGACGATTGGATTGCCATCACTGCCATAGATCATGTCTCGACTCCTACACACGCACTGCACAAATCCGGCTCGACCCAGTGACACGCCTCCCCGGTCCGCTCGATACACCCGCTGCAATCGTCGTCGGTGCACCCGCACACGCGGCAGACGCCGACGATCTTCTTCTTCCGGCCCTTCTTGGGGGAGGTCTCCGTCTCGGCCGCCACGATCTCATCGTAGGCCGCCTGTACGTCGATCCCCAGACACAGGAAATCGCTCAGCGCCTGGTATTGGTC
>Ga0334882_1004597_pt1 | contig 11529 bp, 9 predicted proteins | sample GraSluR1_MG_5_FD_207226 | JGI IMG/M metagenome (GOLD analysis project Ga0334882, IMG submission 207226) | Sludge microbial communities from methane-producing bioreactor in Wageningen University, Netherlands - Granular Sludge_15_04-R1 | ecosystem: Engineered > Bioreactor > Anaerobic > Unclassified... | reverse complement strand
CTGAATTATCAGTCCAACATTATCTACATCTTCAAGTTCATCCTGCTTATCATGATAACCTTTCAGTTTCCGGTTCTCCTGGAAATGATGATGGTGACCAACATGGTTGAAAGGAGGACCCTCCTGAGATTCAGCCGTTACGTTGTCGTAGGGGTGTTTCTGGTGGCTGCCATCATCACCCCTCCGGATTTTATATCCCAATGCATGATTGCCCTGCCCATGATGGTTCTTTATTTTATCGCTCTTCTGGTGGCTAAGATCTTCAAATTCGGCGAAGGAGAGGGGGCCTGAGATGGGAAAGACGGGACTTGGTTTTGTCGAACTCCTGGTGGTGGTGGCGTTGTTTCTCGTTTTTGTCCGGCCCGATGATATGCCCCGGATTCTTCGGAAGATAGGCAAAATCTGGGCCAAGGTGTATTATTATATAACCGTATTTAAGAGTGAAATCCGAAAAATGGAAAAAGAGATAGGCATTGAGGAAGAGATGAAAGAGATCCGTGCCATCAATGCCCGAATGAACAGCGAAATTGCCAATTTTAACCGGGAAATCAGGGATACGGCCAATGAAGTCAAAAAACCCCTGCCCGAAAAGAATGAAGACAGTACCAGCGGTACTGCAAAAGGAGACAAAGATGTTGGGATCGACTGAAATTATCGTTATTGCGGGAATCGTGGTCCTGCTTTTCGGGGCCAGCGCCATACCCAAATTTGCCCGCTCCCTCGGTAAGGCGAAGAAAGAGTTTAAGGAAGGTCTGTCGGAAGGGGTGGAAGAAGAAAAGGAAAAGGGAAAGTAGCCCACCGGGGAGCACATTTTCCGTTGTTACCAGGGGCGCCTTCGGGCGCCCTGTTTTTTTAGAAAAAGCTATAGGGGATGGGAGGGTGCCGGCGGACGATTCCCGGGTTTATTTCCCGCTCAGCCCAGTTTCGCTTTCAGTTTGGCAAAGGCCTGACTGGCCGTATCGGGGTCAAACATCTTTTCCTCCCGGTGGAACTCAACCAGCTCCGGAGGAATTTCTTCGAGAAAAGGGCTGGGTCCGGTTTCTATGACTTCCCGCATCATGCGGCGGGTCTGGCAGGCGGTCATGAACAGCTTCTCCCGGGCCCGGGTGATGGCCACGTAAAAAAGCCGCCGTTCCTCCTCCACGTTGTCGGGGTTCTCTTCCAGAGCCCGGCCATGGGGAAGGATCTGGTTTTCCACCCCCGCCAGAAAAACCAGGCTGAACTCAAGTCCCTTGGAGGAATGAATGGTCATGAGATTGACTTTGCCTTCCTCCCCCTCTTCTTCATCACTGTTGATCAGGGTGATTTTATTCAGGTAGTTGTAAAGGGTGGGTTTGGGGTTGTCGGGATTGGATATCCACTTTTCAAACATATCGATGAACCGGAGGATGTTCTGGAACTTCCATTTGGCCACTCTGTCGTTGGTCTGATGCTCCTGCAGCAGGTACCCCCAGAAATCCAGGGCATCCACCATGGAGCGCAGCACATCGTCCATCTTTTTTTCCGAAAGAAACCGTTCCCGGTACATCTCGATGTGGGTCAGAAAATCTTCCAGGCTGCTGCGGATTTTCGGGGACAGGGGAGAGTCTTCGGCCCACCGAAGGGCGGAAATGGCGGAGTAGAGAGAAAAATTCCGCTCTTCCGCCATGGCTCTGATGGTCTGCAGGGTGCGCAGGCCCACCCCCCGCCGGGGGGTGTTGATGATCCGCAGCAGATTCACATCATCATCGGGGTTGGCGATGACCCGCAGGTAGGAGATGATGTCCTTGATCTCTTTCCGCTGAAAAAAACTGGTTCCCCCGGAAACCTTGTAGGGGATGTTGGCTTCCAAAAACGCCTCTTCGATGGAGGCGGTCAGACTGTTGGTACGTACCAGCACGCCGATGTCGTGATACTTTAAATCATCCCTGACCACGAAGGAACGGATCATCTCGGCGATGAACTGCCCCTCCTTTGTTTCATCCCGGGGATAAAAAATTTCAATGGCCTTCCCCGAATCGGTTCCCGTCCAGAGGGCTTTCTCTTTCCGGTTTGTGTTATGGGCAATGAGAAAGTTGGCGGCATTGAGAATGTTCTGGGTGGAACGGTAATTCTGCTCCAGCTTGATTTCCTTCAACTCGGGGAAATCGGTTTCGAAGTTGAGGATGTTCTGATAATTCGCCCCCCGCCAGGAGTAGATGGACTGATCATCGTCTCCCACCACGCAGATGTTCCGGTGGCCCAGGGCGAGGTGCTTCATGAACCGGTACTGGGCCAGGGAGGTGTCCTGAAACTCGTCCACCATGATGTACCGGAACCGGTCCTGATAGGTTTTGAGTACCTCGGGGTGCTCTTCAAAGAGCCGGATGGGAAGCATGATCAGGTCGTCAAAATCCACGGCGTTGTACGCCATCAAGTGTTCCTGGTAGGAGGCGTAAAAATCCCTCCATTGTCGGTTTTCTCCCTCCCATTTCATCCTTTCGGTTTTGATGGCGGAAAAGAGATTGGCCAGGACGTAGGCATCGAAGGCATCGGGTGAAATTTTCTGTTCCCGGGCCACCTCCTTGATCAGAGAGAGCTGATCAACCTGATCGTAGATGCTGAAGTTGTCCCGGTAACCCAGGTGATGGATGGATTCTCGAAGGAGCTTGACCCCGAAGGAGTGAAAAGTGGATACGGTGAGGTTGGAGAGTCTTTTTCCCGTGATGGCTTTGACCCGATGGGCCATTTCTTTGGCCGCTTTGTTGGTGAAGGTCAGGGCTAATATGCTGTTCTGATGAATCCCCGTATGGAGCATGTAGGCCATCCGGAAGGTAATGGTCCGGGTTTTGCCCGAACCCGCCCCGGCTATAATAAGAAGAGGCCCCTCCAGAGTGCGGGCCGTATCAAACTGCTGTTCATTGAGTTCTTTTTTCAGTTGTTCCAGCATATAAGAGAGTTAAACCTGCTTCACAAAAAGGGAAAAGGCGGAAATTCCCAGAATCATCACAAGAGATACGATAAACCCGGAGATGATTACCCCTCCCAGGACAGCAAGGTAGGTTTTCCGTTTCCCCAGGCCGAGAATCCAGGCTCCCAGGGTGCCGGTATAGGCCCCGGTGATGGGCAGGGGAACCGCCACGAACAGCATGATTCCAAGGTATCCGAATTTTTCCACCTTGTCGTGAACCCGTCCCCGGGCCCGGGCGACGAAATTATCAAAGATCCGGCGGTAAAAATTCCAGCGGTAGAAGAGTTTATGGAAGGTGTTGAGAAAGACGGTAACCAGGGGGCCCACAAGGGCATTCAGTCCCACACAGAAGGGGTAGGTGAGCCAAAGGGGAATGCCGTTGGCCAGGGCGAAGGGAATGGACCCGCGTAATTCAAAAATGGGAGTCAGGGTAATCAGGGCTGTCAAGACCAGGTCGGTTGCTTCAAAATTCACCATAGACGGCCATAATAACGGAAAGGATTTTCTTTGCATAGGGCCCGGAAAAGTATTATCCTGTTGATAGTTATTACTAATAAGATTAAGAAACTTTTGGAGGACCAGATGGAACGGTTCAAAACATCGAAGATTAGGTTGATTTTCTTACTAATGGTTCCATTGTTGATCATCCTTTCCGGATGCGGAAACTCAGGTACCGATGAAGTCACCGGGGTCACCTGGGTGGGGGAGATGCCCCCCAAACCGACCATGGCGGTGGACGCCCTCAAGATTGTTACGGGAAAACTGATGCCCGTGGTCGAGACCAGCGGGGTGGTGGAAGGAATCAACCAGGCGGTGGTGGTTTCCCGGACTCAGGGCAGGATTGTGGAGGTTCTCGCTGAGATCGGCGAGAACCTGGAGAGGGATACCCCCCTGCTCAGGGTTGATGATTCTGTGGCGGGGCTCAACCTGCAGCAGGCCCGGGAACAGATGGAGAACGCCCGGATCACCCTGGGAGCCCAGGAGAGCCTTCGCAGCAGCGGCGGAGCCACCGAAGCAGACCTTCTCAGGGCCCGCAGCGCCTACCGGGGAGCCCAGGCCCTCTATGAAACCTCCCTCAAGGCCTACGAAGATACCACTCTCAAAAGTCCCATCGCCGGGGTGCTGGCCTGGAAAGCCGCCGATCTGGAAGTGGGGAACTATCTGACTCCGGGGCAGCCGGTCTATCGGGTGGCCGATCTTTCGGGGCTGCGCTTTACCCTTTCCGTGGGGGAGCGGCAGGTGAGCCTGATTGAACCGGGAGCGGAAGCCAGGATAACCATTCCTTCCGCCCTGGGGGTGGGGGAACTCACCGGCCGGGTGACCGCCGTGGGGGCGGGGAGCGATCTGGCCACCGGGTCCTACGTGGTTATCGTAGAGGCTGATAATCCCCATGACCTGGCTGTAAAGGCGGGGATGACCGCTGCGGTCAAGATATTTACCAACGATCCCCGCAAGGGTCTTATCGTTCCCTTTTCTTCCCTGGTCAACAGGGAGGGATCCAGCTATCTCTATGTTGAGGAAGAAGGACTGGTGGCGGCCCGGAGAGTCGATTATCAGACCGTTCTGGGCAACCGGCTTCTGGTGTCCGAAGGAGTCAGGGAGGGAGAAAACCTTATAATCTCCGGGATATCCAGTCTGAAACCGGGGGACCCCGTGTCCATCAGATTGAAGGGGACCAGCGAGGAGGGGATATGAGCCCGGGTAAATTTTCCGTCCGCAACCCCGTTCTTGTTAACATCCTCATGGTTACCATCCTGGTTCTGGGCGCCTTCGGGCTCCTCAGGCTGCCCCAGGAGCAGTTTTCCGAAGTCCCCTTCTTCTGGGTCAATATTATCGTGCCCTATCCCGGGGTTTCCGCCGAGGATATCGAAAAAAGCGTCATCGTTCCTATTGAGGAAGAGATGCAGGGCATTGAAGACCTGAAACAGATTCAGTCGGTCAGTTCGGAAGGGCTGGCGGTGGTGAGGGTCGAATTCGACGATGGGATTTCCAACGCCAAATTCTCCACCCTCTTTCAGGATGTCAGGACCAGGTTCGGCCGGGTTGATCTTCCCGAAGGAACCCTGAAAGAGATCATCGATGATTTTTCCTCCTCCGATTTCCTGCCGGTTATCGAAGTGATTCTGTCGGGAAGGGGTGATTACGCCGTACTGAATGAGCAGGCTCTGAGGCTTCGTGAGCAGCTGCGGGGAATTCCCGAGGTGAATGGAGTTACCCTGGTGGGCTCCCGGGACCGGGAAGTGGTGGTGGAGCTCAGCGGCGAAAGGATGAATGCCCTGGGAATCAGTGTCAATGAGGTTTCATCGGCCCTGACGAGGGATAACCTGACCATTCCCGGCGGAAACCTTGAGACCGCCACCCGGGACTACCTTGTCCGCACCCTGGGTACGGTGGACAGTCCGGAAGACTTTGAAAATATCATCGTACGACGGGGGGGCAGCGGCGGTATCGTCAGGATCAGGGATGTGGCCCGGGTGGGAGAAGGGTATAACCCCCGGGGGATTATGGCCCGGTTTAACGGAGAACCTTCCATCACCCTGCAGGTGGCCAAGGTGGCCCGGGGTAATTCGGTGAAGGTCATCGAGAATGTCAAGGCAATCACCGCCGAGTTTGAAAAAACCCTCCCCCCTGGGTTGTCTCTTTCCCTGTTTAACGACTCCACCGTCCAGATCAAGGAGAGCATTTCCACCCTGGTGAACAATGCCCTCTGGGGGCTGATCCTTCTTGTGATTATCCTCTATCTTTTCGTAGGACTCCGTAATGCCCTGATGACGGGACTGGGAATTCCCGTCACCTTTGCGGTGACTTTTCTGGTGCTGGAGCTGACGGGGGAAACCTTTAATACCAACACTCTTTTTGGTCTGGTTCTGGTACTGGGCTTGATTGTGGACCACGCCATCGTTGTCATTGAGAACAGCTTCCGGCTTCAGCAGGGCGGAATGAACCGGCATGAAGCAGCCATCAAAGGTACCGATCAGGTGGTGATTCCCATCATCGCCGCCACCGCCACCACCGTGGCGGCCTTTCTTCCCCTGATGATACTTCCCGGGACCATCGGCAAGTTCCTGCGGGTCATTCCCTTTACCGTAGCCATCGCCCTCATCGCTTCCACCGCGGAGGCCATTTTCTTTCTACCTTCCCACTATGCCGACTGGCCGGGAGGAAGGAAACAGAAATCTGAGAAAATCTTCTCTCGAATCAAGCGGTTTTACGGCGGGCTCCTGGAAAAACTCTACGCCCGGCGGAAGCTGACGGTGCTTCTTTTATCGGTGTTCATGGTGGCGGTGTTCGGCCTGGTGGGCACCCTCAGGCAGGACCTGTTCAGTGCCGAGGATTATACCTACTTTACCATCGATATCGAGATGCCCCCGGGAACGCCGCTGTCCCGCACCCTGGAGGCGGTGGAAGACTTTGAAGAGCAGCTTCTGCCCCTGGTGGGGAATGGAGAGGTGGTTTCCATCCTTTCGGCGGTGGGGTTCTCCGGAGGCCAGGGGGGCAACGTGGAAAAGAACAACGTGGCTCAGATAACCGTGGATCTCACCGAAAAGAACGAAGGAAGAATCCGTTCCATCGGGGTCATCATGGATGAGATTCAAAGGCTGGGCGCCCTGGTTTACGGAGTTGATACGGTGACCTATACCAAGGCCGTCAACGGCCCCCCCACATCCCCTCCCGTTTCGTTCCGGCTTTTTGGAAACGATTACCGGCAGCTCCAGGATGTAGCTCAGGCCATGAAGGAACAGCTTTCCACCTATCCGGAACTTATCAATATCAGGGATAACCTGGAGACCGGTTCTCCGGAACTGCGGGTGCGGGTTAATCCGGAGCGGGCCGCCCAGTTCGGACTGTCCGTGCGGGACGTGGGGAACGCCATCAGGGTTCTCTTTGACGGAGTCAGGGTGTCCACCCTTTTCTGGGATAATGAGATTATCGATGTGGTCGTCCGGTTTAACCGGGGGAATACTGATTCTGTTTTCGACATCGAAAACCTGATGATCAGTACCTCAGACGGCCGGAAAATTCCTTTTTCTTCCGTGGCCACCCTGGAGCAGAGTGCCGCCCTGGCCAATATTAAACGGGTGGACGGCAAGAGGGAAATAACCATCGAATCCGGCGCCTATAACACCGACAACGTCAGAGAGATAAATAAAGATCTGAAGAGTCTCTTTGAAGAGAGGTTCGCCCCTATCTATCCCGATATTTCCCTGTCCGTGGGAGGCGAATTCTCCGAGTTCAACGATCTTCTTATTCAGATTCTCAGGATTTTTCTACTGGGAGTTTTTCTCATCTACCTGATCCTGGGAACCCAGTTTCGGTCCTATTCACAGCCTTTTATCATTCTGCTCACCGTGCCTTTCGCTTTCACGGGGGTGATTCTCTTTCTCTTCGTGTCGGGCACCCCCTTTTCCACCACCGTCCTCTACGCCGGGGTGGCCCTGGCAGGTATCGCCGTGAACGACTCCATCGTTCTGATCAGTTTTATCAATGAACTGAGGGAGAAGGGGATGGCTCTGAGCCTGGCGGTGAAGGAGGCGGCGGTAACCCGGCTGCGTCCCATCCTTCTCACCAGTATTACCACCATTTCGGGGCTGCTTCCCACGGCTCTGGGGCTGGGGGGCCGATCGGTGGTCTGGGGGCCCATGGCAAGCACCATAATTTTCGGTTTGATTTTCTCAACTTTGACGGCTTTGATCTTCATTCCCAGTCTCTACGGACTGCTCTATGACAGAACCCAAAAAACGCGTCAAAAAGGTAAGCTTATCACGGAGGCTCCGGGTGAATAAGAAGAAAGGGTTCGGCCTGACGGCTCTGGTATTGCTTTTATTACCGTTTTCCACAGCGGGGGAAATCAGGAGGGTTGAAACGCTGGAAGACGCGGAGATTCATTTCATCAACGGACGTTACGGCGCATCCGAGGAGGCCCTGAACAGGCTTTATGCCGGGGCGGGCGAAGGATCCCCGGAGGCTGCGCTTTTTAAAGGTATCGCCGCTCTCTGGAAGGGAAGGATAGCCCTGGAGCGGGCCGATGAATCCGGAGCGGAAATTTTTCTTCTGGAGGCGGCGGCGGCGGCGGAAAATTTTCGGAAGGCTGATGGGCCGGGGGATACCTTGCTTGCCAGGGCTTACCTTCTGGAAGCGGAGGCCCGGGCGGAGATCATGCTGTTCAAGGGAGTCGGATTCATCATTAAGAACGGTTCTTTAGTACAGGAACTGGCGGAAAAAACCCTGGAGCTGGATCCTGATAATCCTGAAGCCCTGGTGATCTACGCCCAGGGCAGGATCAACGCCCCCCGGCTTTTCGGCGGAAACAGGAAAGAGGGGTTGGAGGTTCTTGAACGCTTATGGCAACGACGACCGGGGGGCAGGGAAGGTCCGGAAATGTCTATCCAGCAGGCCTACCGGGTGGCGGTTTCTCTGGGGGAGACCCTGGCAAAATCGAATCCCCGGGAGGCGGCCGGGTATTTCCGGGCCGCCCTTTCCCTGGCGCCGGACAGCCCCCGGGCCAGGGCGGGGCTGGAGAATCTGGGTTAACCGGCTAAATCATGGTTCCATCGGGGATGACGGCATTCTTGGGAATAATGATGATGCCGTCCCTGACGTAGTAGTTTTCATTATCCACATCTTCCCGGTAGGTATTCTCCGTACCGATGCGGCAGCCCTGGCCTATCCGGGCGTTGATATCGATGATGGCGTTACGGATCATGCACATCTGGCCTATGCCGATGTTGGGACGTCCCAGGGCCCGGTTTTCTTCCCTGTCAGCATCGGTCTCGTAGTGGTTCGACCCCATACAGATCACCCGCTCCAGGTAGGCGCCGTTTTCGATGATGGTGCGTATTCCTACAATGGATTCCCTGATGGCGCTGTTGGTGATGATGGATCCCTCCGAAGCCAGGGCGTTGTTCATGGTGCAGTCGTTGAGCTTCGAGGGGGGAAGGTCGCGGCGGTGGGTATAGAGGGGCCTGTCCATATCGTAGAGATTGAACTTGGGGGTAATGCTGGCCAAATTCAAACTGGATTCAAAAAAGCTTTTGATGGTTCCAATGTCCTCCCAGTACCCGTGGTAAGTGTAGGAGAACACCCTGGACTTGCTCAGGGAGTGGGGAATGATTTCCTTGCCGAAATCGGTCATTTCGTTGTTCAGGGCCTCTTCCATGGCCCGGGAGCTGAAAATATAGATACCCATGGAGGCCAGAAAGTCCTTTCCGTGATCCCCTTCCCGGCGGGTCAGGTTGTCGCTGATCATGTAGTCCGAGATATCCACTTCGGGGCCTGGTTTTTCCAGGAAAGCCTCTATCCTGCTCTTCTTGTCTACCTTGAGGATCCCCAGTTCCCTGGTTTCTTCATGGGTGACGGGGGTACAGGCGATGGTGATATCCGCCTTGTTGGCAATGTGCTTGTCGAGGAAATCCGCCAGATCCATACGGTAGAGCTGGTCACCGGAAAGGATCATATAGTAGTCGGGAGACAGGTTGCGGAAGTGGTCCATATTTTTCCTCACCGCATCGGCGGTTCCCTGATACCATCCCGAGTCTTCAAAGCCCTGGTTAGCCGCCAGGAGTTCCACAAACCCGCCGGAGAAGTGATCAAACCGATAGGTGTTGGTGATGTGGAGATGGAGGGAGGTGGAATTGAACTGGGTCAAGAGGTAGATCTGCAGCAGATCGGAATTTATACAGTTGGAAATGGGAATGTCCACCAGGCGGTATTTCCCGCCGAAGGGGACCGCCGGTTTAGCCCGCTCCTTGGTCAGGGGAAACAGCCGGGTCCCCTTGCCGCCCCCCAGAATGATGCACAGTACGTTTTTCATTCCATTGCTCCTTTCAGATTTATTTTTTAAGAGCCCTCTGGTAGACTTCCAGATAGGCTTCGGTAGATTTTTCCCAGGTAAAGCGTTGTTTCATCCCTTTGATGCGCATCTTCCTGATGTGGGCTTTATGGTTATACCAGGCCCAGGTAACCCAGCCTGCCACGTTATAGAGGACCGTAGGATTCAGGTCGTTAAAAGTGAAGCCCGTACCGGTGCCGGTGGTCTGTTCGTAATTTTCCACCGTATCGGCCAGGCCCCCGGTGGCCCTGACGATGGGCAGGGTGCCGTACCGCAGGGAGTAAAGCTGATTGAGGCCGCAGGGTTCATATTTGCTGGGCATGAGGAAAAAATCAGATCCCCCTTCGATCAGGTGGGCGAGCCGGTCGTCATAACCGATCCAGACCTTGACGTTCGGGAGTTCGGCATCGAGCCGTTTCAGTTCATCCTCGCACCAGCCGTCACCGCTGCCCAGAACAACGAACTGCAGTTTCATGTCCCGGCAGATGGCGTGAAAGCTGCCGTATCCCGGGCCGAACAGTTCGCCCGTACCTTTCTGATCCACAAGCCGGGTCACCATCCCGAAGAGAGGAACCTCCGCAGAAACTTCCAGACCCGCTTCCCGTTGAAGCCGTTCCTTGACCCTGGCTTTTCCCGAGAGGGAGTCGTGATCAAAGTTGTCCGGCGCCAGATACGGGTCATCCACGGGGTTCCAGTGTTCATAATCCATGCCGTTCAGGATGCCTGTCAGGTCTTCGCTCCGGTATGAAAGCAGGCCGTCCAGCCCGTGGCCGTATGCGGGGGTGGTTATCTCCCGGGCGTAGGTGGGGGATACGGTGGTGATCTGGTCGGCCCCCATGATGCCGGCCTTCAGAAGGTTGAGGGCCCCATTGAACTCCAGGGTGGAGGTGGCCATCCAGTCATGGTCATTCTGGATAACCGATACTTCGTTCATGCCGGTGATACCCTGGTATCCCAGGTTGTGAATGGTCAGAACCGAAGCCGCCTGGCCGAACTGGCCGTGGGATTCCCATCGTTTATGAATATAGGGAACCAGACCAGCCACCCAGTCATGGCCGTGGAGGATCTGGGGATACCAGTTCAAAGAGCGGCAGAGCTGAAAAGCCCCCCGGCAGAGAAAGGTAAACCTCTTGGTGTTGTCGCTGAAGCCCTGGTCGGGCCGGGGTCCGTAAACACCGACCCGGCCGAAAAGCCCTTCGTGGTCGAGAAAATAGACGGGAACCCCGGGGCCGTCGGCCTCCTGAACCGGAATATGGTCCTTATAGATTCCCGCCCACTCTTCACCGTAGGTCATGGGTACCCCCAGGGGCTGGGGTTCTTTTTGAAGGTTTTCCCGGGAAAGGGCGTAGTACCGGGGCATAACGATCCGGACATCGTGGCCCAGACGATAAAGCTCTTTGGAAAGGGCCGTCACCACATCGGCCAGCCCGCCGGTTTTCGCATAGGGAACGGCCTCACTGGTGATCATCAAAATCCGAAGTTTCGTTTTTCCCATAACTTAATTATAGGGGGCCCCCGGCGTTAACGCAACGTCTCTTTTCTAATTATCTCTGTCTCAACTAATCTCCAGGCCGGGAGAATAATTACGTAAGGCATGTATTTTGAGACCCTCGGCCAGTTCTGAAGCCTCCCGGGGAGCAGGGGCACTGATGGTTTTCGGTTCCCCCGGCAGGAGATGAAACAGGTTGTCCGACCAGATCAGGGAACGGTCCTGGTGATCAATATAGACGTGGAACGCCGGTTTATCGGTTGCCAGGGTAAGTCGGACACA
>Ga0334882_1004593_pt1 | contig 11542 bp, 9 predicted proteins | sample GraSluR1_MG_5_FD_207226 | JGI IMG/M metagenome (GOLD analysis project Ga0334882, IMG submission 207226) | Sludge microbial communities from methane-producing bioreactor in Wageningen University, Netherlands - Granular Sludge_15_04-R1 | ecosystem: Engineered > Bioreactor > Anaerobic > Unclassified... | reverse complement strand
CCCCCTCCCCACGCCGCACAGCGGCGTGGGGAGGGGGCAAGGGGGTGGGGTAAAATTCTCGATTTGTAAATTTTTAAAGAGTGATTCTTGCAAATAGTTTTATTTACGGTTTATTTTCTTAATTTTCATCAGTTCGGTTTCATATCGCTATTCCTATAGCCATGCGGGAATTTTTTGACAAATCGGCAAATCAAAACTGACATAGCACAGAGCGCCTGCTCCGCGCGTGACCAGCGCATTATGAGTACAACCCATTTCCAACCCTATTGTACCCCTAGCGGCGGATAGCGCAAGGCTCAATAACAAATGGCGTGGATGCTACCATCCACGCCATTTGCATTACACCTTTGCGGGTTTACCGCTCCGGGATTTTTCCGGCGGCCTTACGGTCTTTGATAACTGTCTCGGTGATGTTTTCTGGTGTTACATCGTAACGCTTGAATTCCAACGTGAACGTGCCGCGCCCTTGGGTCATGCTGCGCAGCTCGGTAGCGTAGCCACGCGCCTCGGCGAGTGGCACGACACCATCTACGTTGCGCAGCTGGCCGCGCACGCGCATCGCATTGACCTGCCCGCGCCGTCGGCCAATGTCGGCGACCACGCCGCCCACATATTCCTCCGGTGCGTTGATATCAATTTTCATGATCGGTTCCAGCAAAGCCGGATGCGCCGCGCGCACCAGTTGCCGGGCCGCCATTCCGCCGCAGATCTCGAAGTCCATGCTGGCCGAGTCTACTTCGTGGTAGCGACCGCCGGTGAGTGTGATCTTCACATGTTGCACAGGGAATCCGGCGATGACGCCCTGCTCCAGCGCACGTTTCAGGCCCAGCTCGGTGGGGCGCCAGAAATCGCGCGGGAGCTCTGCCGGTGGGGCGGCGCTCACGAAGAGGACGCCATTTACGGCCTCCTCCGCTTCCTCTTCCGGTAACGGTTCGATGCGCATGACGACTTCAGCAAAGTGTCCGTGGCCGCCCGATTGTTTCTTGTAGGTCGTAGTGATCTCAGTCACCTGACGTACCGTTTCGCGGTAAGAAACCTGCGGCGGGCTAACCAATGGCGTGATATTGAACTCTGTCCGCAAACGGTCAATGGTTACGTCGAGGTGTAGCTCCCCCATGCCCGCCAACGTTAGCTCGCCCGTCTCCGCTTCCATCTTGTAGTGCAGCGTTGGGTCCTCATCGCAGAGGCGCATGACTGCCTGATGTAACTTTTCCCGCTCTTTGGTCGTCTTCGGTGCGAGGGCTACCGCGATGACCGGTTCCGGGAACTTGAAGCGCTCCAGCAGGATGGGACGCTGCGGATCGCAGAGCGTATCGCCCGTGAGCGCCTCTTTGACGCCCACCAGGGCCACTACATCGCTGGCAGACATGGATTCCACCTGTTCGCGGCGTCCGGCGTGCATCCGGTAGATGCGGCCTACGCGCTCTGTCTCACCAGTGCGGGGATTGTAGACTGGCTCGCCTGCGTTGAGCTGCCCGGAGAAAACCCGCACCCAAGTGAGGTGCCCCACATGCGGATCATTCACGATTTTGAAGGCGGAAGCGCAGAAGGGCGCGCTGGCATCGTCGGGCCGTTCGATAATTTCCTCTTCGTTCAGCGGATTGTGGCCCAGTACGGGCGGCATGTCCACTGGGGCGGGGAGATATGCGAGTACAGCATCCAGCAACGGCTGGACGCCCATACGGTTACGGGTCGTACCGCATAGCACAGGGACCAGATCGCCGGCAATCGTCGCCTGTCGCAGTGCAGCTTGTAGCGTCTCCGGGTCAATCGCTTGCCCCTCTAGCCGGAGCATGAGCAGTTCTTCGTTGGTTTCGGCGATGCTATCAATGAGCTGTTCGCGGGCTTGCGCCACGGCGTCTATCATCTCCGTAGGGACAGGGCCGATTTCCGGGTCGTCTTCGCCCTGGCGCCAAATTAGCGCGCGCTCGGTGAGCAGATCTACCACGCCTTGGAAATCACTTTCGCTGCCGATGGGCAGCTCCAGGGGTAATGCCTTCGGCGTCAAGCGTTCACGGATCTCACCTAGCACACGTTCGAAGTCTGAGCCGATACGGTCAAGCTTATTAATGAAGATGAGTCGGGGCAGCCGCTCTTGATTGGCATGTAGCCAAACGGCTTCGGTTTGCGGTTCGACGCCCCCCACGCCACAGAGAATCATTACTGCTCCATCAATGACGCGGATGGAGCGTACTACCTCGGCGGTGAAGTCAATGTGACCGGGCGTGTCAATGATGTTGATGCGATGGCCCTGCCAGTGACAGGCGGTTGCCGCTGACATAATCGTGATGCCGCGCTCGCGCTCCTGTTGCATGAAATCCATTTGCGTATTGCCATCGTCAATACTACCGGCGCGGTGAATCCGCCCGGTGTAGTATAAAATAGACTCGGTCGTCGTTGTTTTTCCCGCATCTACATGGGCAAAAATCCCAATGATGCGTACCTTTTCAAGTGGTGCTTCCTGTTTCTTACTCATTCCCCCCCCCTTATGGCTTACTGCTTACTCGTTACTGGTTGCTGGTAGTCCAATTAATAACCAGCTTCCAGCAACTAGCTTCTAGTAACCAGCTTCCAGACTTCTGGCAGCAAAAAACCTCGAGCTTGGTGGCCCGAGGCGTCTTGTGAACAACCCGGTACAACGCAACAACGAGAAATTGTAACACAAAACAGCAAAGAAGCAAGCGTTCAAAACGGCAAGCTCCGCACCACATTCAGGGTAGCCGGTTGGTGAAAATTTTATCTCGGAGTACAATACCGTTGGTTTGTTCATCACAGGAGGAAACTATGTCGCAGACAATGCCTTATGGAACCTGGACTTCGCCTATTACTGCCGAGCTCATTGTTTCCAAGACGGTGCGGCTGGGCGGATTGAGCCTTGATGGCGATGCTCTGTACTGGCTGGAAAGCCGCCCGGCGGAGAAGGGCCGCACAGTGCTGGTGCGGCGGACGGTGGACGGGGAAACGCAGGACGTGACCCCGCCGCCCTTCAACGTCCGCACGCGCGTCCACGAGTACGGCGGTGGTTCGTATTTGGTAGATGGCGGCGAGGTTTACTTCTCTAACTTTAGCGATCAGCGGCTTTATCGTGTGCGGTCCGGTGCGGAACCGCAGCCACTCACGGCAGAGTTGCCGCTGCGCTACGCTGATTGTGTCATGGATCGCGCACGCCACCGGCTGATTTGCGTCTGCGAGGATCACGCTACGCCCAACGAAGAGCCCCTCAATTCCCTGGCAAGTATTGATTTAGAGACCGGTAAGGTGCAGACGCTCTGCCTTAACCATGACTTCTTCGCCTCCCCGTGCCTCAGCCCTGACGGGGCCCGGCTCGCCTGGCTCACCTGGGAGCATCCGCGGATGCCCTGGGACGGGACGGAGCTGTGGGTAGCGCACATTGGGCCAGATGGTACGCTAGGCGATGTGGCGTGCGTCGCCGGCGGCCCGGCGGAATCTATCTTCCAGCCGGAATGGTCACCGGAGGGCGTGCTCACCTTTGTCTCGGATCGCTCAGGTTGGTGGAATCTCTATCAGCTACGTGAGGGGCAACTCCAGGCGCTATCTCCGATGGAGGCCGAGTTCGGCCAGCCCCAGTGGGTGTTCGGGATGCGCACCTATGCGTTCGCCTCCGAGCATGAGATTGTTTGTGCCTACATACAAAACGGCGATGATTATTTGGCGCGTCTCGATCTGCACACCGGTGACTTGATTACGGTGCCAACCCCGTTTACCGCCATCACGCTGTATGCGGTGGAGCAGGGACAAGTCTTCTTTCTGGGCGTTGCCCCCGACCGGCAAGCTGCGTTGCTGCGGCTGTCCCTGGGGAGTAGCGCGCTGGACAGCATCAAGGAGACTGGCGATATAGACGTGGATGCGGCCTACTTCTCCACGCCGGAGGCCCTGGCCTTCCCCACGTTCGATGGGAGCATGGCTTACGGTATCTTCTACCCGCCGCACAACCCCGATTTTGCTGCGCCGGAGGGGGAAAAGCCGCCACTCCTGGTCATCAGCCACGGTGGGCCGACGGGCGCGACCAGCAGCGCGCTGTCGTTGAGCATCCAGTATTGGACGAGCCGGGGGTTTGCCGTGTTCGATGTGAACTACGGCGGCAGCACCGGCTACGGGCGGCCCTACCGCGAGCGGCTCAATGGGCAGTGGGGCATCGTGGATGTGGAGGATTGTATCCACGGGGCGCGCTATCTGGTCGAGCAAGGCCGTGTGGATGGGGCGCGGCTGGCGATTCGCGGCGGCAGCGCGGGAGGCTACACTACATTGGCGGCGCTTACATTTCACGATGTTTTCCATGCCGGGGCCAGTCATTATGGGATCGGTGACCTTGAGGCCCTGGCCCGTGATACGCACAAGTTCGAGTCGCGCTATCTGGATGGGTTGATCGGTTCATATCCCGCGCAGGCCGCGCTATATCAAGCCCGTTCGCCGCTGTATCATACAGAGCAGCTTTCCTGCCCGGTAATTTTTTTCCAGGGGGCTGAAGATCCTGTCGTGCTGCCGAATCAGGCACAGGCCATGGTGGCGGCGCTACAGGGCAAGGGGATTCCGGTGGCGTATCTGGAATTCGAGGGGGAAGCGCACGGTTTCCGGCAGGCGGCAAACATCCGGCGCGCGCTGGAAGCGGAATTGTACTTTTACGGGTGTATCTTCGGCTTCATGCCCGCTGATACGATTGAACCTGTAACGATTGAGAATTTGTAACAACCGAAAACCCCCGATGTCCATAAGACATCGGGGGTTTTTAGCATCCAGAAGGTAATTATTCCTCGGTTTGCTTTTTGTCGCTGGGCAAGAAGCGGGTCACTTTGGTCCCACACTCAGGGCAAATGCCCTGCACCATCTTACGCCCGTTTTCCTTTACCTGTACATCGCCTTCTTTAACAGCCTGCTTTTTACGACACTTGACGCAGTAACCTTCGAATTCCATCACAGCCCTCCTCATAGAATATAATTTAGACTACAGATAGAGCGGATACTCATGGGAATAGTTTACAACTTTTGCGGTAACTGTCAAGTCGTATTTCTATTACGGGTGTGCGTCAAAGTTTTGTGCGCGGGCAAGCAGCCAGTTTGGGAGAGCCTTTGGAGGGCGTTAAAAACGCCCTTGCAATAACCGCAATTGCAAGTTGAGAACTTACTCCGCTTCTCTCCCCCCTGCTGCTATGCGGCACAGGGTGCGAGGGAGGGGGGCAAAATACCTCTGCAAATAGCATTCTACGAAAAAGTGACAGAAACTCTATGAGTCCGTGAGCATTGACTGTATACAATGATTGTGATACAATAAATATGATAAATTTATTGAAAAACATACATACTTGGAGGTTCACATGAAACGTTTACTCTGGATTACGGGAATGTGCTTGCTAGTTCTACTCGTTGGCTGCCAGCCGAAAATAACACCTACAGAGTCACCCACCAGCACCGTCTTGTCTGCTACCCCGCTGCCGCAAACAGACCCTACGCAGTCTCCGCCATCTGTAGATACGCCAGATGAGATACAGCCCACCGAGGTTCCCGTTATAGCTGATGTTCCCTGGATAGCGGATGGTGTTGTTACTCCGGGGGAATACTCCCGCGAGGCAGAAATCCGTGGGATACGCTTGTGGTGGCGCAATGATGCTGAATATCTCTACATGGCAATGGAGGGCGCGACCAGTGGCTGGATTGCCATTGGCATCGAGCCGTCTCAGGGCATGAAGGATGCGGATTATATTCTTGGCTATGTCAAAGACGGCGAAGCGTTGATATGGGACGCTTTTGGCACTGCGCCTACCGGTGCAAATCATCCCCCGGATGAGGAGCTTGGTGGTACGAACGACATCATCGCGTTTGCCGGGGTGGAGGAGAATGGCATCACCCGCTTCGAGTTCCAGATTCCGCTCAACTCTGGCGATGTGTACGATAAGGTGCTCGTCCCCGGCGGAACCTACAACATCATCGTTGCTATGGGTCGCAGCGACGATTTTAATGCCTATCACCCCACCGTGGGGCGTGGGCAAATCACACTGGACGATTAAGAGGCCCTATGAAACGGGTCGCCATCTATGCCCGGATTACCCGCATCACCGCGCCCATTCTCTTTGTGTTGATGTGGTATATGTTCATGACCGGCCCGGCAGTGTTTAAGGGCGACCTGGTGCGGCAATTGACGCTAGGGTTGATTGATCCTGCGCAAGCCGGGAAACAACACGCGGTTTGGCTGCCACCCATCACGGCGGTATTGTTTTACATCCATGCGATCTTGGGTTTTCAAATGTTGATCTATCGTGTAAAATGGATACAACCAAAGTGGCTCTGGGAAGCAGCTGTATTTGGTTTAGGTGTGTTGGTAATTGTACAGTTTTTGTGGCTGTTTTATGCGTAGTTTTAGGTAATGGGTGATGGGTGTTCTCATCACCCATTACCCTTCACCCATCACTATTTCATTGAGGAGGCAAATGATGAGTTCTCTGAGCGAAATTTTGACCCAGGCGATGCAATTGGAAAAAGACGGTGCAGATTTTTACCTTAAAGCAGCCGGCTTGAGTAGCGATGCAGAAACACGCGCGATGTTTGAGCAGCTAGCGCAGGACGAGAAGGCGCATCTGAGCTATATTGAGCGACAGTATGCTGCGCTAGAGTGCGGCGAGGATTGGTGCTCCATCCCCGAACTGGGAAAAGTTACTCCAGCGGATGTAAACGCCCCAATTTTCCCGGCGGATCTGCGTCGCGTGACCGAAATCTCCACGCAAGCCTCGCTGGAAGATGCACTGCTGTTCGCGCTCAACGCAGAGGATGCCAGTATCAAGCTTTATAAAGACGGTGCAGCCCGCGCCGATCATGCTGAAGCGCAACAGCTCTTCTTGCAGCTAGTGAGCGCGGAAACCACACACTTCACTATCCTGCTGCAACGCTACGAAACGCTCTATCCCTATCCCCGGTAGTTGCCGGGAAGTCTCCATGCCTGAACTACCCGAAGTTGAAACTATTGTTCGCAAAGTGCGCCCGCATCTCGTCGGGCGCACTTTTGCGCGAGCCGAGGTGCTATGGGAGCGCACGGTTGACCGGCCCACGGCTGCCGCTTTTTGCCGGGCACTGGTAGGTTGCACTGTTCACAGCGTCACGCGGCGCGGCAAGTACCTGCTCTTTGCACTAAGCAGCGGCGATACCTGGTTGGTCCATCTGCGGATGACTGGCAAGTTCTTCGTTTATGCTGCTGGGGACACACCCCCTGTGTCCACACACACGCGCGCGCGCTTCACACTAGATAACGGTTTACACTTCCATTATGATGATCAGCGCAAATTCGGACGCTTTTATCTGGCGCGCGACCCTGTTGAAGTGGTAGGACATTTAGGCCCTGAACCGCTGGAGGTAGCCTTCACCGTCGCGTGGTTGACTGAGGCGTTGCACGGACGGCGCGGCGAAATCAAACGGCTGCTGCTTGACCAGACCTTTATTGCCGGGTTGGGCAACATCTATGTGAGCGAGGCTTTATGGCAGGCGGGCATCCATCCGCAGCGTAGCGCAGGGACGCTAACGCCTACAGAAGCCACGCGCCTGCACACGGCCATCATTGCCGCCCTGCAAGAAGGTATCACTAATGGGGGCACAAGTCTGGGCGATCGCCAATACGTCTATCCTGACGGGGGGCTGGGCCGTCAGCAGGAGCGGTTGATGGTCTATGACCGGGCCGGCGCAACTTGTTCCCGCTGCGGCTACGCCATCGAGCGGCTGGTGCAGGGGCAACGCAGCACCTACTTCTGCCCGGTATGTCAGGGGGTAAAAATTGAGGAGTCCGCCGAAAAACTTTGAAATTTCACAGGTGCGCACAATTGAAACAAATGCTTTCGATCGCATGGTCACAGAAATGCGACCTAAAGGCCAGGAATAAAGGGGATTTTTTGCGGGGCGAAGCCCCGCCAAAAATCCCCTTAAAACGCCGCTTTAGCGGCGCAACAGGTAACGTAAGGAACTACTCAGGCTCAAACTATATTTGTCATTGCGAGCCGTCTTCGAACAGATGCGCAGAGACGCGGCTCGCAATGACAAGGCGGAGCGGTTTATCTCCGTGTTTTGTCTTTGATTGTTAGTTGATGACGCCGAGCTCCCGGCCCACGGTTGCGAACTGTTCCAGGCCGAAGTCCAGGTCTTCCCGCGAGAGCGCGGCGGAAACCATCACGCGAATGCGTGCGAGGCCTTTGGGGACGGTGGGGAAGCCTAACGCCATCGCAAAGACGCCGCGCTCGAAGAGCTGGCGGCTGAACTCTTTGGCGAGTTTCACATCTCCTAGCATCACCGGCGTGATGGGGGTGACGCTCTGGCCCGTATCGAAGCCCAACGTCTGCATTTCGCTCTTGAAGTAGCGCGTGTTCTCCCACAGGCGATCCACCAGCTCCGTGGATTCGCTGAGCGCACGCACCGCCGCCAGACACGCGGCGGTATCCGCCGGGGTAACGGCGCTGGAGAACAGGAAGGGCCGCGCCTTCTGTCGGATGTAATCTACAATGAGCTTCTTCCCCGCGATGATACCGCCCACTACGCCAAAGGCTTTGGAGAACGTGCCGATTTCCACATCAAACTTACCGTGCAGCCCGAAGTGATCCACGATGCCGCGCCCGCCGCGCCCCACAACCCCTTCACCGTGCGCGTCATCTACCATCGTCAGCACCTCGTAGCGCGCGCACACCTCGTAGAGCGCGTCCAGCGGCGCGAGGTCACCATCCATCGAGAAGACGCCATCCGTTACCATGAGACCGCGCCGGTACTGCGGCAGGTGCTCCTTGATCTTGGCTTCCAGGTCAGCGGGATCGTTGTGCTCGTAGACGATGATCTTGGCGCGACTGAGGCGCGCGCCATCAATGATGCTGGCATGGTTGAGGCGGTCGGAGAAGATCACATCCTCTGGGCCAACCAGGGGGGCGAGCGCGGCCTGATTGGCAAGGAAGCCAGCCTGGACGTAGAGGGCATCCTCAACGTTCTTGAAGGCCGCCATCGCCTGCTCCAGCTCGCGGTGGAGGCTGAGCGTCCCGGCGATGGAACGCACCGCCGTCGGCCCTGCGCCGAAACGATCCAGCGCATCCTTTGCGGCCTGTACCAGACGGGGGTCGTTGGCGAGGCCCAGGTAGTTGTTCGTACACATATTGAGCACGCGCTTGCCATCTACCATCATCCACGCCCCGGCGGGCGATTCGATGGTGCGTAGGTTGATAAACAGGCTTTGCTCCTTGAGGGCGGTCAGCTCATCTTCAATCCAGCGTAATTTGGTTTCGGTCATGGGTTTTTCCTCCAGGTTAATGATTTAAGCCTATACAAAAAGTCTTTTAGTTTTAGGGCTTACGCAATTCCGCTACCTGAGCCTGTCGAAGGCAATGAGTTTTGGGTAGTGCGGACTCTTCGACAGGCTCAAGGTACACTACTTGCGTAAGTCCTGAGTTTGCCATGAGACGTTGGTGCTGATGCACACCATCCCTGCACGAAAATGTGGGCGCGAATTGTCAGTGTATAGATGCGCCGTTCACAGCCACGCGGAGCAGACGTACAGGCTGATGAATTTTAAGATATTAATCCGTAAATAAGGTTTTGTGTCAAGTTGGTCGTTCTAAAAATAAAATGATACCCCCTATCCCTTTGCCCCCTCCCCACGCCGCGCAGCAGCGTGGGGAGGGGGCAAGGGGGTGGGGTAAAATTCTCAATTTGTAAATTTTTAAGAAGTGATTCTTGCAAATGGTTTTATTTCCGGTTAATTTTCTTAATTTTCATAAGCCTTGTGGTACAGGGAGAGAAGTCGCCGTTCGTGCTACGCTAGTTCTGATTTGCTATTCGCGCCATTCGTCATTCGCCATTTTCGAAGGAGCTGCGCCCTTTGAGCTGCTTTAGGGAGTAAGCCAGGAAAGCAGTGGAATGATTTCGCCTAATCTGTTGTACCAGGGTATCGTATCGGGTAAGGCCGCATCGGTAGTATTGATGATTAAAGGTAGATAGACATGATGGTTGAAATCGGTTGGCGGTGTGGTTGTGGGGGAGATGGACGTAGGTACGGGAGTATAGGTAGGTGTGGTCGTAGGGTGATTAGTGGGTGTAGCCGTGGGCGTATTGGTGGGTGTAGCCGTGGGCGTATTGGTGGGTGTAGCTGTGGGCGTATTGGTGGGTGTGGCTGTCGGCGTATTGGTAGGGATAGCCGTGGGCGTACTACTAGGTGTTGGGGTGGGGGTTAAGGTTTGTACCCAGCCGAGGTCTTTTAATAGACCGCTGGTGACTGGCCCAGGTGAGTGAATAGATGTACCGGGCGAAATCGCATATACCATCAAGGCGTTGATTGTGCCGGCATACGTGGCGTAATCCAGATGTGAATAACTGGAAGCTGGCAGCCAGGAGCTTGGGGCATACAATTTTACGCGCGTTCCGCCGTTGGCAGCATTGGCAAATGGGCCATCGAACCAGATATTGTTGCTTCTCAACGCTGTTCCCAATTCCACTGAGGGATTGGGGTAAATAGTGGTATTGAGAAGCGCATGGCCCTCGGCGTCTTGTGTAAAGTGATCATAGATGTCTGCATAGCCGTTCCAAGAACCCCAGCTACCCTCTGTGCCATTTACATTCATCGAACCGCCAAAACCCAGGCCGTGTGTAACTTCATGTAATACAACAGAAACAAAATCATACCGGTTAGTCGGAGTTTTGCCATCTGTGCCAAAATACCAGTAATCCAGATTATTACTATAGGTGGTGAAAATCTCAGGTGTTTCGCCGTTCAAATCAATATCCGCAAGTGCGTTTGCCAGGGACATAGGATAATTGGTGTTGGGTATTGGCGCACCTTGAAAATTTTGTGCGCTAGTAAAGCCGCCCCAACCCAGATAGCCGGGAATATCACCCCAACAAGCCTGAATGGTAATAGGAACAGAGGAGGTGATTTGTGAAGCCCAAATACGGGCTGCATAATTAAACGCCATTTGCGCTGCGTTAGGCCAATTATAACAGCGTGTTCCCCAAACATCATACTCGCCATCGGGCAAGTATTGTACTGTAATGATAGTATTACTTTTACCTTCTTCTAAAAACTCCACTGGTGGCGCGACGCGGTGACTTTCTCCGTGGGGGTCAGGTCGTAACCCTATTGGTCCATGTAACACAAATTGGACCGCTGGAGCCGCTTGCCCTATCCCCTTAGGTGCGCTCAAACCCCCGATCGCTCCTATCATCAGCCCGATTGCCATTAGCATCCCGCCCCAACGCAATCCTTTCCCCTTCACCATTACAACGTCCTCCTTTTCGCTAAGCCATTGAAATTATGTAACTACTCAGACTTGTCATTGCGAGCCGTCTGCGGCGGTGCAATCTCATACATAGTTGAGATTGCGCCGTTCGGAGACGAACGGCTGTCACGGAGACGTGGCTCGCAATGACAGATAAAGTTTGAGCCTGAGTACTGACCATTCGCTGAAATGGTTTTGACTTTGGTCAATTCGTCGCCAGCGCCGAGTAAATATCTGGCGGTAAGTCCAACAATTCCAAAATGCGGGTTTGTAACGCGGTCAAGGGCGTTACATGGTAG
>Ga0334882_1004592_pt1 | contig 11544 bp, 9 predicted proteins | sample GraSluR1_MG_5_FD_207226 | JGI IMG/M metagenome (GOLD analysis project Ga0334882, IMG submission 207226) | Sludge microbial communities from methane-producing bioreactor in Wageningen University, Netherlands - Granular Sludge_15_04-R1 | ecosystem: Engineered > Bioreactor > Anaerobic > Unclassified... | reverse complement strand
TGAAATCCGAAAGATTATCGGTCACAAGATATTTAATACCATGGGTCTTCATCACCGCCGCGATATTAGCATCATGGATTCGCTTCCCCATGAGCCTGTACTTGAGAACCAGACGCTGAAGAAGTTCAGCGGTGGAGCGTCTTTCGTCAAACACAACAACCTTTTTCTGAAACTGCCTAATGTTATGAACCGCATCTTCCGGGGTCATTCCAAATCCATTTTCCTTCGCTGGGCGGGTGGCAACCACAAGATACTCCCTGAGGACCTGACCGCTTACCGCGGGACTCATGCCCGCCGCTAAAAGCTGCCGAAATAGATTTCTGGCCGGCTCATAGGCCGATCTTGAAGTATCGGTTGCCGAAAGAAGGATATTCGTGTCGATGAAAACAAGTTCACCGGCCTTCATGGTCATAAATATCCTCTCTTCTCCAGGACTTATTCAGGCCGGAACTGACGGTAATAAGATCCAGATCCTCCTCCATGCTGGCTTCAAGATCCAGTTCAGAGGCCTTTTCTAGAATATAATGAAGCTCTCCCTGGAGGGATCTGTGATGTCTTTTCGCCAGACGTTTCAGAGACAGGAGGGTCTGTTCGTCAATGTCGCGGATGTGTAACGAACTCATACCGATATCATAATGATATCAAAGGGAAAAGTCAATTTTGTCTCCGTCCAGCACCTCCCGCACCTTCCGGGTCATTTCCGCCAGAGAGAAGGGCTTCTGAATAAACTCCACCCCCTCTTCAAGAACCCCCTGATGGGCAATCACATCGGCGGTATACCCGGACATGAAAAGGAGCCTGATTCCAGGCTGAAGACCGGTGATTATCCCCGCCAGATCACGGCCGTTCATTTCAGGCATCACCACATCGGTCATGAGAAGGTGGATTTCTCCGGTATGGGTTTGGGCCAGCTCGATCGCCTCCGCGGTCGTCGCCGCCGGCAGGACCGAATACCCCGACTTCTCCAGCATCATCCCCGTCAATTCAAGGATGGCTTCCTCGTCCTCCACCAGCAGGATGGTCTCGGTGCCCCGAGCCTCCGTCTTTTCTTCACCAATTTCAGTTTCAATCACCTCTCCTTGCCGAAACCGAGGCAGATATATGTTGAAAATCGAGCCCTGCCCCGGTTCACTGTACACGTTGATAAAACCGTTGTTCTGCTTGACAATGCCGTAGACCGTGGCAAGGCCCAGGCCGGTGCCCTTGCCGATATCCTTGGTGGTAAAAAAGGGCTCAAAAAGATTCCCCAGGGTATCTCGGTTCATACCATGACCGTTGTCACCGACCGACAGAAGGACAAAATCGCCGGGGCTGAAACCGGGATGGGCACCACAGTATTCTCCATCAAAGGTTTTCTGCCCCGTTTGAATGGTGAGGCGGCCTACGCCGGCAATGGCGTCCCGGGCATTCACACAGAGGTTGACCAGAATCTGATCGACCTGGGACGGGTCCATTTTCACCGGCCATAAGGGAACCGACGGCTGCCAGACCAGATTGATGTCTTCCCCGATGAGCCGCCGCAGCATGTTGAGCATGCTCTCCACCGTATCGTTCAGATCCAGCTGCCGGGGAGAGATAATTTCCTTTCTGGCAAAAGCGAGAAGCTGCCTGGTGATGTCCGCGGAGCGCCGGGCGGCGGTCTGGATTTCCGTAAGATCGCGATAAAGATCACTGTCCTGGCTGGTCTTCAAAAGGGCCATTTCAACATGGCCCAGGATGACTCCCAGCATGTTGTTGAAATCGTGGGCCACCCCGCCGGCCAGCCGGCCCACCGACTCCATTTTCAACGCCTGGGTCAGCTGGGCCTGGAGCTTTTCTTTTTCCGCCTCCGCCTTTTTCTGATCCGTAATGTCCCGGAATTCCACCGTTCTGACCTGTTTTCCTTTATAGGGGACATTACGGGCTTCCAGCCTGACGGGGTAGGTTTCTCCGTTTTTCCGCAGCCCCACCGCTTCGTAGGGTTTTTCATAACCCGCCAGGATGTTGGCCATCACCAGATCTCTCGACTCTTCGGCAATCAGCAGCAGACCGTTCATGCCGATCAGCTCCTCCATGGAATAGCCGGTAATCTCCGACAACCCCTGATTGCAATCCAGGATTAACCCCTTGTCATGGATGGTAATGCCGCCGAAAGAGGCGTTATGAAGGGCCTTGAACCGGGCTTCGCTCTCCTGTAACTTTTTTTCCGCCCCCTTCCGGGCGGTGATATCCTGAACGACCCCCGTAACCCTTACAGGCTTTCCCGCCGGATCTTTTTCCAGTTCCGCGATGGATACCAGGGTTTTTGCTTCCCCCGTGTCTTTGGTAGTAATATCGAATTCGATATGGTAAGGTTTCCCCTTCTCGACCAGATCCACCATGGCCTGATCGACCCTGTCCCGGTCGATGACGTGGCTCATAACCTCCTCGGTACTGAATTGGTCTTTCTCCGGATCAAACCCGTAGATTTTTTTGCCCTCATCGGAACCCCAGAATTCCCCGGTGGCCAGGTCAAATTCCCAGTTGCCCACCTTTCCGAGCTCCTGGGCTTTTTTATAGCGGGCTTCACTGAGACGGAGCTGTTCCCTCTGGCGCTTGCTCTCGGTGATATCCATGTGGGTTCCCACCACCCGGACGGGTTTCCCGTCGGCATCCTTGTAGATGTTCGACCGGGACAGGATGGGAACCCAATGGCCGTCTTTATGCCGCATCTCGAATTCCACCTCGAAGCGATCCCGCTTTCCTTCCACCACCTCGTTCATGACCTGCCAGGACCGTTCCACATCCTCCGGCCTGGTCAGCTTTTCCCAGACGGAAAAATCATCCGGCAGTTCTTCCGGCTCATAGCCCAGCATCCGTTTCCATCCGGGGGAGAAGTAGATCTCTTTGGTTTCCAGATCCCACTCATAGACCCCGTCCCGGCTGGCCTCCATGGCCAGGTTGAACCGCTCTTCGCTTTCCTTCAGGGCCTTTTCGGTAAGCTTTTTATCGGTGATGTCCTGGAAGGACCCCTGGACTTTGATTATTTTGCCTTCTTCGTTCCTGATGGCCTTGCCTGTGGCCCTCACCCAGACCCGCTTTCCTTTCAGGGTGATAATTTCCATCTCTTCATCGTAGGGGATGCCCTCCCGGGCACAGGCGGTGAAAACCCGGGTGATAGTTCCCTTCCATTCGGGGGCGTAGAAGTTGATGGCCTCATCCACCGACGGGGCGTAACCGTGGGGCGCCTCGTGGATATCCGCCACGGTATCCGACCAGGTACAGGTATTATCCTCGAGATCAACGCTCCAGCCGCCGAAACGGGCGGTCTCCCCGGCGGTCTTGAGAAGGATGTAATTTGCCTCCAGGGCCGCTTCGGCCCGTTTGCGTTCGGTAAAATCCCGGGAGATAAACAGGATCTCCTTGGGATTGCCCGCCTCATCGAGAATAAATTTTCCCACCGTCTCAAGCCAGAGATAGGTTCCGTCGGCCCGGAGGCACCGATACTCGACGGTGCGGCCGTCTTCCCTGTCAGCCAGAAAACCCGAAAACGCCGCGGCAATGGCTTCAAAGTCATCGGGGTGCACCAGATCCATGACGTTCCGGCCCACCAGGGCTTCGGGCTCCCAGCCCAGCATTCTGTGGGAAGGCCCGATGAATGTAAAATTTCCCTTCAGGTCCGTCAGGGCCACAAGGTCGGAGTGGGTGTCAATGATGTTCTGCAGGTACTGGGTCTGCTCCTTCAGCCGCGCTGCTAACTCTTCATAATCGGGATTTTCGGTCATGCATCATCCTCCCTTGTGAATTCTGGTTCAAATAAATAATCGACTGATCCTCCCGGGTTTCACCGATGAGCTGCCGGTAGCGGTCCCGGTACTGCCGGGGAGAAAGGCCGGTGTACCGCTTGAAGACCTTGGAAAAATGGAACTCCGAGTGAAACTGAAGCTTCTCGGCGATCTGGTAGCTGTAGAGGCTGGAAGAGATGAGCATGCTGGTGGCCGCCTCGATACGAAGGCGGGTGAGGTACCGCATGGGGGTGATCCGCAGTTTCCGCTGGAAGAGCCGGATCAGATGCTCCTCCGAGAGATTCACCTGGGCCGCCACCTGGGAAAGAACGGTCTTCCGGAAAACCCTCTTCTGCAGGTAGATCAGGGCCTTTTCGATGTGCCGGTTGTCCTCCCGGTCCGGCTGTGCCAGCACATCCTCCCCCGCCAGCAGGTAGAGGAAGGAGAGAAGCTGGTGTACCGCCGCGTGGCGCAGGGGCTCCCGGGACGACAAGGCTCGTTCCCTTAACTCCTCGAAGAAGAACCGGTACCGGTCCCCCAGGGGATAGCTTTTCCGCCAGGGCAGATGACGATAGAGGAGCTCCGCCGGTTCATCCTCCCCGGCCGAGAGCTGCAGCAGCACCGCGTAGTAGGTGATGGGATGATCCAGAGAGGTGGCCTCGATGCGGTGGTACTCCCCGGGGGGAGAGATAAAAAGACTTCCCGGTTTGAGGGTATAGGAGGCACCGCCGTTATGGAACAGTCCTTCGCCCTCGAGAAAAAAGTGGATTTCAAATTCTCCGGGACCATGCAGATGGTGACGGCCGTGCCAGACCAGCTCCTCGGGTTCCTGGAGATGGTAGACAAAAACCACGTCTTTTATCAGCATAGATCAATTTTATACATGTTTTATCACCCCTGTCCATTCATTTCCCGGAAAAACTGCGAGATAATAGGTCAAGATTAAAACCGGAGGTGGAAAAGGTGAAAACGGTCCTGGGAATTGATGTGGGAACCCAGAGTTCCAAGGTGGTTTTTTACGATTTCGAACAACGCAAAATCGTCGCCTCCGGATCTGCCCCCCACAGGCTCATCACCGGTGAGGACGGAACGAGCGAACAGGAGGCGTCCTGGTGGGTGGAAGCGGTGGAAAAGGCTCTGGCGGAGGTTCCCGAAGAGGTACGACGCTCCGCCGTGGCGGCGGGGGTTTCGGGGCAGCAGCACGGGTTTGTGCCGGTTTCGACGGAGGGAGAGGTTCTGCATCCCGTGAAGCTCTGGAACGACACCTCCACCGCGGCGGAATGCCGGGAACTCACCGATGCCCTGGGGGGAGAGCCGGAACTGATTAAAACCGTGGGAAACCCGATTTTACCGGGGTACACCGCCTCCAAGATCCTGTGGCTTAAAAAGAACCATCCTGAAAAGTTCCGTTCCCTGGGCTGGGTCATGCTGCCCCATGATTATATTAATTATGTTCTCACCGGCGAGGTATCCATGGAGTTCGGCGACGCCTCGGGGACGGGGCTCCTGGACATCCGCAACCGCTGCTGGAGTAAAAGAGCCGCCGATGCGGTGGATCCGGGCCTTCTTGCGAAGCTCCCCCCCCTGCGCAGCCCCGAAGAGGGGGCGGGCCGGGTGACGAAAGAGGCGGCGGCCCGCTTCGGCCTCCCCGCGGGCATCCCCGTTTCCACCGGCGGGGGCGACAACATGATGGCCGCCCTGGGAACCGGAGCGGTGGTGCCGGGAAGGCTTACCATGAGCCTGGGCACTTCGGGAACCCTCTTCGGCTACAGTGACACCCCGGTTTCCGACCCGGAGGGGATCATCGCCGGATTCTGCTCTTCCAGCGGCGGGTGGCTTCCCCTGCTGTGTACCATGAACTGCACCACCGCCACGGAGGAGCTGAGAGGCCTCTTCGACATGGACCTGGCCGCCATGGAAGCCGCCGCTGCAGAGGCCCCGGCGGGATGCGGCGGAGTGACGGTGCTGCCCTACTTCAGCGGGGAGCGGACCCCCAACCTGCCCGGAGCCCGGGCTTCCATCCTCGGGCTGAACCGGGAGAACAGCTCCCGGGCCCACATCCTCCGGGCCGCCATGGAGGCGGCGGTGTACGGCATGATGATCGGCCTGGAGGCGATGAACCGCCTGGGGGTCACCCCCACCGAGCTGATCCTCACCGGGGGCGGCTCGAAGAACCGGCTCTGGCAGCAGATGACCGCCGACATTACCGGCTTGCCGGTAAAACTCCTGGCCAGCCACGACAGCGCCGCCCTGGGGGCGGCGGTCCAGGCCCTCTGGTTCTACCGGAAAGAGCTTCCCGGGGCCGGCCAAACCCTGGAAGACCTGGTGGAAGACCATGTGGTGAAGCCGGGGGGACAAACCATCACCCCGGGAACAGACCGTGACGGATACCGGGAGGGCTACCGGCGTTACCAGGAGTACCTGGGCCGCCTGGAAAGCCTCTACCGTTGAGATGAGCCCAAAGAATATCAGGAGGAGAAAAGAATGAGTACAGTTTACAAAGGCAAAAGAGACTACTTCCCCGGAATAGGGAAGATCCCCTTCGAAGGGACAGGGTCGGACAATCCCCTGGCCTTCAAGTTTTACGATGAAAACAAGCTGGTGGCGGGCAAGCCCATGAAGGACCACCTCAGATTCGCCGTGGCCTACTGGCACACCTTTTGCGGCGACGGATCCGACACCTTCGGCAGCGCCACCCTGTTCCGGGAGTGGAACAAGGGCGCCACGGGGCTGGAGAGGGCGGAAAACAAGGCCGACGCCGCCTTCGAGTTCATCACCAAGCTGGGGGCTCCCTACTACTGTTTCCACGACGTGGATGCCGCCCCCGACGCGGAAAGTCCGGCGGAATACGAAAAGAACGTGGAAAAGGTCACCGCCCTTCTGAAAGAGCGGCAGGAAGCCACGGGGGTCAAGCTCCTCTGGAACACCGCCAACCTCTTCAGCCATCCCCGGTATATGAACGGCGCCGCCACCAACCCCGAATTCGACGTGCTGGCCCGGGGGGCGGTGCAGGTGAAAGCCATGCTGGATGCCAACGTGGCCCTGGGGGGCGAGAACTACGTCTTCTGGGGGGGCCGTGAGGGCTACACCCAGCTGTTCAACACCAACATGAAACGGGAACTGGATCACATGGCCCGGTTTCTCATGACAGCCCGGGATTACGGCCGGAAAATCGGTTTCAAGGGCCCCTTCCTGATCGAACCCAAGCCCATGGAGCCGGCCAAACATCAGTACGACAGCGACGCCGCAGCGGTGGTGGGCTTTCTCAAGACCTACGGTCTGGAGGGAGACTTCAAAATGAACATCGAAGCCAACCACGCCACCCTGGCGGGAAAATCCTTCGCCCACGACCTGCAGGTCGCCGCCGATGCGGGGATGCTGGGATCCATCGACGCCAACCGGGGAGATCCCCAGAACGGCTGGGACACCGACCAGTTCCCTTCGGATATCTACGACGCCACCGCCGCCATGCTGGTGGTGCTGGGTAACGGCGGCCTGGGCAGCGGGGGCCTCAACTTCGACGCCCACATCCGGCGGAACTCCACGGACCTGGAAGACCTCTTCCTGGCCCACATCGGGGGTATGGACACCTTCGCCCGGGCCCTGGAAGCAGCACAGACCATCGTTTCCCGGGGTCTGGTGACCCGGTTCCGGGACGACCGGTACCGCAGCTTCGATTCCGGCGCCGGTGCCGACTTCGAGAAGGGCGCCCTGACCCTGGAAGATCTGCGCAGCTACGCCCTGAACATGGGCCCCCTGCCCCTGAAGAGCGGCAAGCAGGAGCTCATCGAAAACGTTCTTAACCAGATTCTGCTGGGATAACCGGCCCGGCCTGATTATCTTTTTATAACGCCCCGGGATTTGACTTTCCCCGGGGCGTTTTTTAAATTTGGTGTATCCACCTGATCCATGGGAGAGCATCAATGGAAAAGAAAAGCAAACTGTCTTCCCAGCTGGAAGAGCTTCTGGCCAGTTCAGAAATCCCCTGGTGGGAATGGGACATCCCGAACAACAGAGTTACCTTCAACGACATCAAGGTTACCAACCTGGGCTACGACCCCGCCGGTTTCCGCGGGAAGGGGTTTGAAGTCTTTACCTCCCTCATCCACCCCGACGATTACGAAAGAGCCATGAACGCCATGAGAGACTACCTCTCCGGCCGGGCCGCCCTCTACCAGGTGGATTACCGCATCCGGGACCGGCAGGACAAGTACCACTGGTATATGGACCGGGGCGCCGCCATCGTCACCGATGAAAACGGAAAACCCCGGATTCTCCGGGGCCTGGTCATCGACCTGGGGGAACATTTCCAGGAAGAGAAGGCCGCGGGAGATCTCATGGAGATGGTGCGGGGATCCGCCGAAACCTTTTCCAACCTGAAGAGGGGCATGGTGGTGGTCTGCTCCAACTGCCTCAAAACCAGGCTGTCGGAGAACAGCTGGGTTCCGGTCACCGACAGCTTCCCCATGATCGCCGCGGCGGATGTGTCCCACGGCCTCTGCCCCCCCTGCGTCCGGCTCCTGTACCCGGATCTGGCGGACCGGATATTGGGGAAAGAATAGGAAAAGAAATATCATCCCGGGAAGAAATAAAGTTAAAGGGACTTGGCAAAAGTATCCAGCTTCCTCCTGCATAGGGTGAGAGCAAAATCAGGGGTTTGTCTGTATATTTCCGCATCAAAAAGTTCGAGCGAAAAATATCCCTGATATCCCCTATCGCAGGCGGTGCGCACCCAGTCTGCAGCCCGGGCTATTCCATCCCCGGGAAAAACCCGGGTCGTTGCCACATGCAGTTTTTCATGGGGGATGTCAGGGGTATCATCGATATGGAAAATACCAATATCAGCATTAATTTCAAGAAGCTGAGAGGGACCGAGCCCGTTATAGTGCAGATTATGAATATCCGGGACAATGCGCAGATTATTGAACTTCTCGTCGCTGAGAAGGGTATTGATCTCCGAAGGGGTACCAATGTGGAATTCCGGGTAATCTATCGGTTCAAACATTGTTTCGACCTCAAAACGATCCAGAATCTCTTTAACCATACCCAATCGGTTTTGAGAAATATTGATCAGGTCCTTATATTCCGGTAATGCACCGTACTTTGAATACCACCTTCCCGAAGGCACAACCACAACGGGACATTCGATTACTCTGCATAACTCTCCGATTAAAAAAGCTTCGGCTTCAAGGGCTTTGACGTTATCTTCAGGCACAAAAAAGACATCTTCAAAGGCGTTGAGCGAAAGCACTTCCAGACCAGTACATTGCTTCCTTATTTCCTGAGCCGATACAAACCTCAAGGCATCTTTAAGTTTGGAATAGCTGATTTCAACCGCTGAAAAACCGGCCTTTCTTGAAGATATAAGATAATCAATTAAATCACACTGAAAAATGGTATTTTCATTAACCGCAAATTTCATAGGGAAAACCTCTCATGGTTATGGGAAAAAGCTGGGCAGCAGTTGTCACTGCTGCCCGATTGATAATCAGAATGTCAGCATTACCTTCCGGGCAATGTCTTTATGATGAACGGCCATATCAAAAGCCTCATGGATCTTTTCAAAAGGATAATGATGGGTGTTCAAAGCGGCAAAATCGTATTTATCTTTTATCATGGACATAAACCGGATTGTCCGGGGAAACCAGAGGTTTGTTCCTCCTGAACCGGAGATGGTCAGGGTTTTCCAGATAACCTTGCCCAGCTCCACAGGGACTTTTCGGCCGATGGAATGTCCCACAAGACCGATTCGCGCATTATGGGCGGAAATATCAAAAATTGAAGCAATACCGATGTCATTGCCCGAACACTCAATGACAACCGAAGCCCCTTTGCCATCCGAATGATCCTTGACCATCTGCTCTATATTGCCTGCGGTGGGATCAAGAACAACATCGGCACCATATTGGAGGGCGTTTTCTCTCCGTGCTTTAATCGGATCAATCACTATGACCTTGGCACCTGCTTCCTTGCATACCATCGACGCGGTCAGGCCGATCGGTCCGCCGCCCACAATGGCAACAGTATCAGAAGCATCGGGGTTGCATTTATTTCCCCACACCCCCCAGTATCCGACGTTAAAGGTTTCAACCCAGGCCCCCAGCTCGTAATCCCAGTCATCAGGAATAACATGGGTATACTTCTCTTCGAGGATCATATATTCACCCATCCCTCCCGGTGAATTCGGCAGGAACCCAACCTCACGCATATTCAGACATGCGGAAGGCATTTTCCCATCTTTACAGTTGGCGCAGTTTCCGCAGGCTAAAACACAGTCACCCACAACCTTGTTTCCCGCCTTCACCGAGGTTACGCTGGCTCCTACTTTAACAGCCTCTCCGGCCCATTCATGACCGGGGGTATAGGGGGCGATGTCATAACGTCCTTCTGCAGATTCTCCTTCAAAACATTCCACGTCGGAACCGCAGATTCCGCAGGCTTTCAGTTTTATGAGGATCTGATCTTCTTTGAGTGCAGGAAGCTCCACCTCTTCAACCCGGAGGTCCTCCGGTCCGTACAAAAATGCAATTTTAGCCTTCATCGCTTTATCTCCTTTCAAGAATATTTATTGACACCCGTAGTCAGGACTGACCAGGACTTTCCCCGCAGTTGTCTTCATACCCTGCTCAATGTCTTCCAGGTTAAACCTGCCGGTACACATTTTCCTCATGTCTATCCTGCCGGAAGCCATCAGCGATATGACATCGCTGTAAATCCCCGAGCCAGACTGACCATTTGACCCTATTATGGCGCCTGCATTCCACTGCCAGTAAAAGGTTTCGACCGGGGTAGCGCCAATGGGATGACTTATCTGTATGGTTTTGCCACCGATGGCAAGTGATTGTGCCATCACCGGATAGGTAAATTTCGTAGCCCCGGCACATTCAACAAACAGGGATATACCGGCGCCTTTTGTGATATCCATGAGCATTTCGGCCTGTTCAAACGCATCGGTATAATCCTGGGGATTAAAAATATAATCGGCGCCGCATTCCTTAGCCAGGGCCTGCCGCTCGGGAACCGTTTCAAAGGCAATCAGTTTAGCGGCCCCTGCGGTTTTCATGAGAGAGATGGCGGAAAGACCGATGGGGCCGGCTCCGAAAACCACCACATGGCCCCCGGGGCGGATACCCCCGCCGCGGACGAAGAGACCATTATAGGCAACCCCGGTGGGTTCAATCATGGCGCCTAATTCAAACGCTGTTGTTTTATCATTATAGAAATTAACGATGTCATTCAGGAGATAACAGTATTTTGCCTTAACCTTTACATATTCTGCGAACCCGCCGTCATAGGTCAGTCCCGGCTCTTCAAGGTTTCTGCACTGATTGAACATCCCCCTGCGGCAGGCGTCACACTCTCCGCACCAGTTCATGGATTCAACACTCACAAGGTCACCCTTCTTAAGACTGGTGACACCCTTGCCCACCTCAATTACTTCACCAGAAAATTCATGCCCGGTGATAATGGGATATTTTGAATGACCGTCATAAAGCGAATATCCTTGTTCATCCTTTTTCAAAAGGTGAGCATCGGTACCGCAGATTCCGGCGGCACCCACCTTCAGGATTACTTCATCGGTGCCGGTGATTTTTGGCTCCGGCCGGTCGGTTACACTGCCGCGGATATCTTTCCATATCTGATTACCGCGCAACGCTCTCTGAGTACTTCTCTCTTTATCAGAAACACGATAGCCTTCCTTTGGAACCCAATCGGCTTCTACATAAAATGCCCTCATGTTAAAAACCCTCCATTCAAATCATTACATCACGGTAAAAATAAAACCTATAAATAACGGCTG
>Ga0334882_1004590_pt1 | contig 11546 bp, 7 predicted proteins | sample GraSluR1_MG_5_FD_207226 | JGI IMG/M metagenome (GOLD analysis project Ga0334882, IMG submission 207226) | Sludge microbial communities from methane-producing bioreactor in Wageningen University, Netherlands - Granular Sludge_15_04-R1 | ecosystem: Engineered > Bioreactor > Anaerobic > Unclassified... | reverse complement strand
GGAAAAGAGGTTACACAATAATTGATGATCCTGTTGTGACTGCGTAAGCCTGATTTTATAATGACAATTTATTCCATCCATTACTTGTGAATGGCTTGTTTGTTATGCACTTTTTTATTGGCCACCCACTACTTTTAGTTTCAAACTTCTCCTCTATATATCTTACTTAAAATAGTTTTACAAGTACTTTAAGAATTATACATATTCAATGAACTTATTTTCTAGACATAGAGAAGCACCCTTAACGTAGTTTTGGTTATTTGCCATGTCTACTTTAAGGGGTCATACTCCAAAGGAAATGTCTCCATGTCCCCTGAAGTGATGTCCATGTTCCATAAGTTTCTCCAGCATCTGTTTGCGAAAATCCTCGTTGTCACCTCCGATATCTCACTGGCTGCGGCGGTCTTTGTCTGATTTCTCACGTTGGATATATTCGTTTTTTTCCAATTTACTCAGTATGTCTAGGTATAGAGTTTTTTGTCATTTTATATTTCAATAATTTTATCTATAAAGTCTATTCCTTTAGTAATATGAGAAATAATTATTAATATTGCATTAGTTTTTCTAACTTTTAAAATTTCAAACATTATTTCTTTTGTTTCAGTGTCTACATTATATATAAGTTAAACAAGCCAATAATAATATTCTATCAATAGCTTTAGAAGATCTAACCTGATATCTATTGATTCCAATGTTGTTTTTAGTCTGCCTAAAAAATATCTTTATAGGCCATCTATTGCTGTAATATTCAAGAATAGTTTGACTGCTTAATTCCATATAAGTGCATAAGAATGCACGGAGCGCTCCTTCTTTTTTAAAGCTGTTTTTGCCAGCATAGTAAAACTACTACATTATCAATACCTTTCAGGGCACTTTCATAACGATAAACCCAGTATTGAGAATTGTTTACTGTAACGAGGCAAACATCATTCTTTTCAATATATTGGGTAAACTGTTTAATTTGAATGCCAAACCCTTTCGGGTAAATAATACGATTTGTTTTTAACCCGCCTATAAGATTATATCCCTTTTTATCACATGAAAGTATAGCTGCAAATAGTTGGTGTCCATATACCTGTCTTCTCTTTAAATGTGAATCTGGAGTATCTATAAATAATATTTAATGATTCTAATTTTTATAAAAGCTAATAGGTTAATTTCCTATTAGCAAATCTAAAATATTCCATCCAGTAGAAGACTGATCTTTATACAATTCCGTATACCCACATCTCTTGCAGCTGACAGTAATAAACTTCTTATTCTGTACATCAAATATTTTTGCGAAATTTCCTCCTGTTGCCTGAAATTGATCCGATTCATATTCCCTGCTGCCACACTTTGGACAAACATATTGTATTTTTTCCATTTTGGACCTCCCATTGTTTTATTCATATAATTATACCATACAATAATTTACTTTCTACTATAAATCAATAATCTAATTTTCAACTGATGTATGGAAAATTTACAAGTTTTATTGTAAAATTTATATAATATGACCAAGTATGGAAAAGGCAGGATTGTTATGATTAACTTATTTAGGAATTTTAAAAAAAGAGAAACTTATACTGAAAATGCCGTTGTCGAATTCAATAACACTCTTAAAGATTTGTACGATAATTTCTCTTCAAGAATTGATATTAAAAGATGGAACATGCTTATAGATGACTCAATTTCAAAACTTGGGATTAAAACCTCAAGCAATGAATTGCTGAATTTTCTTACAGACAACCGCAACTTGCCCTATAAAGTGTGGATACTTTTCAACAAATATTTCAAGTGGAGTACTAGAAGTGAGGAACTCAGCAGTGCATTCTCTAAAACCTTCATACAATTTGTATTGTCAAATATAAATTTCCAATATAAACTGAGATATGACCTATTTGAGGAAAATATAAATGGTTCCTACGATGACTTTATAAATCTATATTATGAAGCGTACTTTGCATTAAAAAACAAGAATTTATACACGTGTCAAAAATCAATCCTAGAAGCTAAGGAAATTTTCCCGAAGCATCTGGATCTGATTATTCTGGAAGGAAGATACTATTCCGAGGTAAATAATATTAAAATGTCCCTTGATAAATTATCCTATGCCATAGGTCTGGATAATGAAGACTTCGAGGCGCATCTATACAGAGCCCATGTATATGTACGAATTGGGAAACTTGAACATGCTTATGGAGATTATAAAAAGTGCCTTGAACTGTCATCTGACAGCACAGATGTACAATATGGCCTTGCGGACTGCTGTCTCCATATGGGAAAATATGAAGAGTCGAAAAACATCTATAATAAAATAAGGGTTAAATATCCGGACAGTGAAACAATTATATCAAATTTAGATTCAGCCAGCAGCTTTTCAAGTGACAAAGATTATACTGAACAGGGGAAATTTTAAAATGCCTATTATAGGAATAGATCTGGGAACTACCAACAGTTTGGTTTCATACTGGAATGGAAACGAGTCCGTAATAATCCCCAATGTTTTTGATGAAAACATAACACCTTCCGTGGTAAGCATGGATGATTCCGGCCAAATATTTGTAGGTAAGATTGCAAAGGAAAGACAGATAACACATCCGGACATGACCGCAAGTGTATTCAAAAGAAACATGGGTTCCAAAAAGATTTTCACGCTGGGTGACAGAAGCTTTCTGCCAGAAGAATTATCTGCGCTGATAATCCGTTCATTGAAAAAAGACGCCGAAGCATATCTTGGAAAATCCGTAAAAGAGGCCATTATAAGCGTTCCCGCCTATTTTAACGACACCCAGAGAAAAGCTACAAAGAGAGCCGGGGAACTGGCGGGTCTGAAGGTTGAAAGGCTTATAAACGAACCTACTGCTGCGGCTATAGCTTATGGACTTCATCAACAGGAATTAAGCACCAAATTCCTTGTTTTTGATTTGGGCGGCGGAACTTTTGACGTGTCCATACTGGAACTGTACAAAAATGTAATGGAAGTACGTGCTGTAGCTGGAGACAATTACCTTGGAGGAGAGGATTTTACTGACATTATTCTGTCACTGTTTTTAAAGAAAAACAATTTGAATATGGAAAATCTAAACTATAAAACTCTGGCAATTATTAAAAAGCAGGCAGAGAAAGCTAAAATTGGATTTTCCACCAGCAGGGAAACTTCAATGAGCTGCAAAATAGACGGTAAAATATTAAAATGCAATTTTAATATTGGAGAGTATGAAAAAGCCTGTCAGAGTTTGATATTAAGGCTTAGGAGGCCTGTGGAAAGAGCATTAAATGATGCAGAGATAAAGGCAAAGGAAATTGATTCCATAGTTCTAGTGGGTGGTGCAACAAAACTTCCCCTTGTCAGAACTTTTGTAAGCAAATTATTCGGGCGTATTCCAAATACAAGTATAAATCCAGATGAAGCCGTAGCACTTGGTGCAGGAATACAGGGTGCCATGAAAGAGAGGAATATGCATTTGAGAGAGGTAGTTCTTACAGACGTATGCCCTTATACACTGGGTACTGATGTTTCAGTAAAGAAACCCGGCGGATATTATGAATCAGGCCATTTCTGCCCTATAATTGAGAGAAACACTGTAATTCCAGTAAGTAAAACTGAAAGATTATATACAATACAGGATAATCAGAAGATAATCAATGTAGAAATACTGCAGGGAGAAAGCAGACTGACAAAAGATAATATACTGCTTGGAGAAATCAATGTGGACATTCCTCCTTCACCAGCGGGACAGCAGGCCGTTGATATAAGATATACCTATGATATAAACGGAATTCTGGAAGTTGAAGTGACAGTAGTATCCACTGGGCTCAAAAAAAGAATTGTAATTGAAAAAAATCCAGGTTATATGTCTAAAGAAGAGATTGAAAAAAGGCTTCAAGAATTAAGCAGCCTCAAAATTCACCCGAGAGACAAGGAAGAAAACAAACTTCTCATAGCAAAAGGCGAAAGGTTGTATGAAGAATCAGTAGGTGAAATCAGAGAAATATTGGATTATAATTTACAGCTTTTCGAGGATATTCTACAGAAACAGGATGAGCAGGAAATAAAAAAAGCTGCAGAAAAATTAAAAGAATTATTTGCACAAATTGAAGAGATGAGGTCATTATGAATTTTTGGGATATATTGGGAATAAAACCTACTGGTGATAAAAATGTGATAAAAGAAGCTTATATGGAAAAATTGAACCTCCACCATCCAGAAGAGGACCCTGATGGATTTCAAATTCTCAGAGAAGCTTATGAGACTGCCTTGAAGGCAGATTTGAGCCAAACAAATAATGATTTGGAAAACTTCAGCATTGAAGAATCCCCAGTACAACAATGGATATCAGGTGTAGATAAATTATATGACAATTTTTTTGAAAGAATAAATGCAGACAACTGGTATGGTATTTTAAATGAAGATATATGTTATCAGATTGATACATCAAAAGAAATAAGTTATGAACTTCTAAATTTTCTTATGGATAATTACTATCTGCCCCATAAAATATGGAAAATTTTAGATGAGTATTTCTCCTGGAGTGAAAAAAAGGAGGAATTATATAAAAAATTCCCCCACAATTTCATTGATTTTATATTAAACAATATAGATAAAGACTTTGGGTTCCGGTATGAACTATTTAAAAAGGATATACCCATTGATTATGACAGTTATATAAAAAATTACTATGAGGCCAACAGTGAACTGAAAGCCAATCATATATATCAGACCAGAAAAATATTGGACATCAGCCTTAGAATTTATCCCTATCATCCAGATATGAGAATTTTGAATGGAAGGTATTATCTGTTCACAAATAATGTAGATAAAGCTGTAGAAATATTTACTGATGTTATTCTGGAAAATAAAAATGATTTCGAAGCACATTTAAACAGAGGAAATGCATTTCTGAGATTGGGTAGAGTAAATGAAGCCCGGGAAGATTATAACAAAGCACTTCTTTTGAATCCGCATAGCATGAGTTCAATGTATGGAGCCGCGGATTGCTGTTTTTGCCTTGGGGATTTTGAAAAAGCCAGAGAATTATTTGACACTTTAATGGACAGATATCCTTATGATAGGGAAATACGTGCAAAATTTATTTCTGCAAATTACTATTTGATTGACAAATACAAAAAAAATCCGGATTTTCAATACGAACTTGCCAGATGTTATTTCAATGTAAGCAATTTTGAAAAATGCTATTCACTGATTAAAGATGCTGAAAAAAATACGTCTATTGATTTTAGAATATATCTTCTGCTTGGTAATACACTAAAAGCCTTAAATATGGAAAAAGAGGCTGAGATCTACATGAATAAATCCATAGAATTGAATCCTGATAACTGGGAGTCATACTATTTCAAGGGCCTACTGTTGCAGGACCTGGGCAGATACAGAGAAGCTTTGGAATATTACAACCGCGCAGAGAGCATAAATGACAAATATGCAATTTTGTACAACAATAAAAGTGATATACTGTGCAAACTCGGAGAATTTGAAGAGGCTGTTCATGCCTGCGATAAAGCTATAAATTTGAATCCAGGTTTGGCTCATGCATATGCTCACAAGACCTTTTCATTGTTTCAGCTCGGACTTTATGATGCTGCCTTGAGTTTCTGTAATGATTCCTTAAGAATATTCCCCTATTTTTTAGATTTATACCTGAATAAAATCAAAATTCTTTCCAAATTGAGAAAATATGAGGATATAGTTGACCTGTGCAACAGAGTCTTGAAAATGAATATTGAAGACAGCAGCATATACTATGAAAAAGCACTGGCCCTAGGACTTCTGGATCGTCTTGAAGAATCCGTCGAGTTCTTTTACAAGGCTATGGAATTAAATCCAAATAATATAGATTATTATTATTATCTGGCAAATGTATATACCAGCATGCACGAATATAAAAAAGCTGTGGAGATATATACCGATGCCATAGAAAACACCCTGGAAACAGAATCCAAATACACAGAAATTTATAACGAAAGAGGACTACTGTACCGTGAATTGGGTAAGTACGACAACGCAAAACAGGATTTTGAAAAAGTACTGAAACTGAATCCCAATCATAGCACTGCCTACAGTAATCTTGGAAATATATACGGCCATTTGGGGCAGTTCAAAAAGTCCATAGAATATTATACAAAAGCCATAGAATTGAACCCGGAAGATGCAACTGCCCACAACGGCAGAGGATTTTCCTACAGAAATATAAAAAAGTATGATGCTGCTGTATCGGACTATGAGCGGGCTCTGAAAATTGATCCGAATTTTTTACTTGCCTATAACAATTTGGGGATTTTATACTTTTATAATTTAAATGATTATGACAAATCCCTCACATACTTCAAGATGGCACTGGAAATATCACCTGACTATCATGAGGCGTATAACAATATCGGATTGTTGTACGATAAGCTAAAACAATACGGCAAATCCATAGAATACTTGTCAAAGGCACTGGAACTATGTCCTGATAGTGAATTATACAACTTAAATATTGGAATCATATATGAACACACTAAAAATTATATCAAGGCAATAGAACACTATGAGCAGGTTATACAGATAAATCCCAACAATGAACGGGTTAAAAAAACTCTAAAAAAATTGAAGAGAAAATAGCAATAGAAAATACAGGCCAATGCTTCATTTTATCAAGCATTGGCCTTAGCTTTATATAGTGGAGAAAGCCCTATATTATTATATGCTTAAATCATATCAATCTCTCTTCTTTTCGCTGTCATTATCATGTCTGCCGCCGTACCATCCATGATGAAATCCACCTCCAAAGAAAACATCTCCATGTCCCCTGAAGTGATGGCCATGTTCCATAAATTTCTCCAGCATCTGTTTGCCAAAATCCTCGTTGTCGCCTCCGAACTGCTCTTGAAGCCCTTTAATAATACGCTTGAGATATTCACTGAGATTGGATAGTTCCTCATTGCTCAGGCAGTCAAACACTTTCTCCAGTTCAGGCGACGCATCATCATCTATCTCACTGGCTGCTGCAGCACCTTTTTCAGTCAGTTTTACATTGAAGCTGCGACGGTCTTTCTCTGATGTCTCACGCTGGATATATTCGTTTTTTTCCAATTTGCTCAGAAGTTCCGCCAGAGCCTGCCTGCTCATATCTAAAAGATAAGTCAATTCTTTCTGACTAATTTCGGGTTTCATCTTCAATATTGAAAGAACACGACCCTGACCTCTATGTGGATTGCTAAAAGGTCCAAAATTCCTAAGATTTTGCATTTGATAACGGTGCAGTAGTTTATGCAGATATGTGAACTGTTCTAAAATTTCTTCTCTTATTTCACTCATGTGAAATACCTTCCTTTCACTAATTTTAATTACCTAGGTATTTTGTCAAGTACTTGACTATAGTATAATAATTCAAAGTGGACTTGTCAAGTACCTGACAAAAATTTATGAGGATTTTTTAGCAGTATCCAAACATAATTTATAAAAATCTTAAATGTACTAATCTGTCGTTAAAATTGTTTTTAAAGGCAGGAATAAGTGACGGTATCCTCAGCCATCTCCATCTTGCTTTATGGTAGTCAAAAAAATTTTTCTCTGATACAAATTCAATATTTTTATTGTATTTCAGCATTTCCTTTCCTGACTTTATGCCCCATTTGAATGTAACTCCGACCTTCTTGGCAGTATCATGATGTCTGCTGCCTTTTACTACCATTGGAGTCATCATTTCAAAAATCATTTCCGACTCCGGGAATCCTTTCACCAATTTGTTCATAAGCTCTTTGATTTCACTTTCTTCAAAATACATGAGTACTCCTTCAGCTATAATAAGTACAGCTCGTCCAAGAGCATCTATTTCTTGAATCCATGGATAATCTAAAACCGATTTGGATATCATCCTGTATCTTTTCGTTTCTTTTAAAAATTTTTTCTTTATTCTGATAGGCTCCGGCAGATCCAGATCATACCACACGATTTTCCCATTATCCACTCTAAAATATCGTGTATCCAATCCACAGCCTATGTTCACAATCACAGCTTCAGAATTCCTATTTATAAATTTCCGGGTTTCATTGTCAAATAGCTCAGTACGGACAGCAACACCAGTTTGTGAAACCCACGCTCCATCAAATTTTGAAAAATCATAATCAATTTTTTCAACCATTTCCACTGCCATATAATCCTTAAACATGGAATCTTTCCGCTTTGTTTCAACCGCCCTTGCCCAAAGCGGTATAAGAAGTGTTTCTGGAATTCCAGTCAATTTTTGTATCATTTTAAACCTCCTGTTAGGTACTATATCTACAACCAATTTGAACTTTGATAATAACTTAATTATATCTCAATTGATACTCATTTTCAATATGTTTTTTTGCACATACCTGCGCTTCTTGAACGCCAATGAAAAAGCGGTATATGTTATATATTGGGGAAGTATGGGGATTGGTATAAAACATCCAGTAAAGGGTTTATCTTAAATAAAATTTGACGGTTCCCCTGTCTCCATCCACTACTACATTGTCTCCATCTTTAAGTACACTTGTAGCACTGCCACAGCCAAGCACCGCAGGAATATTGTATTCCCTGGCTACAATGGCACTATGGGAAAGAGGTCCTCCAGTATCGGAAACCACTGCTTTTGCAATGGAAAACAATGGAGTCCAGGAAGGATCCGTATATCTGCAAACCAGTATATCCCCACTTTCAAGTTTTGAAAATTCATCCATATCTTTTACAATACAAACCCGGCCTGAAGCCTTTCCTCTGTTGCCACAGACCCCTTTTAATACATTTTTTCCATTATTTTTGCCGCCCAACTCGAGACTTTCACATAGTATTTTATTTTTTTCCCGGCTTTTTTCCCTTATTTTAATTTTATCTACAAAAAATTTTTTGTCCTGACTTTCGTTAAGACTGTACACTTCATCTAAAGTCAAATATAATATATCCTTTCTATACTTGAATATCTCAGGAAATTTAATTGTGATTTCCCCAAGAATTTTTCTTGAAAGGCCATAACATTTTTCAAGCATGTACAAACTATCTTCCCTGTTAACATGATAACATCTTATCTGTGCTACTTTTTCAAGCATCTTATCAGCTGTCCTCTTTGAAAAAATATCCCATATTCTGCTGCATATGTCATCATATTTATTTCTGTCATATTCTCCAGCTTTATTCTTCATGCCCACCTTAATCAGGGTAATGAGGCTGCCTTTGTCCTCATTCCACGAAACCGTACTGAACGCCTGGTAGCTGTTGATGGATTTCCAGCCAAACTCCTGCAATATATTCCTGTAAAAGTCCCCAAATTTTCTATAGGAGCATGCCATATTCTCCAGCTTCATTTCAAGCTCCTTTCCACCTTCACATTTCAGCTGTAGAATTCCATCTTTTAAATTATTATCCTCATTTACTATTTGAGCAAGCTTTTCTACGGCCTTATTCATATTCCAGGTCCTGTAGCTCAAATTGCTTAAAAGGTCATATTCCGTCATACCCTTTTTTATTTTCTGAAGTTTTGAATGAATGAGCTTGCTTGTTAAAAATCCGGGAAATATATTATATCTGAAACGTACATAGACAATTTCATCTGAAATTTTCATTATTTCCCCCAGACAATCCAGCAGCTCTCCAAGAGAAAGTTTCTGAAGATCATTTTGAATCTTATCTTTCTCTATTTTTGAAAGCCTGTAATTCACGCTGCCGAAAATATCTTTGGTATGCCTCAAATTATTTGAATAGTCTAGAAAATGCTTTATCTTAAAGGGAAGCTTAAGTATCTTAGGAGAAATATGTATACTTGATTTTTCTATAAATACCGTACCATCATCTCTCATACCAAGCTGACTTTTCATGAGAATGCCAAATTGAGAAAGCAGCTCCAATTTAACTTTTGTTATATGATTAAAAGGTTCAAACTCCAATGGATAAATTGGAGTAGGGCAGTGTTCGATAAGATTGTTCATAATTTCAGACTGAGTTTTAGAGAGCTTTGCAGTTTTCATCTGCTCTTCTGTATTCCTGCCGAGTGTAGTGATTTCCCTGGACTGAAGAATATAAATTTTATTATTCTTAACCGCCCATTCTATATCCTGTGGATGACCATAATGCCCTTCGATATTTCCTGCCATTTTCACAAGCTCTTCAATTTCCCTGCGGCTCAAGGAAAATTTATTCCTATTTTTTTCTTCATTTTCCACCTGAATTGTACCTCCGTTTTTCCGGTACAGGATGCTCATTTTCTTGCTTCCTAAAATCTCGTCTGTGATTTTGCCTCCTTTTCTGTCCCAGATAAAAATATCAGGCGTGACCTTTCCGGATACAACAGCTTCCCCCAGTCCATAGGATGCATTTATCATCATTTCATGAGTATTTTCATTAGTTGGATTTACAGTAAAGAGTACTCCGGATACATCTCCCTCTATCATCTTCTGCACTACAACAGCCAGAGATATCTTTCTCCTGTCATATCCTGTTTTTTTTCTGTACTCTATTGCTCTCTCAGACCAAAGGGATGAAAAACATTTTTTCACAGCATCAAGTATGTTTTCTTTACCCCTGACATTCAGATAAGTTTCCTGCTGACCTGCAAAACTTGCTTCAGGCAGGTCTTCAGCTGTAGCTGAGGAGCGAACTGCTGCGGGAACCTTTTCTCCAAGCTTTTCATATTCCTTCACAATATCTTCTTTCATTTCCTCCGGAAATCTTCCTCTGGACAGCAAATCCATCAATTCCTGTGACAATTCTCTGCTTCTGCTCCCGTCCAGATAAATTTTTTTCAGATATTTTTCTATAACACTCTGAAATTTATTTTTCATTATAAACTGATCATAGCCTTCACTGGTTATACAAAAACCTGACGGTACCGGAAAACCTGCCTGAATCATCTCACCCAAATTGGCAGCCTTTCCCCCTGCCAGCATCACATCACCTTTTCCGATTTTGTTTAAATTTATTACATACACAATAATCACCCGCCCCTTTCTCAATGAACATGATCATCATTCTCATGCATTTTATATAATCAACCTGATTTCAAGTTATTTATGCCCTGCTTCAGGCTATAATACCCGTCTATGAAAAAGTCAATATTTTTTCATAGACGGACTGTACAAAGCTTTTCCTGCTTTCAAAAAACTCGTCTAAAGCTGGAAATCTGCTTTTTGTACTACTTTTCCGATTAAATTGCCACAGACCTCCAAATATAATTTTTCAAATATACTTTCATCGATTACATACCATTTCACAGCTACAATTCCAAACAGTGCCAGTACTCCGTATATTTCTTTATTTGATCTATTTAAATAAATACTTCTCTTTTCCCATATTTCTCTGAGTTTCTGTATAAAAGCCAGGTTTTCCTTTTTGTTTGAATCATTTGTATCAAGGAATACTTCATCTACAAGATTATATGCCTCCCTGGCTTCATATAATTTGTTTTCCCTGGCTTTTTCCTGAAATTTATCTGAAATCTCTATAAAAAAATCTCTTGGTCCTATATTATATTCTTTTACCCAGTCAATTATCTTTGCACGTATTCTATTTTTTTCATCATTTAAAATTTCCCTGTAAAGAGATTCCT
>Ga0334882_1004588_pt1 | contig 11548 bp, 10 predicted proteins | sample GraSluR1_MG_5_FD_207226 | JGI IMG/M metagenome (GOLD analysis project Ga0334882, IMG submission 207226) | Sludge microbial communities from methane-producing bioreactor in Wageningen University, Netherlands - Granular Sludge_15_04-R1 | ecosystem: Engineered > Bioreactor > Anaerobic >... | reverse complement strand
CGTGTGAGGGCGATTTTTCGCCCTTTTTTATCTAGCCGCAGGCGCTCGTCGGCAACAGGGGCTTAATTCCCCTTGGCGATAACAACCTTTTATAAGTAGACAGGATTTTTCTTTGACAAACTAACCGTTTGTGCTTTAGAATACTTTCTTTTTAAAAATTATGATTAAATTTTATTTAAAGAATTATATTTGGCTTCTTTGTTTGGCCACTGTCGTTTTGGGCTTAGTAGTTCCTCAATTTGGATATATTTTCCATGAAAAAGAAAGTATTTTTCTTATGGGTATTTTGTTTTTCAATTTACTTGGAATTTCTTCAAAAGATTTTGTGTCTATTGTTAAAAAGCCTTTAAGCCTTATTTTAAGTGTTTTAGTTCTTAATGGCATTTTTGCTTCACTAATAATAATTTATAAAGATTTTTTGGATAAAGATGTTTTTTTAGGACTACTTTTAGCTACAACAACTGGAATTTCGTTTATTGGAATATTATTTGCCAATGTTTTTAATGGAGATAAATCTAGATTTTTGCTACTAAGCATAATCACAAGTGTTTTTTCATATTTTATTATTTCGCTCTTTAATACAGATTATTCTTTCATAAATAGTATTACTGACATGGCAATGTTTTTGCTTTTACCTGTATTTTTTGCAGGACTTTTTAATTTAAGTCCGTATGGAGAATATATTGAAAAACATGGTAGTTATTTTTCTCTAATATTGTTTTTGGTATTTATTTATTCGATGGTTTCTTCTTTGGAAAACCTAAGACTATCTCTTGATATATTGATATATGCAGTTTTATTTAACTTGATAAACATTTTTTTTGCTTATTTTATTTCGAAAAACAAAGCAGAAAAAATTTCTTTTAGTGGGGCTTCAATTATTAGAAGTTATGAAATAACTCTTCTTTTTTCTATAAATACTTTAAATCCTCAAAGTTCTCTAGTTATTCTTACTTTTATGCTTGTTTCTTATATTTTTGTTTCTCCAGTTTTATTTTTCGTTTCAAAATTCAAATAAAACTTTTGCGTGTTTTTCTGCAAAAAATGTTCTTAATGGCGAAACAAACCAACTTTTCTTTGCTAAAACTTCATATTCAATTTTTTGAAAATTTGACTGGTCAATGTTGAATTGTACTCTAAAAACATCTTCAAAGTGATCTATTTCAGCATAATAAGCGATTTCATTTTCTGGAATTATCTCCCATTTAGAATTTTCTTTTTCCAGTGAATATACGGCTTTAATACAATCAATATCGCTATAACAAGTGTTTAGTGCTATGAAGTATTGATCAGCATAAACCTCGTTAAACTCTAAAATTGTTTTATCTACGCTTTCTTGTGTAGGACTTATAATTTCTGGTATTTCTAGCGAAAAATCAATTTTTGGAATTATAATTTTTTTTTCCAAGCTAATATCTTTAAATGTTGCGACAAGTTTTGCTTCAGATTTTTCTTTCTCAACTTTACAAAGATGAGGAATTCTATCAATCTCGCAAATTTCATCATTTAAAAGTAGTTTTTCAACTTTCAACTCTTCTTGCAAGACTGTACTTGATAAAGAAGCTGACGGTTGTTTTAAGTTTAAATCTGGACGATTTAATAATATTTCAAGCTCAAGGTGGTCGTTTTTTTCTGTAATGTTTAAAATATTATAATTTAATTCTGTAGATGAACCGTCGATTAAACAAGAAGATAAAAAGATAAATGGTATAAAAAATAACTTTTTCATAATAAGTGGTTTTTAATTATATTTGGATATTACAAAATTTTTCAAAATTTAACTAGACTTTAATTCAGATATTTCTTATAGTTTTTTTACGTGGAGAGATACCCAAGAGGCTGAAGGGGCGGGATTGCTAATCCTGTAGGTCGGGTTATCCCGGCGCGGGGGTTCAAATCCCCCTCTCTCCGCCACTGATGTGTACCCCAAAAAGTGGACACGATTTTTTTATGCGTGATAACATGATAAAATTTTAAGAGAATTCGAGTAAAGCTACTCAAAAATCTAAAAATTTTTTATCTTGTATTTATGTTTTTCAAGTACTTTAAAGCTTCGTCCTTTTGCCTATCAAATTTATTTTCATAATCTTCTTCTTTTATTTCAACCTCTATGTCTGGGAAAAGTCCTGTTTCGTTTATGTCTGTTCCTTTTGGAGTAAGCCATTTTGCGATTGTAAGACGAATTGATGATAAATCTCTAAAGTGTTCTACTTCTTGAACAGTGCCTTTTCCAAAACTTTTAACCCCCATTATTATTGCTTTTTCATAATCCCTAAGCGCTCCTGCCATAATTTCTGATGCAGAAGCAGATCCTTCATTTAACAAGACTACTAGAGGAATATCAGATAGTTTTGGTAGCCCTCTTGTGTATAATACTTCATCATTTTTATCCTTTTGTCTGATAATTACAGCTTCTGTTTTGTCTGGTAGGAAAATCGATAAAAGATTAACGGCCGAACTCAAATATCCTCCTCCATTATAACGAAGATCGATAATCAAACCTTTTGGCTTTTTAACAACTAAATCATTGGTGCTAATAATTTTTAGAAAATCTTGATAAGTTGTGTCGCTAAATTGATTTATGCTTATGTAATAGATTTCTTCTTCAAGTTTTTCAAAAGTTACTGAATCTAAAACAATTGAATCTCTAGTAATTTCAATGATTATTGGATCAGAAAGCCCTGTTCTTAAAATTGAAAGCTCAACAGTTGAACCTTTAGGACCTCTAATTTTTGTAATTGCTTCAAAAAGAGTGAAATCGTTTGCAAAATCTTCATTTATTTTGAAAATAATATCATTTGGTTTTAATCCTGCCTTTTCTGCTGGTGAATTTTTTAAAGGAGTCACAATTTTTAAATTTCCATCTTCGACTGTGAGTTCTGCGCCTATGCCTTCTAGTGTGCCATCTAGCGATTCAAGAAATTCTTTGCTCTCAATAGGATCCATAAAAACCGTATATGGATCACCCAATGAATTAACCATGCCTCTAATTGCACCATAAATCATTTTCTCATAATCAATGTTTTCTTCTATTAAATAATTTTTTTCTACTTCGTTCCATACTTCCCAAAACAAATTTAATGAAACTTTTTCCGGATTTTGAGTGAGAACTGCTCCTGGAATTTTTGGTTTTTTCTCGGGAAATAACAAGCCTGTACTTATATAATTATTTGCAACAAAACCAATAATAAAAAAGATTATTGCTAAATAAAAAAATTTAATTTTTGAACTTTCTTTTCTTCTATACATAATTTTATTGTTTTTTTAATGGTGCTATCGATATTGCAAGCGTTTTAACGCCTACTTTTATATCAGAAAAAGCGATTTTAATCACTCCTCCTTTTATGTCTATTACTATACCCTTACCAAATATTGTATGCGATACTTTATCACCTATTTCAAATTCCTCTACTGTGCCTGTTTCGTCTTCCACAGGAATAGTTTTTTTAACTTCTTGATGGGATCTTCTTGATGTTGTTGAATATGAATTTTGTGAAAAAAATGGACTTGATAAAATTGAATATGTTTCTTTAATTTGATCTTCAATATCTTCTGCTCCCTCAATATAATCTGAGCTTAAATCCTCTAAAAATCTTGAAGGACTAGTTGATTTTATTTCTCCAAAAATCATTCTGGATTTAGCATTCAACAAATATAGTTTTTCCATCGCTCTTGTTATAGCAACATATAAAAGCCTTCTTTCTTCTTCAAGCTGGCTTGAATCAAGAAGACTGTTTGAATGAGGACACAAGCCTTCTTCAAGACCTAATAAAAATACTACAGGGAACTCAAGCCCTTTTGCCGAATGTACTGTCATAAGCGTTGTGGCGTTATCTCCTGCTTCATAATTATCAATATCTGCAATCAAACTTACTTCTTCAAGAAATATTTCAAGAGAAACCCCATCTTCTACTTTATCGTATTTGCTTGATACAGATAAAAGTTCTTCAATATTTTCCATTCTTGACTGACCTTCCACAGAACCATCGTCCAAAAGTCTTTTATATCCACTCTCATTATAAACTGTTTTTATCATTTCACTTGCTTTTGAAACTGCATTTTCCCGAATAAAACCTTCAACTAAATCCACGAATTTTTCTATCTGATCAGTTTTTCCACCTCTTATACCCTGTATTTCACTTGCCATTTTCATAGCTTTGAAAAGCGAAATATTGTGAATTTCTGCAAAAGAATTTATTTGTTCTATAGTTTTTGAACCTATTTTTCGTGATGGTGTATTTATAATTCTAAGCAAACTAACAGAATCATTTGGGTTTTTAATTACTCTTAAATAAGCCAAAATATCTTTAATCTCTTTTCTTTCATAAAATTTTAATCCTCCAATCAATTTATAAGGTATGCCAAACCTCAAAAAAGTTTCTTCTATTACACGAGACTGCGCATTGGTTCTGTATAATACTGCGAAATCTTTATAATCTGGTGATTCCGATGATCTTAATAATTCCTGAATTTCTCTAGCAACAATTTCAGCTTCGTGCCTTTCATCTGATGCGTTTATGAGCTTTATTTTTTCTCCCCCCTCTTTATTAGTCCATAAATTTTTTTCTTTTCTCTGTGTATTTTGCTTAATAATATCGTTTGAAGCATCTAAAATCATCTGAGTAGACCTGTAATTTTGCTCAAGAATAATTGTTTTTGCGCCTTGATAATGTTTTTCAAATTCTAAAATGTTTTGAATAGTTGCTCCTCTCCAACCATAAATACTTTGATCAGTATCGCCTATTACCATTAAATTTTTATATTTTTCAGCTAAAAGATTTATTAAAATAAACTGAGCATGATTTGTGTCTTGGTACTCATCAACAGAAATATATTTAAACTTTTCTTGATAATATGAAAGAATTTCAGGGTGTTTTTGAAAAAGCTCAACAGTTTTCATAATAATATCATCAAAATCTACAGCATTGTTTTTCTTTAGTTCTTCTTGATAATGTGGGTAAATTTCAGCGACTCTACTTGAAAAATAATCTCTAGAAAGTGTTTCAAATTGTTGTGGAGTAATTAACTGATTTTTTGCATTTGAAATGTGATTTAAAACAGCTTTTGGATTAAGTTTTTTGTTGTCAATTCTTAATTTTTCCATAACTCTTTTTACAACAACTTGCTGATCTGAACTGTCATATATTGCGAATGAATTATCATAGTCTAAATTTTGTATAGTTTTTCTAAGTATTCTTACACATATTGAGTGAAATGTGCCAATTGCTGGTATGTTTATTTTTTTTGAATTATTTTTTTCATATTCACCAATGTTGAAAAGACCTTCAAATGCTTTAAGAAAATCGTTTTCTTCTTCATTTCTTAGAAGTCGATCTATCCTTGTTTTCATCTCATTTGCAGCTTTATTTGTGAATGTTACTGCCAAAATATTCCATGGTGAAATTTTATATTCTTCAATTAAATGTGCAATTCGATGAGTTAGTGCTCTTGTTTTTCCAGATCCAGCACCAGCCAAAACTAAAAGAGGTCCATCTTTGTGAACAACTGCTTCAAGCTGTTTTTCGTTTAATCCTTTTAATATTTCACTCATAACAGAGAGTATATTTACTGATGAGTGAAAAAACAATGGACTTTTTTTAATTTAGTTTAAGAACCTTTTGCCTTAAGTTTGGGTTTTAATTTTGCTGTAGAAGAAGGCTTATTACGCTTTTTGGGGCGTAAAGGTGGGCTTTATGGCTTTTTTTGGGCATAAAGGCGGGCCTTATGGCTTTTTTCCGTATAAAAAGGCTGAAATTTTCAAATTTATGGCCTTACAACTACTGTTGTTCCAATTGGAGTAAATTCAAATAAGAAATCTGCATCTTCTGGTAACAATCTGATACATCCATGACTTACTGAAATTCCTATATGGCTTCTGGCTTCAGTCCAAAATCTTCCTCTATCATTTCCGAGACTTGGAAGTGCATGAATTCCATATCCTCCAGCCCTAAACATCATAAATCGAGGCATAATATAATGTGGAGGTGAGGCTCCCACTCTAACCCATTGTTTTAAAGTAATTTTTGTTTCTCCGTATGGAGTTGGTGTAGATCTTTTCCCTGTGCTAACTCGAAAAGTTCTAATTATTTTATCTCCTAAATAAACATACATTTCTTGATCTGAAACATCGACTACAATTTTTCTTTCTGCATTTAGATCTAAATCAAGTACGGAACCTGTTTCTACAGCAAAAGACAGTTTTTCACGAATTTCTTTTGGATTATCATTTAAAGTACCAATCAATGTTTCTACCGAAAATCTTGACTTATCAAGCCATTTTTTTCCTTCAATTACAGGTGTAAAATATTCCTTTATTAAATCATTTTTTCGAGGTGCGACTTGCCAAAAAGTGAAAGAGGCTATTTCATTTGGGTCTACTCTTAGCTGATCCATCGAAACTCTGTTTGTAATATTATCTGAAATTGATGCATTTCTATCTCTTGGACTATCTAGTCCTAAATACATTATGTTGGTTTTACAATTGGCATTATTTGAAAACCATGAAGTGTTGCCTGTATTTTTTATGAAAACTTTTATTCGGTATTTTTCTCCTTGTTCTACTTTAAATTTTTTTCGAACTGATACTATTGTTGCAGACAAAACTTCATTTTCAAAATTTTGATCTGTGCAAAAAGATGCATCTTGTATTGATAAATCAACTTTATCGTCTTCCTTAGATAAAGGCTTCGACTCGGACAAAGTTTCGGAATTTACTAATTTTGTACTTTGGATTTTTTCTGAAGTTTCTTCGATCTTATTTGAAAAAGCTTGTGTTTTTTCATCTTGAGCTTGCTCTTTTACCTCAAGCAAGGGACTAGCTGAAAACATTAGGATCTCTTGGTTTTCAAGATTGAAAGTATCTTCTTGCTCTTGGGAAACTGTTTTCAATTCATTTTCTTTGATTAAGAAAGACTCCTCTGTAATTTTTGAAAACTCAGAAACCCCTTCCTTAGGCAATTCTCTTGCGATTTTCTCTTTAAAATCTTGAGGCAACTCATTTAATAGTGCGTTTGCATTTGGCATTAAAATTGTTGAAAAACAAAATAATGAAAGTAATGCGATTATTTTTTTATTAAAATTCATGGTTTATAGTTTTATTTTTATTTTTGTTTTCTTATTATATAACAAAAAAGCTCTTTCGTCTAGAAAATCTTTTTTTTACTGACTTAAGGGTTTGTAGCTTTTAAAAATTTTTTATTTACTGTCGAGATTAGTTTGAAGAATTTTTTAGATTAATTTTTTTTGATGTAGGTTTTTTTGTAAGCAAGTTATTTTTCTTCTGAACTCTCTTTTTCTAGCATTGAAAGTGCTCTTCTAAAGCTTTCTATGTCCTTAAATTGTCTATATACTGATGCAAAACGAATATATGCAACCTCGTCTAAATCTTTTAAAGCATTCATTACATCCTCTCCAATCATTTGTGACTCAATTTCTTTACCAATTTTTATCCAAGCTTCCTCAAGATCGTTCACCAAGTTTTGAACTTGATTTTGAGTAATTTTTCTTTTTTCACATGATTTCCAAATTCCGTTTATTATCTTTTGTCTGTCATAACTTTCCCTTGATCCATCTTTTTTTACAACTATAAAACCTGCTACATCAGCTCTTTCAAATGTAGTAAAGCGATGTAAACAAACTTCACATTCTCTTCTTCTTCTTATGGCTCTATGGCCCTCAGTTTCTCTTGAATCTAAGACTCTTGTAGAGTTTTTATGACATTTTGGACAAATCATTCTTGAGAATTTATATAATTTGTGTTAAAATAATATGATATTAAATATTATTTCGTCAATAACTATATATTGTATATGTCTGATAAATCAAATACTAATCTCTCTCCTGTTGCAAAAACTGTGCTTGATACACTTGCTCCATTTTATGTTGAAACACTTCGAATTCCTGATCCAGAAACTGGGAAAGCGTTGACGGAAATTTTAAACAGAATGTCGAAATATGGCTCTGAGATTGTAAAAGACCTTACGCCTGATGAAAGAGATTTTTTTGAATCACAACTTAAACCAATGATTGTTTATATATCAAGTAAATTAAATGAATTAAGAGATTTGGTTCGTGAAAGTACAAAAAACAACTCAGACAAAACTGAATATAATGTTAAAATAAACTTCATAAACGGATTAAAAAAAGAAACTTATAAAATTGAGGAAGAATTAATTTAATATTATTTTGTGTATATTTAGAAATAATGTTAATTTTTTTTTGTTCATAAAAATACAAAATGCCTCTTTCCAAAGCAGTTCAAAAATTTTTAGAATATATAAGGGTGGGAAAAAATCTTTCCTCTAAAACAAGTGAAAACTATGGTCATTACTTAGGGCGATTTTTGGCCTTTTTAGGGGAGGAAAAAAAAATGGACAAAATAAACAATGATGATATTCAAAGTTTTAGGCTATATTTAAAGGATTTAATAAGTGTTCATGGAAAAGAATTAAGTGTTAAAACTATTAGTTATCACTTAATTGCTGTGCGTGCTTTTTTAAAATATTGTATGAAAAACGATATTAAAACGATTAGCCCTGAAAAAATTGAACTTGCTAAAATTCCCGAAAGAAGCGTTGAAGTTTTAAATCGAGAAGAGCTTGAAAGACTATTTGATGCGGTACTGTCCGACAATAACTCAAGAAATTCAGCAATTATTGAAACTTTATTTTCTACAGGACTTCGAGTTAGTGAACTTGTAAATTTAAATCGAGATCAAGTTGATCTCGATAGATGCGAATTTATGGTAAGAGGTAAAGGTAAAAAGCCTAGAATTGTGTTTCTTTCAGAAAGAGCAAAAACTGCTATAAAAAAATATTTGCAAAGTAGAGAGGATAATTTCCTTCCGTTATTTATAAATTTAGGTAAAGGTTTTAAAAAAGATATAGTTCAAGATGAAAAACGGAGACTTTCGAGAGTTTCCGTTGAAAATATTGTTTCAAAATACGCAAGGAAGGCTGGTATAATAAAAAAAGTTACTCCGCATACTTTAAGGCATAGTTTTGCTACGGAGCTTCTTGCTAACGGTGCAGATATACGAAGTGTGCAGGAAATGCTGGGACATAGTTCTATTACCACTACACAAATTTATACGCACATTACAGATAAAAAATTAAAAGAAGTTCACCAAAAATACTTAAGATGATATAATAAAAATATGATAATAGTAGATGCTTTAAATAAGTCATTTAATGGAGTTCAGGTCGTAAAAGATCTTAGTTTTATAGTTGAGGAAGGCGAATTTTTATCTATAACAGGGCCTTCTGGGTCTGGAAAAACAACTTTAATTTCTGCTTTAATTGGCGCGATAAAGCCTGACTCTGGATCTATTTGGGTTCATGGATATAATGTGCCAAAACTTGATGCAGATGAAATTCATTTGCTAAGAAGTATGATTGGTGTTGTTTTTCAAGATTTTAAGCTTCTTGAAAGAATGACAGTGTTTGAAAATGTGGCTTTTGCCCTTGAGATTTTTGGTTATTTAAAAAAAGAAATTGATTTAAGGGTGATGGAGGTTTTGAAGATTGTTGGAATTGAAAAGCACCGAAATAAATTTCCTGAAGAACTGTCGGGCGGAGAAAAACAAAGACTGGCTATTGCAAGAGCGTTAATTCATTCTCCTTCAATATTAATTGCTGATGAAGCGACAGGAAATCTTGATCCAAACAATGCGATGGAACTTCTAAAATTATTACTAAAAATCAATGAAAATGGCACTACTGTTATTTTCTCAACTCATGATAAAGAACTCGTAGATTATGCTAAAAAAAGGGTAATAAAACTTGAAAAGGGAGAGTTGGTTTTTGATCTAAGGAATGCTTCATATAATGGATAGCTTTTTTGGTTTTTGATTGTTTATTTTTTTTAATAATTTGTTAAGTTTTTTTAACATTTTTTTAATCTTCATAGTGTAAGGTTTTAGTATGAAAATTATTAAAATAAATTCAAATGAAGAAAACTTTCCTTTTATGCTTAAAGAAATTGAAGACAAGCCTTCACAAATATTCATTTCTGGGGACATTTCTAAACTACAAAAACCCTGTATTGCTTTTGTAGGGACTAGAAATCCAACTGCTTATGGAATTTATTGTTGCAGAAAAATAATTGAGGAAATTGCAATGATTGCTGATATTTGTATCGTGTCTGGTCTTGCTTTAGGGATAGACACAATTGCTCATAAATCTGCTATTGAATTTGGCCTATCGACAATTGCTGTTCTTGGTAGTGGGATAAACAACATTTATCCTAGAAGCAACTTAGATCTAGCAAAAGAAATCACAAAAAATGGGCTTTTAATCTCTGAATATGAAAATGCTGAAGGAGTTAAAAAATATCATTTTCCTCAAAGAAACAGAATTATTAGCGGTTTATCCCATGCATGCATTGCAATTGAAGCGCCTGAAAAATCTGGGACATTAATTACGATGAATTATGCAGTAAATCAAAACAGATTGAGTTTGTGTGTTGTTGGAGATATTGATAGAGCTGGTAGTGCTGGTTGCTTAAAACTTGTACAAAAAGGTTGTGCCTATCCAGTTTCATCAGGTAAAGAAGTAATTGACTATATTCGTGAAAACTCTTTTCTTTTTAATGAAAAAAATATAGAAAATAAAAATATTTCAAAAAAAGAAATTGTTGTTTTGGAAGACGGTTTTGAAAATGAAGTTTATAGTGCTTTATCTTTTACCAGAGGGCTTTCTTTGTCTGAAATTTGTAAAAAAACTGGAATAAATACCTCAAATATTTTATCTATAATTTCTCTACTTGAAATAAAAGGAATTGTTTATGCAAAAACTGGAAAATTTTATAAAAAATAGTGAATGCATTTTTTTTAAGTATCTATAATTAGGCTTTAAGACGCTTTTTTTTAAAATAATCTGAAAAACATAAGCTTAATTGATTTTGTAATATATTTTAAGAATAGATTAGATAAAACATTATTTTTTAAAAATTTTACAAATTAAGTTTTTTAATGAATTTTTAATTAAATATATTCTGCGACTTTAAGCTTTTTTTATAAAAATTTGGGCAATTTTTTTACTATTTGGATATTTTGATTTTTAAGCCTTTTAGCCTGCAATATTTGTAACTCTATATACTTCTTCAAGAGTTGTTAGACCTTGTGCAACTTTTAAAAAGCCATCTTCTCTTAGTGTTATCATGCCTTCTTTTCTTGCAACCATTATCATCTTAATTGAAGAAGCTTTGTTTAAAATTAAGTCTTTCATTTCAGAATTTACCGTTATTACCTCAGCAATCACTAATCTTCCCATATATCCAGTATGACTACACTTATCACAACCGTTTATTTTAGGTACTTTTTGTGGTGTTTCAATAGCAACAGACTTATTTATAATCCTTAAACTGTTCATTAAAAACTCAAATTCTTTTTTCTCAGAAAGTGTAATTTCTCTCTCACTAACGCAGTTTGGGCATACTTTTCTAACTAATCTTTGTGCAATAATTGTGTTTAACGCAGGTGCAACCATAAAAGCAGGAAGTCCCATGTTTATAAGTCTGGGAATCGTTTCTATCGCACTATTTGTATGAA
>Ga0334882_1004587_pt1 | contig 11550 bp, 8 predicted proteins | sample GraSluR1_MG_5_FD_207226 | JGI IMG/M metagenome (GOLD analysis project Ga0334882, IMG submission 207226) | Sludge microbial communities from methane-producing bioreactor in Wageningen University, Netherlands - Granular Sludge_15_04-R1 | ecosystem: Engineered > Bioreactor > Anaerobic > Unclassified... | reverse complement strand
GCAGGTCAACCAGACCTCGAAGCAGAAGTACCGCCTCGCCCTGGCCCAGATCGACAACTCGGTGATCTACCTGCTGGTCCCGACCGGTGACGCGTACGACTTCACCAACGCCCAGTGGAAGGCCCTCGGCGAACGCGCCGGGGTCCGGCTGAGCAGCACGCTGTGAGTGCTGTGAGACACGCGCTGTGAGTCGCCGGCGCCGGACCTCCGGACCTGACGAGCAGGAATGACCGAACGGGGCTCCCGGGATGACCCGGGAGCCCCGTTCTGCTGTCTGCAGCAGGACCGCTGCGACCCGTCAGGACCTCACAGCCCCAGCTCCGAGATCAGCTCCTTCGCCAGCTCGGCGGTCTGCGACGGGGTGCTGCCCACCTTGACGCCGACCGCCTCGAGGGCCTTCTTCTTCGCCTGCGCGGTGCCCGCGGAGCCGGACACGATGGCGCCGGCGTGCCCCATCGTCTTGCCCTTCGGGGCGGTGAAGCCGGCCACGTACGCCACCACCGGCTTCGTCACGTGCTCCTTGATGTACGCGGCGGCCCGCTCCTCCGCGTCGCCACCGATCTCACCGATCATCACGATGACCTTGGTCTCCGGGTCGGCCTCGAACGCCTCCAGCGCCTCCACGTGGGTGGTGCCGATGATCGGGTCGCCACCGATGCCGACGGCGGTGGAGATGCCGATCTCCCGCAGTTCGTACATCATCTGGTAGGTCAGCGTGCCGGACTTGGACACCAGCCCGATCGGGCCGGGCCCGGTGATGCCGGAGGGGATGATCCCCGCGTTCGACTCGCCGGGCGACTGGATGCCCGGGCAGTTCGGGCCGAGGATGCGGCTGGTGCCCTTCGCCTTGGCGTACGTGTAGAACTCCGCGGTGTCGTGGACCGGGACGCCCTCGGTGATCACCACGATCAGCGGGATGCCCGCGTCGATCGCCTCGATGACCGCACCCTTGGTGAACTTCGCCGGAACGAAGATGACCGAGACGTTCGCCCCGTCCTTCTCCATCGCCTCGGCGACGGTCGCCCTGACCGGCACGGCGGCGTGGCCACCGGCCCAGGTGAAGGCCAGCGACTGGCCGGCCTTCTTCGGGTTGGTGCCGGCCACGACCCTGGCGCCGGAGGCGAGCATCAGCTGGCCGTGCTTGCTGCCCTCCGAGCCGGTGAGGCCCTGGACGACGATCTTGGTGTTCGAGTCGATAAGGATGGTCATCAGTTCTTGCCTTCCGGGGCATCGCGGAGTTCGTCGACGGTGGCGACACCGGCCGCCAGCTTGGCGGCCTTGAGGGCACCGCCGTCCATGGTGGTGGCGATGACGACGACACCGGCCAGCCGCTCCCGCGCCTTGCGCAGCACCTGCCGGCCGCCCGCAGCGTTGTTGCCGTCGAGCCGCAGCACGAGCGGCTTGTTCGCCCGGTCGCCGAGCAGCTCGAGGGCCTGCACGATGCCCTTGGCCACCTGCTCACAGGAGGTGATGCCGCCGTAGACGTTGACGAAGACGCTCTTGACGTCCGGATCGGAGAGGATCAGCGACAGGCCGTCGGCCATCACCTCGGCCGATGCGCCGCCGCCGATGTCGAGGAAGTTGGCCGGCCGCGGCCGGCCCGGCAGGTCCTCACCGGCGTACGCGACGACGTCCAAGGTGCTCATCATCAGGCCGGCGCCGTTGCCGATGACGCCGACGTTGCCGTCCAGCTTGACGTAGTTGAGGCCCTTCTCGCGGGCCTGCTGCTCCAGCGGGTCGACGGCCGTCGTGTCGGCGAGGGCCTCGTGGCCGGGGTGCCGGAAGGCTGCGTTGTCGTCCAGGGTGATCTTGCCGTCGAGCGCGATCATCGAGCCGTCACCGGCCCTGATCAGCGGGTTGACCTCGACCAGGGTGGCGTCCTCGTCGCGGAACACCTCCCACAGCTTCTTGAAGATCGCCTCGAGGCCGGGACGATCGGCCTCGTCGAAGCCGGCCGCGGCAGTGATCTCGGCGGCCTTGGCGTCGTCGATGCCGACGAGCGGATTGATCCCGACCCGGGCCAGCTGGTCCGGGTGCTCGACGGCGAGGGTCTCGATGTCCATGCCACCGCTGCGGGAGCACATCGCCAGGTAGCGGCGCTCGGAGCGGTCGACCAGGATCGAGAAGTAGTATTCCTGGGCGATGTCGGCGCCTTCGGTCACCATGACCTTGTGGACGGTGTGCCCCTTGATGTCCATCCCGAGGATCTGGCCGGCCAGGTCCTCCGCCTCGTCGGCGGTCCGGGCCAGCTTCACGCCGCCCGCCTTGCCGCGACCGCCGGTCTTGACCTGAGCTTTGATGACGGCCGGCCAGCCGAGTTCTTCGGCGACCTGTCGGGCCTCGGCAGGAGTGGTGGCGGTCTGGGCCCGCATCACTGAAACGCCATAGGACTCGAACAGGTCGCGGGCCTGATACTCGTACAGATCCATCGCGATCCTTTCGCCTCGACGGGCAGCGCGAGCGCACCGCCCTCGCCCCGGCATCGGCGCTCGGGGCATGCAACGGCGTTGAGTCTAATGCCGTGGGTTCCGGGACAGCAGGGGCCCCTCCTCCCCCTCCCCGGCCGGCCCCTCCCCGGCCGGCCCCTCCCCGGCCGGCTTCGTGTCGCCCGGCGTGAGCGAGGCCCGGACGCAGCCACGGACGAGTCGGTACCCGAGGACATGCCCAGGACAACGACAAGGCCGGCCGGCGATCCCCTGCGGGGGACCGACCGGCCGGCCGGGATCTCGGCGGTGTCACCCGCGGAGCCGGGCCACTCCCCCGGACCTGCGAGCCTCCGTGTCGCCGCGACGGTCAGGCGGCGTGGGTGTGCACGTTCTCCCGGACCCACTCCACGATGCTCTCCATCGTGGTGCCGGGCGTGAAGATCCGCGCCGCCCCCATGTCCTGCAGCGGCTGGATGTCCTCCTCCGGGATGATCCCGCCGCCGAAGACGACGATGTCGGCGGCGTCCTGCGCCTTGAGCTGCTCCAGGACGTCCTGGAACAGGGTCAGGTGAGCACCGGAGAGCACCGACAGGCCGATGCCGTCGGCGTCCTCGGCGATCGCGGTCTGCACGATCTGCTCAGGGGTCTGGTGCAGACCGGTGTAGATGACCTCCATGCCGGCGTCGCGAAGGGCGCGGGCCACCACCTTGGCACCGCGGTCGTGGCCATCAAGGCCGGGCTTGGCGACTACCACTCGAATCCGTGCGTTCGTATCCACGCGCCATAGCCTAGCCGGGCAGCTCCGGCCGCGAGGGGCGCCCCCGTCAACTGCCTGTGCCGCTTCCACCAGCCGGTCCGGACCGGCCGGGTCACCCACCGCGGCAGCGTCGGTGTCGGTCGCCGACCCCCTCCTCCGAACCGGCCGGACCCGCCAACCCCCCTACGGGAAATGTGATCTTGTGCACATTTGCCGCCGCACCCCGGCACTGATCCCCCGACTTTCGGCTACCAGGGGGCCCGATCGGCGGCACCTCGATTTGGCTCTCGGTTTACCAATCCGTTATGTTCGCCGAGGCGTTGTTCCACCCGTGAGATACCGACGTCGACCGGTCAGCCGAACCAAGGAGAGCCCGTGTCACGGATCCCGACACCTCCGTCGCATCCCCGACGCGCCGTCGCCGACGAGCCGACGGGATCGACCTTCGGATCCGCCCGCACCTCCCTGGCCGCCCTCCGCGACCGCTTCCAGCAGCCCGGCACCGACAGCGCCCCCGGACGTTACGCCGAGATCGACGGCACCGAGGAGACCGACGACAACCGGCACACCCTCAACACCAGCCTGGCCGCCCTGACCGTCTCGGCGCTCGGCCTCGCCGTGGCCGGTGCGGTCACCCTGACGTCGAACGCGCAGGCCGCCAACCCGGAGGCCGTACTCGCGGCGCGGCAGGGCACCGGATCCTCCCCGAGTGTCGCGCAGCCGGCTCCCGCGTCCCCCGGTGATACTTCCGGCGGTGGCGGCGCGGCGAACACGTCGGACGGTCAGTCCCCGGCGGGCCAGGGTGGCGGCCTGGAGGGACGGTTCACCGACGAGACGTCCCGCACGGCGGCCCGTACGGAGCTCGACGCGGCGATGGGTGCCCAGCTGGCGACCGAGCGGTCCAAACAGCTGTCGGCCGCCAACGACACCGCCGCCCAGGCCTCCATCTCCAAGGCGTCGGCCTCCCGCTCCGCACTGCTGAACGATGCGAAGAAGGCCACCTCGGCCCAGAACGACCAGCTGAAGAACCCGCCGACGGGCACCCTCAGCGCCAACGCCGCCCGCGCCGCGACAATGGCCATCGCGGCCTCCGGTGGGGGCGGCGCGACGCCGTTGAAGGCCGGCACCTACACCCTCGGCTCACCCTTCGGTGCCGTCGGATCGTGGTCCCGCTACCACACCGGTCAGGACTTCCCGGCTCCCATCGGCACTCCGATCTACGCCGCGGCCGACGGTGTCGTCGCCCCGGCGAACGGCGGTTCCTGGGCCGGCACCCATGTGGTCATCGACCATCCCGGAGGCGGCGCGACCCTGTATGCGCACATGTCCTCCACCGCGGTCCAGGTGGGCCAGCAGGTGAAGGCCGGTCAGCTGATCGGCTACGTCGGCGTGACCGGCCGGTCCTTCGGCCCGCACCTGCACTTCGAGTACTACCCGAACGCCAAGACGGTCGGCGACCCGTACACTGCCGCCAACCCGGTGCCCTGGCTGGCCGCCCGCGGCGTCGCCATCTGACCTCTGCGCCTGATCCGATCTCTGCGCCTGATCCGATCTCCGCGGCCGGTCCGATCTCCGCGCCGAGCCGCTTGCTCCGCTCCTAGAGCTTCTCCATCGGCGCGTGCCGCAGCGAGAGCCGCTTCACGCCCAAGGAACCGAAATCGACGTCGGCCTTGGCCTTCTCCCCCGCCCCCATCGTGCTGATCACGGTGCCCAGTCCGAAGGACGTGTGCAGCACGCGGTCGCCGACCGCCACGGCATCCACGTGCGGGCCACGCGGAGGCTGACCGGATCCGAAGATCCGGCCGCCCTCGGTCCGGTCCCGCGCCGACGACGTACGGGCCGCGGCCCGGATCTCCCAGGTTGATCCCGGTTCGACGAGACGGCGCCAGTCCACCAGGTCGGCCGGCATGTCCGCGATGAACCTGCTCGGCGGGTTGTACGACGGCTGCCCCCACTGCGTCCGCACCACCGCGCGGGTGAGGAAGAGCCGCTTGCGGGCCCGGGTGATCCCGACGTACGCGAGTCGACGTTCCTCCTCCAGCTCGTCGGGATCCTCCAGGGCGCGCATGTGCGGGAACACGCCGTCCTCGAAGCCGGTGAGGAACACCGTGTCGAACTCCAGGCCCTTCGCGGTGTGCAGCGTCATCAGGGTGACCACGCCCTCCTCGTCGCCCTCCGGCACCGAATCGGCGTCGGCGACCAGGGCGATCCGTTCCAGGAACGCCGGCAGCGAGTCGTCCGGTTCCGGAGCCCCGCCGCCCAGCCCGCCGAGCTCCGCCGACACCGCCGGCCGATCGGCGTCCGGCGTGGTGCCGGAGGCGCCGGCGACCGTCCCGTCGTCGGGAGCCTCCGCCCCGACGGGCCCCAGGTCGGTGCCGATGGTCGGGTCCTGGCCCGGCCCGCCCTCGAGGTCCGGGTCGGTGGCGAGCGGAGTACCGGTCTCCGGGTCGATCGGCCGGCCGGTCTCGTCGTCGATGTCGACGACGTGGGCCTGGGCGACGAACTCCTCGGCGACCGCCATGAACTCGGTGAGGTTCTCCAGCCGGCTCTCGTCCTGCAGGTCGGTGCTGTTGCGCAGCGTGTCGACGTAGCCGGAGGCCTGCAGGATCGAGGCGAGGATCTCGTCGGCCGCGGCTCCCTCCGCCATCAGGGTGCGGTGGTCGGCCATCATGGTGGCGAAGCCCCGCAGGTTCGTGGTCGACCGGGTGGCCAGCCCCTCGATCTCGTCGAGACGGTCCAGCGCGCTGCCGAAACTGATCCGCTCCCGGTCGGCGAAGTGTTGGACCTGCTCCTGCGCCCGGTCCCCGATCCCCCGCTTGGGTTCGTTGACGATGCGGCGTACGGAGACGTCGTCGTGTGGGTTCGCGATGGCCTTCAGGTAGGCGATCGCGTCGCGCACCTCCTTGCGCTCGTAGAAGCGCACCCCGCCGACCACCCGGTACGGCAGCCCGACCCGGATGAAGACGTCCTCGAAGGCCCGGGACTGGGCATTGGTCCGGTAGAACACCGCCGTCTGGCCGTACCTGGTGGTGCCCGCGTCGACGAGCCGGTCGATCTCGTCGGCGACGAACTGCGCCTCGCCGTGTTCGGTGTCGGCCACGTAGCCGACGATCTTCTCCCCCTGGCCGGCGTCGGACCAGAGCCGCTTCTGCGGCCGGCCGGGGTTCTTGGCGATCACCGCATTGGCCGCGGAGAGCACCGTCTGGGTGGAGCGATAGTTCTGCTCCAGCAGGATCGTCCGGGCGCCGGGGAAGTCCTGCTCGAAGTCGAGGATGTTGCGGATCGTCGCACCGCGGAAGGCGTAGATCGACTGGTCGGAGTCGCCGACGACCATCAGCTCGGGCGGGTCCATCGGGACGATCCCGGCCTCCGGGAGCCCCTGGGCGGTCTCCGCACCGCACAGCTCGCGGACCAGCGCGTACTGGGCGGGGTTGGTGTCCTGGTACTCGTCGACTAGCACGTGCCGGAAGCGCCGCCGGTACTTCTCCCGGACCTCGGGGAACTCGCGGAACAGTCGGACGGTCTCCATGATCAGGTCGTCGAAGTCGTACGCCTCCGCGGCCCGCAACCGACGCTGGTAGTCGGCATACACGCTCGGGTAGAGCTCTTCCTGCCCGCGTGGCGCCCGGCCGGCCGCTCCTTCGGGGCGGACCAGCTCGTTCTTGCACGCGGAGATCCAGTTGAGCAGCTCGCGCGGCTGGTAGCGCTTCGGATCCAGGTCCCGCTCCCGGCAGATCATCTGCATCAGCCGCTTGGAGTCGGCGGTGTCGTAGATGGAGAAGTTCGCCGAGCGGTCGAAGTGCCCGATCTCGGCGCGCAGGATGCGGACGCAGGCGGAGTGGAAGGTCGACACCCACATCACCCGGGCCCGCGGGCCGACCAGTTCCACCACCCGGGACCGCATCTCCGCAGCGGCCTTGTTGGTGAACGTGATGGCCAGGATCGACCCCGGATGCACGTCGCGTACGCCGACGAGGTAGGCAATGCGGCGGGTGAGGACCCGGGTCTTGCCCGATCCGGCACCGGCGACGACGAGCACGGGAGCGCCGGCGTGCACCACCGCCTCGCGCTGCGGGTCGTTCAGTCCCGCGACCAATTCCTCCGGCGTCACCCGGTGCCGCCCGCCGCCCTGCGGGCGTCCAGCACCGGCCGGCCCGCTCTCCCGGACCTGGCCGCGGTCCGTCACGACGCCCCCGGTGACCTCGCGCCCGACGTCACCGGGGCCGCTGGAGCCCGCCGGCTCCGAGGTGTCCGGGCGCTCCTCGGGACGCCCACCGCGCGCCGATGCCGGGCCGCGTCGGGTGGGCGTGCCGAGGGTGGCGCCGAAGGCGGGGAACAGGGTCGGCGAGTCAGCTTCGTTCATGGCACCGTCCAGCCTAGATGGTGTCTGGCGCTATTTTGGTGGGCATGCCAGAGCGTCGAGGGGTCGCACCGACCGGGCCGGCACGCCCCCGGGCCCGGGCCTTCCCGGTCAGCCCCCTGCCGCGGATCGTGAGTCCGCTGCCGCAGATCCGCCGCGTGCTGACTCGCCTGTTCACCCTGATCGGGCTCCTCCAGGCGATCAGCATCGCCGGGCTGCAGGTGGCCGCCTACCTGCGCAAACGGCGCCAGGGCCCGGCACGGTTCCCGCGTACCCCTCCCGAGGAGTTCACCACCGCGGAGGGCACCGCGACGATCTTCACCTATGGGCAGGACCTCTACGACGACATGCTGGCAGCGATCCGCTCCGCCCGGCACAGCATCTACTTCGAGACCTTCATCTGGAAGGGCGACGAGATCGGCCAGGAGTTCAAGGACGCCTTCATCGCGGCCGCCGAACGTGGCGTCGAGGTGTACGTGGTCTGGGACCACTTCGCCAACCTCGTCGTCGACCAGCGCTTCTTCCACTTCCCCCCAGCGGTGCATGCCCGCCGGCACCCGTTCTACCTGCGCTGGCCGCGCGGCTGGCGACTCGGCAAGTTCGCCCGCAACCACCGCAAGGTGTTGGTCGTCGACCTCAAGACGGCCTGGGTGGGCGGGTACAACATCGGCTCCCGGTACGCGAGCGACTGGCGCGACACCCACGTCCGGCTCACCGGTCCGGTCGCCCCCGATCTGGCCGACGCGTTCGTCGACTACTGGAACGCGATCGGCGGGCCCCGGGGCGAGCACCTCGACGAACCCCGGGGCCGCGCCTGGCACACTGCCTCACGGGTCCACCGCAACGTCCCGATGTATGCGACCTACCCGATCCGCGGGCTGTATCTGGAGGCCATCGACCGGGCCGGTCAACGCATCTGGCTGACCCATGCCTACCTGATCCCCGACCAGGACCTGCTCGACGGCATCCTCAAGGCCGCGGCGCGTGGGGTCGACGTCCGGATCATCATCCCGGCGGAGTCGAACCACATCGAGGCGGACTGGCTGTCGCGCGGCTTCTACGGGACGCTGCTGCGCGGCGGCGTACGACTCTTCCTCTACCAGCACGCCATGGTGCACTCCAAGACGGCGACCATCGACGGCGAGTGGGCGACGATCGGCACGGCGAACCTGGACCGGCTGAGCCTGGTGGGCAACTACGAGATCAATGTCGAGTTCATGGACCCGTCGGTCGCCCAGCGGATGGAGACGATCTTCTCCACCGACCTGACGAACTGTCGGGAACTGACCCTGCAGGAATGGCAACGCCGGCCACTGATGGTGAAGGTCTCCGAGGAGCTGCTGCGACCTTTCCGGCCGTTCCTCTGACCGGCCGGCCCGCGGCCGATCCGCCGGCCCCAGCAGGATCGGCGCCCTGAGAGCCTCCTGGTCCGGTGGGGGTCATCCCCCCAACACACCCCTTCCTGCCGCAGCATCGGTGACCTGGGCCACCCCCTCCCCTAGAGTGGTGCCCATGACAGAGCTTCTCGTGCCTCTCGCCCTCAACGTCGGTTGGTTCGGTCTCATCATCATCGGCCTCGTCGCCGGTGCCATCGCCAAGGCGATCCTTCCGGGCAACGACCCCACCGGCTGGGTCGTGTCCCTCATCCTCGGTGTCGTCGGCGCGCTCGTCGGCGGCTGGATCGGCAGCCTCTTCGGCATCCAGGGACATGGCTTCTTCTCGCTGTGGACGTGGATCCTCGCCATCGTCGGCTGCATCATCGTGCTGTTCATCTATGGCCTGATCACCAAGAAGAGGGTCTGAACCGTCCGCCGTCCGCAACCTCACCCACAGGAGCCCCCACCGGGTCACCGGTGAGGGCTCCTGTGGCGTCCGGGTCCGCCGGTCCCCAGACCAGCCCGATCCTCAGACCAGTCGTCTGTCGTTGGCCCACCGGGCGAGCTGGTGACGGTTGGACAACTGCAGTTTGCGCAGCACACTCGAGACGTGCGTCTCGACCGTCTTCACCGAGATGAACAGTTCCTTGGCCACCTCCTTGTAGGAGTAGCCGCGGGCGATCAGGCGCAGCACGTCCCGCTCCCGCGGGGACAGCTTGTCGAGGTCCTCGTCGACGCTGGCCACGTCGATCGATCCGGAGAACGCGTCCAGGACGAACCCCGCCAACCGCGGTGAGAACACCGCGTCCCCACCGGCGACTCGTTCGATCGCCTCGATCAGCTCATCGGCATTGATCGACTTCGTCACGTAGCCACGGGCCCCGCCACGGATCAGCGAGATCACGTCCTCGGCGGCGTCGGAGACCGACAGCGCCAGGAAACGTACGTCGGGGTGACGCTGATGCACCTGGCGCAGCACCTCGACCCCGCCCCCGCCGGGCAGGTGGACGTCGAGGAGCACCACGTCGGGATCGGTGGCGAGGATGGTCCGGACGGCTCCGGGTGCGTCGGCCGCCTCGCCGACGATGGTCACCCGGGCCCCGATCTCGTGCTTCACCCCGGCCCGGAACATGTCGTGGTCGTCGACCACGACCACCCGCAGCGAGCCGGTCCGCAGCCCCTCACGCGGTCCGGTCCCCTCGCCGTCCGGTGTCTGTGGTTCGGGTTGATGGGTCGTCATCGTGTCATCTCCAGTCGTACGTCGGTCCCCTGGCCCGGCGCCGAGCGGATCGTGGCCCGCCCACCGTGCCTCTCCATCCGTTCCATGATGCTGCGCCGGACCCCTTGCCGGTCGGCGTCGATCGCCTCGGGGTCGAATCCCTGGCCGCGATCACGGATGAACACCTCGACGGTATCCTCCAGCACCTCGGCGTACACGTCGACCCGGTCGACCCCCGCATGTTTCGCGGCATTCACCATCGCCTCACGGGCCGCCCGGACCAGCGCGTCCAGGTCCTGGGTCATCGTCGTGTCCCCCACCGTGACGAGTTCCACGTCGATGTCGTGCTCGTCCTCCACTTCCAGGGCGACGCGGCGCACCGCCGACGCCAGCGTGGTGTCGTCCGGCGGGCTGCCGTACAGCCACTCGCGCAGCTCCCGTTCCTGCCGCCGGGCGAGCCGGGTGACCGCCCGCGGGTCATGGGCCTGGCGCTGGATGAGGGCGAGGGTCTGCAGCACCGAGTCGTGCAGGTGGGCCGCCATGTCGGCCCGGGCGTCCGCCCGGATCTTCTCCTCCCGGATCCGGTCCAGCTCCGCGCGGGTGCGGAAGAACCAGGGGGCGCCGACCACGGCGACACCACCCAGGCTGAGGATCAGCACCATCATCAGCTCCGAGGTGCCTCCGCCGCCGGCCGGGTCCGGGACCACCAGGACGAACGCGACACCGAGGAGCAGCAGACCGGCCAGGGCCCCCAGCAACGACCCCAGACGAGCCCCCCGCGACGGGGCCTGACCCGCGCCCTCGCGATTGCCTCGCCAGGTGCCCATCGAGTCCGCCTCGCGCCAGATCACGGCCACCCCGGCGCTGGCCAGCATGACCGGCCAGAAGAACGCCCACGGCATCCCGAAGCGGGTCATCTGCACCAGCCACAGCACGCCACCGCCGAAGAGGGCCATCGCCAGGGCCGCACCCATGTCGATGCGGCGGCGCAGCCGGCGCGGCACCGTACGGGCGCCGGTCCGTGCAGCGGATTCCAGGCCCGGCGCGGACGCCCGGGGCGGCTCCGGCGGCAATGCCACCCACAGCACCGCGTACACCACGGCACCGACGAACTGGGTCATCGTCAGACCGACGAAGGCCAGCCGCAGCAGCATCACCGGCCAGCCGAGGTGTTGGCTCAGGCCGGCGCAGACCCCGCCCAGCCAGCGGCCGTCGTCGACCCGATAGGCGCGCCGCCGCTCGGGCTCGGCCGGCGGTCCCGATCGCGGTGTCACCTGCCGCCGCCCGTCGGAGGGCCCGCCCGGGCCTCCGGCTCCAGCCGACGGCGCGGCGGGGCCCCTGGGCGAGGGCACGGCGCGGCCCCCGGGCGACGGCGCACCCGCACCGGACCCTGACCGGGGTGCGGAATCCTC
>Ga0334882_1004575_pt1 | contig 11575 bp, 12 predicted proteins | sample GraSluR1_MG_5_FD_207226 | JGI IMG/M metagenome (GOLD analysis project Ga0334882, IMG submission 207226) | Sludge microbial communities from methane-producing bioreactor in Wageningen University, Netherlands - Granular Sludge_15_04-R1 | ecosystem: Engineered > Bioreactor > Anaerobic >... | reverse complement strand
TCAATCCTTATTCCTCTGCCGCCACCTCCTGCAGACGCTTTTATCATAACAGGATAACCAATATTTCTTGCAGTTTCAATAAGGTCCTCTTCATCCAGAATAGCCCCGTCAGAACCAGGTATAACAGGTATTCCTGACTTTATCATTATCTCTCTGGCATTTGACTTGTTACCCATGTCTTCAATACATTCCGGACTTGGACCTATGAAAGTAATATTGCACTCTCTGCATATTCTGGCAAACTTGCTGTTTTCAGACAGGAATCCAAAGCCGGGGTGAATTGCCTGGGCTCCTGATAAAACAGTAGCACTTATTATGTTCTGAACGTTTAGATAACTGTCTTTAGGTGCAGCAGCCCCTATACAGATTGCCTCGTCAGCCATCTGGACGTGAAGGGCATTTCTATCGGCTTCCGAGTAGACAGCTACAGTTTGAATTCCCATTTCCCTGCAGGCCCTTATTATCCTTACAGCTATTTCACCCCTGTTTGCAATTAAAATTTTACTAAACACTTTAAAAATTCAACTCCTAATACTCTAGTTTTTGTCTCCTATCATAAACATCAATTCTGCTTCAGCGGCCTTTTTTTCTTCTACATAGGCAGTTGCCTTTCCTATACCTGCAGGCCCTTTTATCTTCAATATCTCAACGGTTAGAGTCAACGTATCACCCGGTACCACCATATGCCTGAATTTAGCTTTATTTATGCCGCCGAAAAATGCTATCTTGTTTTTAAACTCATCCTTGCTCAATATAGCTACAGCTCCTGCTTGAGCCAATGCTTCTATTATAAGTACACCTGGCATTACAGGCATCTCCGGGAAATGTCCCTGAAAAAAATATTCATTTGCCGTTACATTTTTATAAGCAATTACTTTTTTCCCTGGTTCCATGTAAGTTACCCTGTCTATAAGTAAAAATGGATATCTATGCGGAATAATCTTCTTGATTTCTTCCATACCCAACTTCACATTAAAATCCGTATTCTCCATAATTTCCTCCTGAAAGCTTAATCCGACATAATATAGATTTTACCATTTATTTGTTTTATGATATACACCCTTATAAACACATATTCAGCTGTTTACCTTTATCTTGAACAATCGCTGTCCGTATTCTACCATTTCTTCATTTTTTACAAGTACGTCTACAATTTCACCGTCAACATCACTTTGTATTTCATTCATAATCTTCATTGCCTCTATTATACACAGTACATCACCTTTTTTTACCTTGTCTCCAATATTTACATACTCAGGCTTATCAGGAGCTGCTTTATCGTAAAACGTACCGACTATAGGTGATGTGATTTCTTTTATATTCTTGTCTTCCTCAGCTTCTTCTTTCTCCTGAGTCTTATAATTTTTCTCTGCCGGATCCAATTTTTCATCTGTCTCATTGAAAATTTCAACCTCGCCTGAATCATTCCTTACTTTTGTTGCTTCGCTGACAGATGATTTAACTACTCCCGATTCACCCTTCTTTTTCATTACTATTGAGATTTCATCCCATTTAACTTCCAAGTATCCAAGGCTTGAATTATCCATTACATGTATCATATCTTCAATTGCCTTAAAATCCATATTACTCACTCCATTTTTTTAATAAAATTACGGCATTGTGTCCGCCAAATCCAAAAGAGTTTGACATTGCATATTCAACATCTGCCTTTCTACCTACATTGGGAACATAATCAAGATCACATTCCTCATCTTTTTCCCTATATCCGATAGTAGGAGGAATAAAACCTTCTTCAAGTGACTTGGCGCATACTATTGCTTCAACAGCACCTGCTGCTCCAAGCAAGTGTCCCGTCATGGACTTGGTTGAACTTACCGGTATATTTTTGGAAACATTTCCAAATAACCTCTTTATGGCAAATGTCTCCCCTTTGTCATTGGATACGGTACTTGTTCCATGTGCATTTATGTATGATACGTCACTTTTATCTATTCCTGCTTCTTTAATAGCAGCTTCCATTGCAGCTGCTGCTCCTTCTCCTGAAGGATCCACCGCCGTTATATGATAGGCATCACAAGTTGAGCCGTATCCAGCTACTTCCGAATATATTCGTGCATTTCTATTTTTTGCATGCTCCAGTGATTCAAGTATTACAATTCCTGAACCTTCCCCCATGACAAATCCGTTTCTTTCCCTGTCAAAGGGAATAGATGCCCTTTTGGGATCAGTACTTTTGCTGAGTGCTGTTAAGGATATGAAGCCCGCTATGGACAGAGGTGTTATGGATGCCTCAGCACCTCCTGCAATTATTACATCCGCCAGTCCATTTTGAATCATCCTGTATGCTTCTCCAATACAATTCGTACTTGTAGCACAAGCTGTAACAACTGTAGTACATATACCCCTGGTACCATATTTTATAGCTATGTTGCCTGCTGCCATATTCCCTATAATCATAGGTATGAAAAGTGGGTGAATTCTATTTGGGCCTTTTTTTATAAGCGTTTCATTTTCTTTTTCTATAGTTCCTATTCCACCTATTCCGGAACCAACTACAACCCCGATCCTGCTCTTATCCATATTGTCTATTTCAAGCTTTGAGTCTTTCACCGCTTCATCTGCTGCAACCAGTGCAAATTGAGAAAATCTATCCAATCTTCTTGCTTCTCTTCTTCCCAAAGCTTCTATCGGATCAAAGTCCTTGACTTCTGCTCCCAATTTTGCCTTGAAGCCTTCCGTATCAAATCCCTTGATAAAATCAATTCCACAAACTCCGCTTTTTATATTATGCCAAAAAGTATTGGCATCATTTCCCACAGGTGTAATTGCTCCAAGTCCTGTAATTACAACTCTATTTTTCATATATTTCACCAACCTTAAATCAATTTTAAACAGCCTATATTCCTACATTACCATTCCACCATCTATGTTTATTACCTGGCCTGTAATATAATCAGAACCTGCGGAAGCCAAAAATGCTGCTGCTTCGGCCACATCCTCTGCAGTTCCAATTCTTCTGAGAGGTATGCCTGACAATATACCTTCTTTAACCTTGTCTGAAAGAACTTCCGTCATACTTGTTTTTATAAAGCCCGGAGCTATTGCATTTACATTTATACCTCGAACTGCAAGTTCCCTGGCTGCGGATTTAGTCAATCCTATTATTCCTGCCTTTGCCGCAGAATAATTTGCCTGACCGGCATTCCCTGTTATGCCGACTACGGAAGATATATTTATTATTTTTCCGCTTCTCTTCTTTACCATAATAGGACTTACATGCCTTATACAGTTGAATGTTCCCTTCAAATTAACTTCTATCACCTTATCAAAATCCGATTCCTTCATTCTCAGTATCAATCCATCTTTTGTTATTCCCGCATTATTTACAAGTATATCCACAGTCTGAAAATTTTCAACTGCTGCCTGAATTATCTTCCTGGCATCATCAAATAGGCTTACGTCGCCCTGTACCACAACAGCCCTGCGCCCGAATTTCTCAATCTGCTCTACAAGTTCAGCCAGGGGACTTGAATCCTTTCTATAATTTACTACTATGTCTGCCCCTTCTTCCGCAAGTTTAAGTGCAATAGATCTTCCTATTCCCCTTGATGCCCCTGTAACCACAGCAACTTTTCCCTCTATACCCTTCATTCAATCTACTCCTATTCTATCCTTTAATTTTTCTATAGTAGAGTTCAAAGATTTGACATCCTGAACATTCAATACAGCAGCCTTTCTATCAACTTTCCTCACAAAACCACTTAGTACCCTTCCAGGACCTATTTCCACAAAAGTGTCTACTCCGGTATCAATCATATTGCGTATGGTTCTTTCAAAATAGACCGTACTCATTACCTGTCTTTTCAAATAATCCTTAATGTGGACTTCATCTTCTATTATATCACCTGTTACATTTGTAATAACCGGTATTTCAAAGCTTGAAAAAGTTATGCTCTCCAGCTGTCTCTCAAGTTTTTCTGCAGCAGGTTTCATCATGGAAGTATGAAAAGGCCCACTTACAGAAAGTTCTATGACTTTCCTCGCACCTCTCTCCAGGGCCAATCCGGAAGCCTCTTTTACCGGCTTTTTCTCTCCCGAAATTACGACCTGTCCGGGACAGTTCAAATTGGTTATTTCAACGATTCCCAAACTGGAACACCGGCTGCATACATCCTGGACCTTGTCAGTATCCAGGCCCATAATAGCAGACATGGCTCCAATACCTTCAGGTACGGCCTCCTGCATGTATCTGCCTCTCTTTTTCACCAAGACAACTGCATCTTCAAATTTAAGTGTACCACTTGAAACAAGTGCAGAATATTCTCCAAGACTCAATCCTGCTGTAATGTCCGGTTTTATGCCATGATCCTCCAAAGCTCTAAGTGCAGCTACACTTGTAGTTAAAATTGCCGGCTGAGTATTTTCAGTTCTGTCCAGATCCTCTTTAGGCCCTGAAAAACACATGTCACTTATAGAAACTCCCAAAGTTTCATCTGCAACTTCAAATATCCTCCTTGCAGGTTTTACCTCGTCATAAAGTTCTTTTCCCATTCCCACATATTGGGCTCCCTGTCCCGAAAACAAAAATGCTACCTTTCCCATTTTATCCTCCCTATGTCAATTCTCAAACATATTTATCAATTTATTTAAATTACTTTCACATTCATTAAAAATTTCTTCTATTATTTCTTTTGCACTTTGCTCCTTATTTACAAGCCCTGCAATCTGTCCTGCCATAACAGATCCATTTTCTATATCTCCCTCTTTTGCAGCTTTTGAAAGTGCACCTCTCCCAAGTTTGTCGTACTCACTTAAAGGTGCTCCATTTTTTTCAAGAAGTTGAAATTTTCTCGTGAGCTTATTTCTAATTACCCTTACAGGATGTCCTGTAGCCCTGCCCGTAACCTGTGTGTCTATATCCTTGGCCCTCAGAATCCTATCCTTGTAATTCTGGCTTACAGTACACTCTCTTGCAACCAGGAATCTAGTACCAAGCTGAACTCCTGAAGCTCCAAGCATTAAAGCTGCACCTAATCCTCTTCCGTCTCCTATGCCTCCTGCAGCAACAACTGGAATATCTACAGCATCTACTACTTGTGGAACAAGTGTCATTGTTGTCAACTCTCCCACATGTCCTCCTGATTCACAGCCTTCTGCAATAACAGCATCAACGCCCGATCTCTGAACCCTTTTTGCCAGAGCTACAGATGCTACCACAGGTATCACTTTTATATCATGTTCCTTCCATATATCTATATATTTACCTGGATTCCCTGCTCCCGTTGTAACTACCTTGACTCCCTCTTCGCAGACCATTTTTGCTACTTCCTCCGCCGTATCTGAAAGGAGCATTATATTCACTCCAAAAGGTTTGTCTGTAAGTTCCTTTGCCTTTCTTATTTCAGACCTTACCCAGTCAAGGGGTGCATTTCCTGTAATTATGCCCAGTCCTCCCGCATTTGATACTGCCGCCGCCAGTGAACTGTCCGCAATCCATGCCATTCCTCCCTGTATGATAGGGTACTTTATACCTAGCATTTTACAAAATGTAGAATTAATCATATGGTACCTCCTTTTATATTCTCTTACAAAATTTACAGCTTCCTCTACAGTTTTTATTGATTCTTCATCTTCTATCTGGACTTCAAATTCTTCTTCTATTTCAATTATTATCTGGAATAATTCAAGTGAATCCATTCCTAATTGATTAAAGGAAGTATTCATGGTTATACTCTCTCTATCTATTCCAAGCTGTTCTGAAATTATGTCCCTTACCTTTTCAAATATCATTCGCATCCTCCCGTTAAATTTCAATAACTACACCGCCATAGGTAAGGCCGCCTCCAAAACCTATAAGTATTATCTTGTCACCGCTTCTAAACAGCTGTTTTTTTCTTGCTTCATCAAAAGCTATGCCTATACTAGCAGCAGATGTGTTTCCGTATTTGTCAAGATCTACATAGAATTTATCCAATGATACATTCAATCTTTTCGAAGCAGCTTCTATTATCCTGTAATTCGCCTGATGCGGTATTACAAATTTTATTTCATCTATGGAAATACCTGATTCCTCAAGAAGTTTGTTCAAGGACTTTTCCATAATCTTTACGGCAAATCTAAATATCTCCTTCCCATTCATCTTTACTATGGACCTGGTCAATTTTGGTTTGTCAATGCTGTATGGATTATTTACAGGAACTGCGGCACAAGTTAGAAAGTGCCCCAATTTTCCGTCAGCCCCTGTATTAATTGCAAGTATACTGTTCCTTTTCCCCTTTTTCAGTACAGCGGCTGATGCTCCATCACCAAATAAAATACAGGTACTTCTATCCTTCCAATCAATTATCTTTGAAAGAGTTTCCGCACCTATAATCAAAATAGTTTTTGCCCTTCCGGATTTTATAAACTGGGCTGCAATATCCATGGCATATATATATCCGGAGCAGGCTGCCGATACATCAAAACACGCTGCATTTATCGCATCTATATTCTTTTGCACAATACAGGCTGTAGACGGTAAAAAATTATCAGGTGTAGCTGTAGCCACTATTATAAAATCAATTTCATCTGCAGATATGCCTGCATCTTCTATCGCCTCAAGGGCAGCTTTAGTTGCTATATCAGACGTGTTTTCACCCTGTGATATCCTTCGTTGTCTTATACCTGTTCTATTCCTTATCCACTCATTATTAGTATCTACGATTTTACTCAAATCATCATTTGTTATTATATTATCTGGCAGATAACTCCCTGTACCAATGATTTCTACGCTATTCATTTTTCCCCTTCTTCGCATATAGATTCATTATGACTACTTGACCTTAACATCAATATCATATTTCGATTTAAAAAATTCATTTAATTTTTCAAGAGATCGTTTCAAAACTTTTTTCTCTTCTTCACTTAAACCGCTTATACATTCCTTAACCATGTCAGAATGAAATTTTTGATGGATTCTATAGGCAAGTTTCCCTTTTTTTGTAAGATTTATACGCACAATCCGTCTATCCAATTCACTCCGTTCCCTAATTACGTATCCTTTTTTTACAAGATGCTTTACAGCCGTAGTCAGCGTTCCCAAAGTTATGTCAAGATCACCTGCAACCTCCGTCATTCGCCTTGGTACATACATGCCTATGGCAGCTATAGTATGTATTTCTGAAATTGACAGATCCTTAAAAGATGCATACTGGAGAGATTTCTGTTCTATCTGTAATATGTCATAAAAAATATCCACCAACAATTTATTTATAATATTTATATCTTTATTCACCAAATCACCTTTCTAAGCGAATGATTCAAATATCCCACAGCCATTACTTTTCCAAGTTCAAATATTATACATCTTCTCTGCCTCGAAAATCAGTTCCTCAATAAGATCTTTCACTTTTACTATTTTATCTATTCTATAAGCATTGCTTCCTACAAAAATAAGTGCATCATCTACCTTACCCTCAACAGCATTGATCAAAGCCCTTGATATACAGTAAGGTGTGTTTTTAGGATTACATTTCTTCAAGCAGTTATAACACTTATCAGGGACAATTCTATGCTGCTCCGCAATTTTAATAAACTTATTTTCTATTGCCCTTCCCGGAAGACCAACGGGACTTTTAATCAGCTTTATATCTTCCTTCCTGGAGTTTACATACATTTTTTTATACTCTATGCTTGCATCACATTCTTCTGTGGCTACAAAGCGTGTTCCCATTTGAACCCCTGATGCCCCCAGCTTTAAAAATTTTGCAATATCCTCTCCCGTATATATGCCACCGGCAGCTACTACTGGAATTTTTCTATCATATCTATTTTCAAATACTTTTACTACCTCAATAACTTCCGGTACAATTTGTTCGAGACTCTCATTTCCTGATTCCAGTTGTTCTATATGAAATCCAAGATGTCCTCCTGCCAGAGGTCCCTCTACAACTATCATATCAGGTATCCTTGAATATTTTTTTATCCAGTGCCTTATTATAATTGATGCAGCTTTTCCAGAAGATACAATAGGTGCTATCTTTATGCTGCTTCCTTCTACAAGTGCAGGCAATTTAAGAGGAATTCCCGCACCGGATATTATAATATCTGCATTTTCCTCCACACAGGTCCTGACCATTTCATCATAATCACTTACGGCTACCATTATATTTACGCCAATTATACCATCAGGACTTAATTCTCTGGCCTTTCTTATTTCCTTTCTCAGAGCTCTTACATTGGCTTCTTTTGTATTCGTCTCAAAATCAGGTTCTCTGTATCCTATTTGAACTCCGGATATTACCCCAATTCCACCTTGATTTGCTACAGCCTGGGAAAGTCTGTATCCCGAAATTCCAACACCCATGCCGCCCTGTATGATTGGAACATCCGCAATTAAATTTCCTATAATAAGCGGAGGTAATCCCATTTGATCCTCTCCTTTGAAATAATTTTTGATTGTCAAATAATTTGATAATCAAAGTATATATTAAAAGAATTTACCTGTCAAATGCTTCAAATAATTTGTTATAGCCTTCATGATTTGATATAATTAGTTATTAGGATATATCGTAAAGTATAAAAACCATACAAGGCAGGTATTAATACATGAGTACTTTTATATTCAATAACAGAGATTCAAACTATACTCCTGTTAATAACATTTTCATAGATAAATTTATGCCGAAAGCCCGGGGAGAATTTGTAAAGGTATATCTTCTGGGGCTAAAATATTGTAAATCCGGTGAATTGGGCGTAAGTTCCGAAGTTATAGCAACTGCACTTCATCTTTTGGAAACGGATGTAATAAATGCATGGAATTACTGGGATGAAGAAAACGTAGTTAAAATAGTCCCGGTAGACAAGATGGGAAATTACAGTATAGAATTTCTGGATCTCAGCGAATATAACAATAAAAAACCCAATGACAGTATTGATATAGTTGAGGAATTAAATAGAAATTCTACAAAAGAAATGCTTAATGATATAGAAAAACTATTGGGAAGGCCTCTCTCCTCAAAAGAAATTACAATGTACATAAGCTGGCTGAAGGATTTTAATTTTTCTCCCGAAATCATATTGCTTTTAATTCAATACTGTGTCCTGAAAGGCAAATCCGACAGCAGATATATTGAAAAAATTGCCATTTCCTGGTTTGATGCAAAAATAAAAAATATAAACGATGCACAGTCATTTATCAAGAAACATGAAGATAAATGGATAAATATTCACAAAATACTTAACTATTTAGGAATAAAGGATGCAGAAATAATGAAACCTCAGGAAGAAATTTTCACCAAATGGCTGTATACATACAAGTTTCCCGTGGAAGTCATACTCAAAGCCTGTGATATATGTTTTAAAAGGATCAATAAAGCCGATTTCAAATATATAGATGGGATACTCAGCAGCTGGAACAAGGAAAAAATCAAGACACTGGACGATATCGACAAAAAGGACAAGAAAAAAATCAAGAAGTCAAACTATTCAAATACCAGTAATACTAATTCTAAAAACAGTACTTTTAATAACTTCAAACAGAGAAGCTACGACTTCAAAGACCTGGAAAAGAAATTGTTAGGATGGGATAATAATGATTAAAGGTTATCATTCTGCTATTATGAATATATATGAAAGTATAAGGAGTGAAGAAAAAAAACTTCTGGACAACAGGAGAAGGGAAATACAGGAAAATTTGCCGGAAATCCTGGATATAGAGAGACAGATAGGTTTATATTCAATCAAATTATCTACACAACTTGTAAACACTCCCGAGAGCAGCCAATTTCACTTAAAGCAGATGAGAGAAAAAATTACAGAGCTGCGAATAAAAAAATCTGAATTGTTGGTTGCAAACAACTATCCTATGGACTATCTAGAAATCCACTATAGATGTCCAAAGTGTAAAGACACTGGTTTTATAGGTACTAAAAAATGCACGTGCTACAATCAAAAATTAGTAAATCTATACTACAAAAACTCTCATCTGACAAATATGCTGCAAAAAAACAACTTTGAAAATTATAATCCGGAATTATTCTCTTCTGATAAAAGCTTTGGAGAACATATAAGTCCAAGAAAAAACATGGAAAATATCGCCTCCAAATGCTGGAACTTTATTGAAAACTTTAATATTTCAAAAGAAAATCTGTTCTTTTATGGAACTGCCGGAACTGGAAAAAGCTTTATGTCAAATTGTATAGCAAAAGAACTGCTGGATAAAGGCTGTCTAGTTGTATATAGGACTGCAGAAACCTTGATCCAGGATCTAAGAGATATACGATTTGGAAACAACAGAGATCTTAAGGATCTCATCTTAGATTGTGATCTTCTGATAATAGATGATCTCGGGTCAGAACAAATAACTGATTTCTCTAAAACTGAGTTATTTAACATATTGAATATCAGATTATTGAATGAAAAAAAAATACTTATATCTACAAATTGCGACCTAGAAGAAATATTAAAGATATATTCTGAAAGAATTTCTTCAAGACTTCTTGGGAACTTTACTCTATGTAAATTTTTTGGTGAAGATATACGAATAAAGCAGAATATACAGGGAAGGAAGCTCTAGAATTACTTTCTGCCCTGTATATATTCTCTATTTTTCATGTGTTACGATAACTTTAAATTTATTCACACCATTCTGTTGTACATCTAACTTTAATTTAAATCTATTGAGCTCTCTTTGCATCCATCCTGGGATGTGGCTGCAGTTTATGGTCAACTCGGAAAAATCCTTCTTTTCAAAAAACGGTATTAATACTTTTTTAGTAGTAATGTTGGAGTTGCTATTTTGTATTTCGATAAAATCTACAAAATACTTTCCGCCGCCACCATTTTCAACAATATAATGCATTTCATCATTTTTACTTTTAAAGGATCTTTCTATTAACTTTTTTTCCTCCTCTTCTTCTTTTTCAATTACATAATCCAAAAACTCATAAGGTTTTCCACTTATTTCCCATGAATTGATTCCGGACCTTTCAAGAATGTTGTAAGGTATCCCTGCGATTTCGGTTGCCACAAAAATTTTACAGTTTCCAAGTGATTCAATCATTTTATCAATTCTTCGTCTGATTAAGTTTATATCAGATGTACTATCAATCTGATATACTATTCTATTCTTTATTTTCCAGGCATCATTTTCCATTATATATACATTCACAAATGAAGGTTCTAAAAATGATGTTACTTTTCCTTCATTGTCCACCAATACCGCAATTTCCTTATTCATAGTTGTATTATTAAATTTATATTATAAATTTAATAAATATTTCACCCCATTCATAACTTTTTATTAAATTATAAGTGATATGCTTGATTATTTCAATATTTATTTTAAAACAACATAAAAAAATCACTTTATTTTAAAAAATGTTTTTAAAATAAAGTGACCTCTGGTGCTGGCAGTAGGCATCGAACCCACGACCTACTGATTACAAGTCAGTTGCTCTACCAGCTGAGCTATGCCAGCATATTGGCGACTTAGATGGGGATCGAACCCACGACCTCCGGCGTGACAGGCCGGCACTCTAACCAGCTGAGCTACTAAGCCATTATAATTGCTATGTGGTGGGCACAACAGGGCTCGAACCTGTGACCCTCTGCTTGTAAGGCAGATGCTCTCCCA